>OGMO01000308.1_pt1 | contig 50854 bp, 44 predicted proteins | sample 1573241 | NCBI WGS metagenome assembly OGMO01 (sample SAMEA2581896, study PRJEB24529) | metagenome | biome: Human gut stool | place: China | collected 2011 | reverse complement strand
CGCACATACAGATCAGTACCAGCGTGTAGCCGATGCCCTGGCAGATGCCGTCCACCGCGGAGGCGGCGACGGAGTTCTTGCTGGCAAAGGCCTCGGCGCGGCCGAGGATGATGCAGTTGACGACGATCAGCGGGATGAACACGCCAAGGCTCTCGGCGATGTCAGGGACAAACGCCTGCAGGCACAGATCAACGATCGTAACGAAGCCCGCGATGACGACGATGTAGCACGCGATTCGCACTTCGTTGGGGATGATCTTGCGCAGAAGGGAAATAAAGATGTTGGAAAGCGTCAGGATGATGAGAACGGAGATGCCCATACCAAAGCCGTTTGCAACACTCGTGGTGATGGCCATGGTGGAGCACATACCGAGCACCTGCACCAGAACGGGGTTTTGGGTGATCAGACCGTCTTTGAGCTGTTTCTTAAAATTCATTGATCGTTCCCCCTTTCTCAGTTCATGGCTTCCGCGGCGGCCAGAGCGGCATTGACGCCCTTGGTCACGCCCTTGGTGGAAACCGTAGCGCCGGTGACGGCGTCGACGTTCTGCTTGACAGCGAGCGTGCCCGCGCCGGACTTGCCGACGAACTGGTCAAGCGCGCCGGTACCGGCGGAGGTGGCCTCGTTGTTCATGACCTTGGAGCCGATGCCCGCGGTCTCGGAAGCCTTAACAATGGAAACGCCCGTGACGGTGAGGTCGGTGTCAACGCCGACGATCATCACGATGTTGCCCTGAGAGCCGCTCGCGGTGACCTTGAAGGCATAGCCAATGGTGTCGCCGCCGGACTTGACCTCATAGGCCTCGCTCAGCTTGCCGCCCTGTTCGTTGGCAGCGTCGATCATGGCCTGCGGGATCTCCTCCATCGGGGGGAACTCGCAGTCGGCCGCAGAGACGACCTTGGCGAGCGCCGCCTCGGTCTTTTGCTTGTTGATGGCCGCGATCTTGTCCGCGGTCAGCATGTTGGTCAGGCCCAGCAGCAGCGCGACGACCAGCGAGATCGCCGTCAGCGTACCGGCTACCTTGAAAATGAATTTACCTTCGATCTTCATTTCTTTGCCGCCTCCTTCGCTGCTTTCTTATCTACGCCGAAGCGGGTGGGCTTGGTGTACTTGTCAATGATCCAGGTGCAGCAGTTCATCACAAGGATGGAGTAGCAAACGCCCTCGGGATAGGAGCCGAAGTAGCGGATGAACACCGTGATGAGACCGCAGCCGATGCCGAAGATCAGCTGGCCCTTCTTCGTGACGGGCGAGGTGACATAGTCGGTGGCCATGAAGAACGCGCCGAGGAATAGGCCGCCGCCGAGCACGTTGTAGAGCATCCAGCTCATCGCGTCGTTGCCCTGGGGGAAGAGGAACGTGAGGACAGCCACCGTGCCGATGTAGGCAACGGGGATCTGCCAGGAGATGACCTTGCGGAAAATTAAGTACAATCCGCCGATGAGCAGCATCATCGCGGAGATCTCACCGAGAGAGCCGCCGATGTTGCCGATGAACATATCGGACAGGCTGTACTGTGCCGTCACCTCAGCAAATTCGCCGCCCTTCATCATCGCAAGCGGAGTGGCCGCGGTCACGACGTCAGCGCCGCCGAAGAGAGGCGCCTTGCCGGAGGCCGGGTCGATCCAGGAGGTCATCTGGCTCGTGTAGCACGCGACGAGCGCGGCACGGCCGGCCAGCGCGGGGTTCAGGAAGTTCTTGCCAAGGCCGCCGTAGAGCTGCTTGACAAGGAAGATCGCGAAGAAGTTGCCGACGATCAGCATCCAGTAGGGAAGCGTCACGGGGCAGACAAACGCGAGCAGGACACCGGTGACGGCGGCGGACAGGTCGCCGAGCGTCTGCGTCTTGTGCATGAGCTTACGGTAGAGCCACTCAAAAAACATCGCGGAAACCACGCTCACGAGCACGGAGATCAGCGCGCGGAAACCGAAGCGGATGACGCTCATGATGAGCGCGGGGCACAGCGCGATGATCACGTCGAGCATGATCGAGTGCGTGTCTTCATTGTTGCGGATATGGGGGTTGGAGGAAGCGATGAGCTTCAGACCCTTATAATCATTCAGCATCTCTTAAGCCTCCTTCTTTGCTTCTTCAGCAGCCTTGGCAGCCTCAGCCGCGGCCTTGGCCTTGGCGGCGGCTTCCTTGACCTTCTGCTTGCCAACCTTGAACGAATGCGTCAGGTGCAGGCGGCCCGGGCAGATGTAAGAGCACGCGCCGCACTCGATGCAGTCCATGACGTGGGCCGCCTCGAGATCCTCGATGCGGTTCTTCTGCACATATAAATAGAGGTACAGGGGCTCGAGGTGCATGGGGCACGCCTCGACGCAGCGACCGCAGCGGATGCAGGTCGGGTCCTCGGAGACCTTGTTCTCGTTGCCCGCAAATGCCAGCACCGCGCCCGTGCCCTTGGCCACGGGGAAGTCGGCGGAGGCCTGCGCCATACCCATCATCGGGCCGCCGGCGATGAGCTTGAACGTCTCGTCCTTTAAGCCGCCGCAGGCGTCGAAGAGGAGGGAGACCGGCGTACCGATCGGGCACTCGAGGTTCTTCGGCTCCACAACGCCGCTGCCGGACACGGTGACGACCTTGCGCACCACGGGCATGCCGTCCTTGATGGCATGGTAGATGGCGATGGTGGTGTTGATGTTGAACACGGCGCAGCCGATGCTCGCGGGAAGACCGCCCGGGGGAACCTGCTTGCCGGTGATGGCCTGGCAGAGCTGCTTTTCACCGCCCTGGGGGTAGCGGCAGCGCAGCGATTCGACCACGACGGGAGCCTTCTGCTCCTCGATGACCTTATTGAGGGCCTCGATGCCGTTTTTCTTGTTGTCCTCCACGCCGATGACGACCTTGCTCACGCCGAACATCTTGGCGAGGTAGCAGCAGCCGCCGATGATCTCAGCGGGGCGCTCAAGCATCGCGCGATGGTCGCCGGTGATGTAGGGCTCGCACTCCGCGCCGTTGATGATGACGGTATCGACCTTGCCGATGCCGCTGGAGATCTTCGTGTGCGTGGGGAACGTTGCGCCGCCCATACCGACGATACCGGCCTGCTTGACCATTTCGACCATTTCCTCAACGCTCAGCGCGTCGGGGTCGACGGGGGCTTTCACCTCTTCGCTCAGCTCGTCTTTAAAGTCATTGTCGATGACAACGGACATGACCTTGCCGCCCATGGAATAGGGACGGGGCTCCACCGCAGCGACCGTACCGGATACGCTTGCGTGAATGGGAGCGCCGAGACCTTTGAATTCGCCGATCTTCTGTCCAAGCTTGACATAGTCGCCCTTGGAGACCGTCGGGGTGCAGGGTGCGCCGAAGTGCATCGACATGGGGATCACCACCTGAGCAGGGGCTTGTAACTGCTCGATGGCCTTTTCATTGGTAGCAGCCTTCATATCATTGGGATGAACGCCGCCAAAGAAAGCTTGTGCCATAGTCTTCACCTCATCTTTATACTGCCAGAGCAGCGGAAACACTGCTCCATAATCGGATAGATTATATCCCCTTTCTTTTCTCTTGTCCAGAAAATATTCTTCATGACCATCATTTTCCTACATAATTTATCAGATTTCGCCGTCATTTTTTCGCAAAAACAGCATTTTGCCAAACAATTCGCCTTTCGGCGGCCCGCGGAGGGAATAACCCATTTCTCCGCTTCTTGACGTGTCCCGGACGCGATGCTATAATTATGTATTACTATTTTTATGAATTTCGTGCATTTTCCGCACTTTGCCGTCCGTTTTTCCCCGTTCCGGCAAGAAAGGAGCTTTTTTATGCCCATGCAGCTCGATATCGGCGCGATCAAGGCAGAATCGCGCTCACTGCTGCGCACCGGTGAGGTCAATCCCTTCCGGATGACGCTTTTCTATCTTCTCATCACCCTTGTGCTCGATATGATCAACTCGGGCGTGAGCTATATGATCGACTCCGCCGGCGGCTTCACAGTGCTCTCATTCAGCTTTGTGAGCATCCTCGTCGGCCTCGTCGCGCTCGTTCTGAACGCGGGGTATTACTGCTACTGCTTCGGCATCCTGCGCCGTGAGGAAATGCCGTATGAGAGCCTTTTTGACGCGTTTCCCTTTGCCGGAAAGGTCATCCTGCTCTCCATCGTCGAGGGCGTTTTCATCTTCCTGTGGTCGATGCTTTTCGTCATCCCCGGCATCATCGCGGCCTACCGCTACTCGTTCGCCATGCTGAACCTGTGTGAAAATCCCGAGCTCGGCGTGATGGAGGCGCTCGATCTGAGCAAGCGGCAGACAAATGGCTATAAGATGCAGCTTTTCCTGCTCCAGCTCAGCTTCATCGGCTATCAGATCGCCGCGGTGCTTATCGCGCTGCTCTACGAATACGTCATCATCAGCTACCTGCCCGACTCGCTCTCCGGTGCGGTGCTCGGTGCTCTGATCTACGGCGTGCTCTCGGCGGTCGTGGACGTCTACCTGACGCCGTATCTGAACCTTTCGACCTGCCGCTTCTACCAGCTCGCCACCGCGCCGCAGGTAAACGATCCGCCGCACTTTGATTCCTGGAACGACAACTTCTGAACGCAGCAAAAAAGAGGGATATCTCGCATGAGATATCCCTCTGTCATTTTTTGTTTCACTTCAGCACGTAGACGTTCTTGATGCCGAGCAGCGCGCAGAGCTCGGTCTTTTCAGCGATGTCCGCCTCGCTCTCGTACCAGACGACGATCGTGGAGCCGTCCTTTTCCTTACAGAGAAGGTACGAGCTGTCGAAGCGGTTCGAGCGCGCTTTCTGCACGGCGCTGTCGCTCAAATACGCGCTCAGCTCGTCCTGCGTCAGCTCGCGCAGCGCGCCGACCTTGCCGCTTTTCACGTTCTGCGCCGCGGGGACAGCGTTGATGACCACGCTGCCGCCCTTGCCGGCCTTGACCGCCGCGTCGTAGACCTGCTCCACCGCCGCGCGCGGGGACAGCGGCACCGCGCCGCTCGTGCCCGTCAGGCTCTCAACCGGCACCGCGCCAGAGGGCGCCGCGCTCACGCTCGTCACGCTGACTTTGGCCTTGAGGCCGTTGTAGGCGCGCAGCAGCACCGCCGCGGCCTGCTCGCGCGTCGTGTCGTTTTTCGGCGCGAACGTCGTTAAGTTCATACCCACCACAAGGCCCATGCGCCAGGCGAGCGTGATATAGCCGGGATTCGTCGAAACATCGGTGAACGGGCACTCATCCTGCACCGTGCCGGAAAGCGTGCTGTACCCCAGTGCGCGGACGGTCATCGCGGCCATCTCCTCACGCGTGATGGGGTCGTTCGGTCGGCAGGTCGTGCTGTGGCCGGAGAACACGTCGTGCACGCTCGCGGTCTCAATGGCGCTATAGTACCACTTTTTCGCATCCTGATTGTCGGTATAGCTGCCCTTTTCGGGCGTTACGGTCTTCCAGCCCATCAGGCGGCAGAGCGCCGCGGCATAGGCCGCGCGCGTCATCTTCTGTCCGAGGCCGAACTTGCCGTTTCCGATGCCCTGCAATAAGTTGTACTGCTTGCACTGCACGATGCTTTGGCTCGCCCAGTTCTTGTCCGGCACGTCGGAATAGCCGGATTTGTTGGCGGCAAGCGCGAGCGTCGTGGTCATCACGAGCGCGAGAAGAAGCGCCGTCAGGCGCGTCATGATCTGTTTCATTGGTATTTTCCCCCTTTTGGGTGATCTTTCTGCCGTATTGTAGCACAAAGTCGCGTGGATAGTCAAATTTCCTCTTTACCTTTGCGGTGGTTTTTGTTAAAATAATAGATTGTATTAGTATGATGAGGCAGTATTGCCTGAGATAGTATGCCCAAAAGTTCTCAAAAGAAAGAAGGTGAGCCGAAACATGAAGTACGAGCACTGGCAGATCCCCGCCGCGCCGGAGGATGCCATCAAGACGCTGATGGACGCGGGATACCCCTATCTTGTCTCGTCGGTGCTGGCCGCGCGCGGCGTCACCACGAGCGAGCAGGCCGCCGAAGCGCTCGAGCGCGAGAAGACGCTCGCCTACTCTCCGTTTTTGATGAAGGACATGGACAAGGCCGTCGCGCGCATCTCGAGAGCGCTTGAAAACGGCGAAAAGCTGGCGGTCTTCGGCGACTACGACGTGGACGGTATCACCTCGACCTGCCTTCTGACCGATTATCTCCGCTCGCGCGGGGCGGATGTGACGATGCACATCCCCCGCCGCATCGAGGAGGGCTACGGTCTCGGCTGTGACGCCATCCGCGCACTTTCCGAGTCCGGCGTGACGCTGATCGTCACGGTCGACTGCGGCATCACGGGCGTGGACGAGACGGCCTACGCCGCGACGCTTGGCGTCGATCTTGTCATCACCGACCACCACGAGTGCAAGGAGCAGCTCCCCGCCGCCGTGGCCGTCGTCGACCCCCACCGGCCCGACTGCCCGTATCCCTTTAAGCACTTGGCGGGTGTGGGCGTCGCGCTCAAGCTCGTTTTGGCCCTTGGCGAGGGGCGCGAGGATGCGCTGTTTGCGCGCTACTGCACGCTTGCCGCCATCGGCACGATCGCCGACGTCATGCGCATGGAGGGCGAGAACCGCACCATCGTGCAGTGCGGGCTTGAGAGCATCGACCGCAGCGACTTTACGGGGCTGCACGCGCTGCTGCGCGAGGCGGGGCTCACGTCGCGCCCCATCTCGTCGATCCAGATCGGCTTTGTGCTCGCCCCGCGCATCAACGCCGCGGGCCGCATGGGCCGCGCCGAGCTGGCCGCGGAACTTTTACTCACCAACGATCCCATCCGCGCGGAAAAGCTCGCGCGCGAGCTGTGCGAGCTCAACCGCGAGCGCCAGAGCGTGGAGCAGGACATTTTCCGCCGCGCCATCGAGCAGATGGAGGACCTCCCCGAGAGCGAGCGCAGCGCGCTCGTGTTGTCGAGCGAGGACTGGCACCAAGGCGTCGTGGGCATCGTGGCATCGCGGCTTTCCGAAAAATTTTCCTGCCCGAGCTTTATGATCCACCTCTCCGGCGGGTCGGGTAAGGGCTCGTGCCGCAGCTACGGCGGCTTTAACCTCTTCAATGCGCTCGAAGCGTGCTCCGACCTTCTTGTGAGCTTCGGCGGACACGAGCTCGCCGCGGGCTTTACGATCGAAGAGCGCAACATCCCCGCGTTCCGCACGCGGATGAACCAGTATGTGCGCGCCCACACGGGCGAGCATCCGCCGGTGTCGATGCTCGACGTCGACGTCGACTTGCAGCATCCCTCGCTCATCACGCTTGAGGAGGTCGAGGCACTTTCGCTCCTCGAGCCCTACGGCGCGGGCAACAACCGCCCCGTCTTCTGCCTGCGCGGCGCAACGCTCGAGAGCGTGCAGGGCGTGGGCCAGAACCGGCACTTAAAGCTGAAACTACAGAAAAGCCGCGTGAATTTCGACGGCATTTTCTTCTCCGTCACCGCCGACGAGTGCGGCGTGTGCGCGGGCATGCGCGTGGACGCGGCGTTCTATCTGCAGGTGAACGAGTTCCGCTCCCAGCGCTCCATCCAGCTCCAGCTCATCGACCTGCGCCCCTCGCTCGACCCCAGCGGGCGCGAGAATGAGGCGCTTTCCCTCTGCCGCGAGCTGATTAGCGGCGGCACGCTCTCCCCGCGCGACGCGGCGCGGGCGCTCCCCTCGCGTGACCAGTTCGTGCGCGCGTGGCGCATTTTGGAGCGCGAGGTCGGGCCTGACGGCGTTAGCGAGCCCATGCTGCCGCTGCTGCGGCATTTGAGCTCGGAAATGGTCGGCGCGGAGACGTTTCTGCGCACGGCGATGTGTTTGCAGGTCTTTGCCGAGCGCGGGCTTCTTTCGATCGAGCGCGAGGACACGACCCTCACGCTCCGCCTGACGGCGGACGGAAAAAAGGTCGAGCTTGACAAGAGTCCCTATCTTTCCGCCCTGCACGGCTTTCTTTCGTAATTAAAGGAGACGATTCGGATATGACAGCACAGGATAAAGCATTAAAAGAGAATACCGCTTCGGCTCCCCTCCAAATTGTCGCGCCCGGCACCTGCGTGGAGACCGGCGAGCAGGCGGCGCTCGTGCTCGGTATGTACGACCACCTTGTCGAGACGATCCACCAGTACAACCCGAGCGCAGACTTTGCCCAGATCGACAAGGCCTTCCGCTATGCCGACACGCACCACAACGGTCAGCTCAGAAAGGACGGCTCGCCGTTTATCACGCACCCGCTCGCCGTCGCGCAGATCATTGCCGAGGAGCTGCGGCTCGACTCAGAGTCCATCGAGGCCGCCCTCATGCACGACTGCATCGAGGACACCTCCGCCACGTATGCCGAGATCGCCAAGGAGTTCTCCCCCGCGGTCGCGGATCTGGTCGAGGGCGTCTCCAAGCTGACGCGCGTGCAGTACGCCAGCAAGGAAGAAGAGCAGATGGAGAACCTGCGCAAGATGCTCATGGCGATGGCCAAGGACATCCGCGTCATTCTCATCAAGCTGGCCGACCGCACGCACAACATGCGCACCATGGAGTACCAGACGGCGGAAAAGCAGCGGCAGAAGTCGCTCGAAACGATGGAAATTTACGCGCCCATCGCTCACCGTCTCGGTATGCAGCGCATCAAGTGGGAGCTTGAGGATTTATCGCTCAAGTATCTCGACCCCGTCGGCTACGACGAGATCACCCGCTCGCTCGAGGCCAAGCAGTCCGAGCACGAGGCCTTTATGGACCGCGTGCAGGCGCAGATTGAAGAGCGCCTGAAGGAGCAGCACGTCCCGTATCTCAAGGTCTACGGCCGCATGAAGCACCCCTACAGCATCTACCGCAAGATGTACGCGCAGAATAAGACGATGGACGAGGTGCTCGACCTCTTCGCGTTCCGCGTCATCGTCGACACCGTGGCCGACTGCTACAACGTGCTCGGCATCATCCACGACCTTTACCGTCCCATTCTGGGTCGTTTCAAGGACTATATCGGCACGCCCAAGCCGAACATGTACCAGTCGCTCCACACCACCGTCATCGGTGCGGACGGCATCCCGTTCGAGGTGCAGATCCGCACCGAGGAGATGCATGAGATCGCCGAATACGGCGTCGCCGCGCACTGGAAGTACAAGCAGGGCATTTCCGGCAACGCAGGCGAGCACAACTACGAATGGGTGCGCCGTCTGCTTGAAAATCAGGAGAACACCGACGCTGAGGAATTCGTCCACACGCTCAAGGTCGACATGTTCGCCGACGAGGTCTTCGTCTTCTCTCCGCGCGGCGACGTGACGAACCTCCCCGCCGGCGCGACGCCCATCGACTTTGCCTACTCCATCCACTCGGCCATCGGCAACCGCATGACGGGCGCGAAGGTCAACGGGCGCATCGCCCCGCTCGACTATCAGCTCAAAAACGGCGACATCGTCGAAATTCTGACTTCGAAAAACGCGCACGGCCCCAGCCGCGACTGGCTCAAGATTGCCAAATCGAGCGAGGCACGCAGCAAAATTCGCCAGTGGTTCAAAAAGGAGCGCCGCGAGGAAAACATCATCAACGGCCGCATCTCGTTTGAAGCAGAGCTCAAGCACCTCGGCATCCCGATGAGCGACGTGCTCGGCACGGACATCGAGACCGCGCTTCTCAAGAAGACGTCGTTCGGCTCGATGGATGAGATGTACGCCGCCATCGGCTACGGCGGATTTTCCGCGCAGAAGGCCGTCAACCGCATCCACGACGAGATCGTCAAGCTCGAAAAGCAGCGAAAGGAGGAGCGTGCCGCCACCGTGCCGGTGGACAACTCCGGCGCGACGCGTCCCGCCGTCCCCAAGCGCACGAAGAGCGAGCAGGGCATCGTGGTCGAGGGGCTGTCGAACTGCCTGGTCAAATTCTCCAAGTGCTGCACGCCTGTCCCCGGCGACGAGATCGTCGGCTTCATCACGCGCGGCTACGGTGTGTCCGTCCACCGCTGCGACTGCCCCAACGCCGCCATTGAGCGCAGAAAGCCCGAGGAGCGCGGCCGCTGGATCAAGGTCAGCTGGGGCACGGACGTCAAGGAGTCGTATCAGACCGCGCTCGACATTTACGCCAAGGACCGCCTCGACCTCGTGCTCGACGTCTCCGCCGCGCTCTCGTCCTCGCAGACGCGCGTGGCGTCCATCAACGCGACGACGACCGCCGACGGCTTTGCGGTCATTCACCTCAGTATTTTTATTTCCGACGCGCAGCATCTCGCGGCGGTCATGCGTCGGCTGCATCAGATCAGCGGAGTGATGAAGGTGGATCGCCCAGCGGGCTAAATTCCGCGCATCGCGCGGAGAGAAATGCCGCCTGCGGGCGGCAGGACCACACCCCCCATTTTCTTTCCCGAGAAAGAAAACGGGCGGTGTGACCGTCCAAAAGAAAGGCGTTTGATTGGCAGCCCCAAGCTCGAACAACCTTTATGCCTCCGGAATGCAACTGCCTGCGTGCGGCGGAGCCGCGTTTAGAACTGCTATATGATTTGCCTCTGCTTCTATCATCCGCTGCCGCTCTGCTGATCTTATAGAAGTACAGCCTAATTTTCGTCTATCGCTGCACTACTCAATGCGGCGAGCGCAGCAATGCCGCATTCCGCAGGCAGTCTGCCGCCAAGCAATCGTCACTCGCGCCTCACGATAGTAAGGCGCGGTTGCGACCGGTAACGATTCGCAGGGATTCATGGCGAAGCCATGTACACCGCACCTACACTGCGCAGCGCGTGCAGTCATTCAAGATAAAAACTGCCAATGTGCGGGGTCGAGGGGGAAGACCCCTCGTCCTTTCTCTTGGGGGTGTAAGGGGGATATTCTCTTTCCGAGAAAGAGAATATCCCCCTTTGCCGCGTCCCCACACGGTGTGGGGCCAGAAGCAGCGCTGCCGCGCTGCACCTCCCCTGCGCCCTACGGGCGCAAAAAGAAACAGCCCTCGCGGGCTGCTTTTCTCCCGCGCCTGGGGCGCGAAAGTTGTCCAAATTGTCAATATGGGATACTTATCCCCATTTCCCCTCTTCTTTCTTTGGATAATATGCGGTATTGACTTCTGGCGTTTTAGAGGCTAAAATAAGCCCATCAAACATGAGAGATACATGAAAGGATTTAATGCTATGTTCCGTTTTGCTTATGCAAATCAGAATAACGCCGCCGCTTCTGCTATGTGCGCAGAGGCCGCTTCCTCCTGCACCTCTCAGTTCTCCCGCTTCAACTGCATCGCTCTGGGCGCCATTATTATGGCGTCCATTATTATTTCCCGCCTGATTAGCATTATCGGCATTTCCCTGCTGGTACTGGTACTTCTGGTCGTCCTGATGGGCGTTCCCGGGATGAAACGCGATTGCTGAGCGAATAAAAAACGCGATACAGCAAAGCGGTTCTGCCGGGATTGGCGGAACCGCTTTTTTGTATAAACAAACCTGTCAATTCTTGAATCAAAGGAGATACAAAACGATGAAAAAGAAGTTTATGTGCATGTTCATGGCAGCAGCCATGACGCTCTCGATGGCCGCCTGCGGTTCCAAGGGCGACGATGCGAACACCGACGACAATGCTGGCGGCGCATCCGACGGTGTCCAGACCTTTACGGTCGGCACCTCCGGCCCGCTGACCGGCGACAACGCAATCTACGGCGTGGCCGTCAAGCAGGGCGTGGAGCTCGCCATCAACGAGATCAACGCGAGCGACAGCAAGATCAAGTTCGAGTTCCTCTCTCAGGACGATGAGGCCGACGGCGAGAAGGCCGTCAACGCCTACAACAACATGATGGATAACGGCATGCAGGTCCTCGTCGGCCCCACGACCACCGGCGCTTCCATCGCCGTTGCCGATGCCTGCTACACCGACCGCACCTTCATGCTGACCCCCTCCGCCTCCTCCACCGACGTGACCGCGGGCAAGGACAATGTCTTCCAGGTCTGCTTCACCGACCCCAACCAGGGCGTTTGCGCTGCCGACTACATGGCTGAGCACTATGCCGATGCCAAGATCGCCATCATCTACCGCAACGACGATGCCTACTCTCAGGGCATCCGCGATGCTTTCGTGAAGGAAGCGGGCGACAAGGGTCTCTCCATCGTCTATCAGGGCACCTTTACCCTCGATACCTCCTCCAACTTCTCCGTTCAGCTCGCCGCCGCGCAGACTGCCGGCGCCGACCTCGTCTTCCTCCCCATCTACTATCAGCCCGCTTCCGTGATCTTCGCGCAGGCCAAGGCCATGGGCTATGCCCCCACCTTCTTCGGTGTGGACGGCATGGACGGCATCCTCGATATGCCCGGCTTTGACACCACTCTCGCCGAGGGCCTCGTGCTGATGACCCCGTTCTGCGCCACCGTTGAATCCAGCAAGAGCTTCGTCGACGCTTACGTTGCCGCTTACGGCACCACGCCCAACCAGTTCGCCGCCGACGCCTACGACGGTGTGTACATCGTCAAGGCCGCGCTCGAACAGGCCGGCTGCACCGCCGATATGAGCAATGAAGAGATCTGCGATGCGCTCGTTTCCGCCTTCACCTCCCTCAAGTTCACCGGCCTCACCGGTACCGACATGTCCTGGAACGCCGAGGGTCAGGTCTCCAAGGCCCCGACCGCCTACGTCGTCAAGGACGGCCAGTACGTCGAGGGCTGATCCCCGCAAAGATACCAAATAGGCCGTTTATCGTCTCTCTCACGGAGCGAAGGGTCGCCGGGAGGAAAAAACTCCCGGCGGCCTGCGCCCTGCTTCTATGGCGGAAACGAAGGCAGCGTTCTTCCTCTCTGCCCTTGTTTCTGCCACAGACGTTTCCCCACAACTCCAACGAGAAAAAAGAGGTGCCATCCTATGGAATTCTTATCCTATCTCATCAGCGGCATCAGCCTCGGCAGCGTGTACGCCATCATCGCCCTCGGCTATACGATGGTCTACGGCATTGCCAAGATGCTGAACTTTGCCCACGGCGACGTCATCATGATCGGCGGCTACGTTTCCTTCTGCGCGATGTTCTATCTGGGCCTTCCCAGCATCGTCGCGGTGCTGATGGCCGTTGTCGTGTGCACCGTCCTCGGCATCGTCATCGAGCGCCTTGCCTACAAGCCCCTGCGCTCCGCGCCGAGCCTTGCGGTGCTCATCACCGCCATCGGCGTGAGCTATTTCCTCCAGAACTCCGCGCTGCTCATCTGGAAGGCTGCCGCGCGCTCCTATCCCCCCGTGGTCACGGGCGCTGTGAAGATCTTCGGCGGCAAGCTGACCGTTTCCTATGTGTCGCTTCTCACGATCGCGGCCTGCGTCGTCATCATGATCGGCCTCACCACGTTCGTCAGCAAGAGCAAGATGGGCAAGGCCATGCGTGCCTGCTCGGAGGATAAGGCGGCGGCACAGCTGATGGGCATCAACGTCAACGCGACCATTTCCGCGACGTTTGCCATCGGCTCGGCGCTCGCGGCCATCGCCGGCGTGCTGCTCTGCTCGTTCAACACCTCCCTCATGCCCACCACCGGCTCCATGCCCGGCATCAAGGCATTCACCGCGGCGGTGTTCGGCGGCATCGGCTCCATTCCCGGCGCGTTCCTCGGCGGCCTGCTCCTCGGCATCATCGAGGCCATGGCCCAGGCGTATATCTCGACGAACCTTGCAAACTCCATCGTCTTTGCCGTGCTGATCGTCGTGCTGCTCGTCAAGCCCGCAGGACTGCTCGGCAAGTACGTGCCGGAGAAAGTGTGAGGTGGCCGGAATGACAAAGAAAATGAAACAGTTCAACTCCCTCAAGAAAACCACCAGGGTTGACTTTGCGACCTATTTCGGCGTGATCGCCGCCTTCGTCATCGTGACGGTGCTGCAAAGCAACGGCTCTCTCAAGCGCTCGGTCATCGGTCTTCTCGTGCCGATCTGCTGCTATATGTCCATGGCCGTTTCGCTGAACCTCACGGTCGGCATTCTCGGCGAGCTGAGCCTCGGCCACGCGGGCTTTATGAGCGTAGGCGCGTTCTCCGGTATCGTCGTTTCGCAGAGCCTTGCGGGACTCATCCCGAACGCCCCCGTGCGCCTCGCGCTCTCGATGTTCATCGGCGCGCTTCTCGCCGCGCTCGTCGGCCTTCTCATCGGCACGCCCGTGCTCCGCTTGCAGGGCGACTATCTCGCCATCGTGACGCTCGCCTTCGGCGAGATCATCAAGGAGCTTATCAACTGCCTCATCATTGGCTGCGATGAAAAGGGCCTGCACTTCATCTTCAACCCCGCCGGCAACAAGACGGTCGACGACCTCGGCCTGAGTGCTTCCGGCACCGCCATCATCAAGGGCGCGCAGGGCGCGACCGGCACCGCCACGATCGCAACGTTCACCGCGGGCTTCATCCTCGTGATGATCACGCTCATCGTCGTGCTGAACCTGACTCGCTCGCGCGCGGGCCGCGCGATCATGGCCATCCGCGACAACCGCATCGCCGCGCAGGCCATCGGCCTGAACCTGACGAAGTACAAGCTCATGGCGTTCGTCACCTCCGCCGCCCTTGCGGGCGCGGCAGGCGCGCTCTACGGCCTGAACTACTCTTCCCTCCAGGCGACGAAGTTCAACTTCAACCTCTCGATCCTCGTCCTCGTGTTCGTGGTGCTCGGCGGCCTTGGCAACATCTGGGGCTCGCTCATCGCCGCCGCGGCGCTGACGATCCTGCCCGAGGCGCTGCGTCAGTTTGCCGACTTCCGTATGCTCATCTACGCGATCGTGCTGATCTTCGTCATGCTCGCGACCAACAATCCGCAGGCCAAGGCGTTCTTCCGGAAGCTTCTGCCTCATCGCCGTGTCAGTGCTGAAAAGGAGGATTGACCATGACACAGAAAGAAAAAGCCAAGCTCGTTCCCGTCTCCCGTGAACCGGCGCTTTTGACCGAGCGCGACGCGAACAAGTCCCCCGTGCTCGAGTGCATCGACCTCGGCATCACGTTCGGCGGTCTGAAAGCGGTCGACAATTTCAATGTGACCATCGGCCGCACCGAGATCACCGGCCTCATCGGCCCGAACGGCGCAGGCAAAACGACCGTTTTCAACCTGCTCACCAAGGTCTATCAGCCCACCCACGGCACGATTCTCTTAAACGGCAAGGACATCCATGACCTCAACACCGCGCAGGTCAACCGCGCGGGCATCGCGCGCACATTCCAGAATATCCGCCTTTTCGGCGAGCTGAGCGTGGAAGAAAACATCACCGTCGCGATGGACACGCAGATGCACTACACGATGCCCGAGGGCATTTTCCGCCTGCCCCGCTTCTGGAAGGAAGAGCGCATCGTTCACGAGCGCGCGATGGAGCTTCTGTCCATCTTCCACATGGAGGATCTTGCCAAGGCCAAGGCGAACTCCTTGCCTTACGGCGCGCAGCGCAGACTGGAAATTCTCCGTGCGCTGGCCACGAACCCGAGTCTGCTGCTTCTTGACGAGCCCGCCGCCGGCATGAACCCGAGCGAGACGGCTGAGCTGATGGAAAACATCCGCTCCATCCGCGATACGTTCCAGATCGCGGTGTTGCTCATCGAGCACGACATGAACCTCGTCATGAACATCTGCGAGGGCATTGCCGTCTTGAACTTCGGCCATGTCATCGCCAAGGGCACACCCGAAGACATTCAGAACAATCCCGAGGTCATTGAAGCCTACCTCGGCAAGCAGAAGGAGGCCTAACGATGGGACAGATCTTACAGGTAAATGATCTTCACGTTTACTACGGCAGCATCCACGCCGTCAAGGGCGTTTCCTTCGAGGTCAACGAGGGTGAGGTCGTCACGCTGATCGGTGCGAACGGCGCAGGTAAGTCGACCGTTCTGAACACGGTCTCCGGCCTTCTGCATCCCAAGCACGGCAGCGTTGTTTTTGAAGGCAAGGACTTAAAGGGCGTCCCCGCGCACAAGATCGTCGAGCACGGTCTTGCGCAGGTTCCGGAAGGCCGCCACGTCTTTTTGCAGATGACGGTCGAGGATAACCTCGAAATGGGCGCTTACACCCAGCCGAACTCCACCATTGAAGCGGGCATTGCGGACGTCTACGAGCGCTTCCCGCGCCTCAAAGAGCGCCGCAAGCAGATCGCCGGTACGCTCTCCGGCGGTGAGCAGCAGATGCTCGCCATGGGCAGAGCGCTCATGTCGAAGCCGAAGCTTCTGATGCTCGACGAGCCGTCTATGGGCCTCGCTCCGATCCTCGTTGAGCAGATCTTTGACATCATCCGCGAGCTGCACGCTGCGGGCACGACGATCCTGCTCGTCGAGCAGAACGCGCAGGCCGCGCTCTCCGTCGCCGACCGCGCGTACGTGCTTGAAACGGGCCGCATCACGCTCTCCGGCACCGGTAAGGAACTCATGGCGAGCGACGCCGTCCGCAAAGCCTACCTCGGCGGTTAAATCCCCCGCAAACGCAAAGAGCCATCCTTTCGGATGGCTCTTTTTTTGTGCAGTTTTGCCGCCGTGCAAAATTTCCGCCCAACCTACTGCACATTTGCCAAAGATATGGTATACTGACGGAACAAGTGCCGTGAAAACCGCGGCGCACCGACACAGGATCGGAGGGATCGGATTGTTCAAAATTCTCATTGCGGAGGATGACCGCGAGCTGCGCCAGCTCTTCGCCCACGTGCTCACCAAAAACGGCTACACGGTGCTCGGCGTCTCCAACGGTGAGGAAGCTCTCGACGCGCTCGAGCAGAGCTATTATGATCTCATCATCTCCGACATTATGATGCCGAAAATGGACGGCTATGAGCTCGTGCGCTCGATCCGCGAGAGCGGCTCGTCCATCCCCATCATGATGATCACCGCCAAGGACGCCTTTGACGACATGCGCCTCGGCTTCCTCTCCGGCAGCGACGACTATATGGTCAAGCCCATCAACATCGGGGAAATGGTACTGCGCGTGAGCGCGCTGCTGCGCCGCGCCCAGATGGCGAGCGAGCGCCGTCAGGTCATCGGCGGCACGGTGATGGAGTGCGACTCGCTCAGCGTCACCGTCGACGGCGAGAGCATGGTGCTGCCGCAGAAGGAATTCATGCTGCTCTACAAGATGGCGTCGTTCCCCGGCCGCATCTTCACGCGCCAGCAGCTCATGGACGACATCTGGGGCTATGATTCCAGCACCGACACCCACACCGTCGATGTCCACATCGCGCGCCTGCGCGAGCGCTTCCGCGACAATCTAGACTTCAAGATCGTCACGATGCGCGGCGTGGGATATAAGGTGGTGCGCACATGAAAAAGCGGCGCAACAAATTTCTCGACATCCGCGTGCAGTTTTTCTTCATCTGCATGGCGGGCTTTATTGGCGTGGCGCTGCTTGCCGCGCTCGCGGCCTGGGGGCTCGAGCATCTCGGCGTCAATGTGCCGATGTTCGTGTGGCTGCTCATCTTCACGCTGCTGCTCGGCAGTGCGACGGCGGCGGGCTTTTCCATCGCGTTCTTCGCGCCCATCTCGCGCCTGTCGCGCGCGATGAAGGAGGTCGCGGGCGGCAACTTCCGCGTGCATGTGGAGACGAAGAGCGTCTTTCGCGATATCCGCGACAGCTTCGACAGCTTCAACCTTATGGTCAGCGAGCTGAACGCGACCGAGACCTTGCAGACCGACTTCATCTCGAACGTCTCGCACGAGTTCAAAACGCCCATCAGCGCGATCGAGGGCTACGCCTCACTTTTGCAGGAGCATCAGCAGTCCCCCGAGGAGCAGGCGGAGTACATCGACAAGATTCTCTTCAACACTCGCAGGCTTTCCGCCCTCGCGGGCAACATTCTGCTGCTCTCTAAGCTCGACAGCCAGTCCATTCACCCCCAGCGCTCGCGCTTCCGCCTCGACGAGCAGGTGAGGCAGTGCATTCTGGCGCTTGAGCGCAAGTGGACGGAAAAGGACGTCGACTTCGATGTTGACCTCGATTCCGTCGACTTCACGGGCTATGAAGGACTCTTACAGCATGTGTGGATGAACCTCATTGACAACGCCGTCAAGTTCGGCCCGCGCGGTGGCCTGATCCGCATGCGCCTCATTGAGGAAAACGGCAGTGTGCTCTTCACCATCGACAACGAGGGCAAAAGCATCCCCGACGAGGATAAGTCCCGCATTTTTAACAAATTCTATCAGGGGGACAGCTCGCACGAATCCGAGGGCAACGGCCTCGGCCTTGCGCTTGTGCGCAAGATCGTCGCCATCCACGGCGGCGAGGTCTGGGTCGAAGACCCGGTGAACGGCGGCTGCCGCTTCGCCGTGCGCCTGCCGGTAGAGAAATGACCGCTATTTTTCAACAAAAATTGAGATTCTCTTCATCATTTGTTCGAAACTCTATGCTATATTAAATCTTAACAGCCGCAGAGGCGGCTTTTCCCCGGCGCAGTGTCCCTGCGTCGGGCTTTTATCACGGGATAAGGAGAGGTGACGATGGGCTTTCTGCGCTGCTGCGTTTATTACGGAATTTTAGCCGTCGTGTCGTTTTTCATCGGGCGGCTGCTGCCAAAATCCTGGTTCCACGGCGACAAATTCCCCTACCGCTGCGCGAGCTGGGAAGCAAAGCTCTTCCGCTTTCTGCGCGTGCACGAGTGGCAGGACAAGGTGCCCGACATGAGCAAGATCGTCCCCAAGCTCATCCCCGCCAAAAAGCTGGACACGGACTTTCGCGCGCAGCTTCCGCGCATGATCGAAGAGACCTGCGTCGCTGAGTTCACGCACTTTGTGCTCATCCTGCTCGGCTTTTACGCACTGCGCCTCTGGCCCGGAACGGGCGGCGCGGTCGTCACCGCCATCTATATTCTATTCGGCAACCTGCCGTTTCTCATCATTCAGCGCTACAACCGGCCGCGGCTGCAAAAGCTTCTCGCCGCGCAGCAGCGCCGGAGCAGACGCAACCAAGAAGAACAACAGTAAAGGATCGGATCTTTTCATGAAAGTCTTGATTTTAAGCTGCAACACCGGCGAGGGGCACAACTCCTGCGCCGCGGCGCTCGAGGAGGAGTGCCGCAACCAGAACATTCCCTGCGACACCGAAGACGCGCTGCGCTTCATCTCGCCCGAGGTCTCGCGCTTTATCTCGAACTGGCACGTGCGCATCTATCGCCACGCGCCGGGTCTTTTCCGCGTGGGCTACCGTGCGGCAGAGGATCATCCCGCCCAGTTTCACGAGGGCTCCGCGCTCTACCGCTACCTGACGCAGGGCGCGGAAAAGCTCTGCGGCTTCATCGCCGGCAGCGGGTACGACACGGTCATCTGCACCCACACGTTCGCGGCGCTGATGGTCAGCGAGGTCGTGAAGACGCATCTGCCGAACCTCAAGACCTGCTTCATCGCCACGGACTACACCTGTTCGCCCAGCGTGAAGGACAGCTCGCTCGACCGCTACTTTATCCCTGCCTCATCGCTCTCGGGCGATTTTCTCGGCGGCGGCGTGACGAGCGAACGCCTGCGTGCCTGCGGTATCCCCGTGCGCCAGATGTTCCGCTCCAGCGTGCGCAAGGAGGACGCCAAGCGCGCGTTCGGCATCCCCGCTGACCACAAGCACCTCGTAATGATGTGCGGCAGCATGGGCTGCGGCCCCATTATGAGCATCGCGCGCCGCATTGGGCGCAATTTGCCGGACGATCAGGACCTTACCATCGTCTGCGGCACGAACAAGCAGCTCTACCGCCGGCTCCAGCGCCGCTTCTATGATGCGAAAAACGTCCACGTCCGTTCGTATGTGAAGGACATGGCGCTTTTGATGGACTCCGCTGACCTCTACCTCACAAAGCCCGGCGGCATCAGCGTGACCGAGGCGGCCTCGATGCGCCTGCCGATGGTGTTCATCGACGCAGTCGCGGGCTGCGAGGAGTACAACAAGGATTTCTTCCTGCGCACGGGCGGCGCGGTCACAGGGCAGACGCCCAAGGAGATTGCGCGCACGAGCCTGCGCCTGCTCAGCGACGAGCATACGCTCGAAAAGATGGGCGACGCGCTCGACGCCGCCGTGCCGCACAACGCCGCGGCCAACATCCTCTCCGAGATGAGTGAAGCCGAGGAGGAGAAGGAGGAAGACCTCGCATGATCAAACCCAGCGTTGACTACCGCCAGTTCCGCTTCAGCAGACTGAACACGCCGGAGTTCTCCCACGTGTGGCTGCTGCTCTACTGGCCGCTTTTCGGCCTCGGCTTTTCGTATGTCGAGCGCTTCTACCCCGTGGCGCACTACATCAACATGCACTGCGCGCTCGACGATCTGATTCCTTTTAATGAATGGTTTCTGATCCCCTACCTGTTCTGGTTTGTGTACCTCATCGGCGCGGTGGCCTACACGTTCTTTTTCGACGTGCCGGGCTTTCGCCGCATGATGCGCTTCGTGATGATCACCTACTCGGTGACGCTCATTATCTATTTCCTCTTTCCCACCTGTCAGATGCTCCGGCCTGAGGTCTTCCCGCGCGACAACGTGCTCACGCGCTTCATCGCGGGGTTCTACGTGTTCGACACGAACACGAACGTCTGCCCGTCGCTGCACGTCATCGGCTCGATGGCGGCATTTTTCGCTTTCTGGTATGCGCCCATCTTCTCCAAGCGCGGCTGGCGCATTGCATCGACCGTTGCAGCATTTTTTATCAGCATTTCCACCGTCTTTATGAAGCAGCACTCCATTCTGGATGTCGCCGCAGCCATCCCGCTGTGCGCGATCGGGTATTATTTCGCCTACGTCAGAACGTCGAAAAAGTCCCGCGCCGCCGTGCCGGACATCACAAGATAAGAAAATGCATCCGCAGAAGCGCTGATCGCTTCTGCGGATGCTTCTTTTATACGGCTCTCCCGCCGTTTTATTTTGCATATATTCGCGCATAATTGCATACTTTTGTGAATTTTCGGCTTTTGCATGCATATTTGTGCACCTTGTATAGAAAGGCGTCGAAAGTTCTGACATTTTTTGAGTTTTTAATCGTTGACAATGAATAAGTAAACATTTATACTAGCGCTATCGTTTCTGAAGCGTATGAAAATTCGTTCAACGATCAAACATTATACAAGATGGAAAGAAATTGAAAAAGGAGCTATCAACCATGAAAAAGTTTACTGCACTGATGCTGGCTCTGATGATGAGCCTTTCGCTGGTCGCCTGCGGCAATAAGACCGACGACAGCAGCAACGCCGATGATGCCAACACCGACAACAACACCGAGCAGACCGGCGGCACGCTGGTACTCGGCACCTCCGCTGACTACGCCCCGTACGAATTCATGTATGCCGATGACAGCGGCACGATGCAGTACGCCGGTATCGACATTTCCGCCGGTCAGTACATCGCCGATGAGCTGGGCAAGGAGCTTCAGGTCGAGAACATGAGCTTCGACTACCTGCTCACCTCCCTTGCCAAGGGCGATTTTGATATCGTCATGGCGGCCATTGAGGTCACGCCCGAGCGTCTCCAGTCCGCTGACTTCTCCGATCCCTACTACACCGACCTGCCGGCCATGATCCTTGTCAAGGCTGACGCCGCCGATCAGTACAACACCTTGGCAGACTTCGCCGGCAAGAGCGTCGGCGCACAGACCGCCACCACCAAGGAGGCCGTCGTCACCGATCAGATGGAAGGCGCGAACCTCGTCTCCCTCTCCCTCGTGACTGACCTTGTCAACGAGCTTGTCTACGGCAAGGTCGACGCGATCGTCGTCGACGGCGCTGTCGCCGAGCAGTACGCCGAAGCCAACCCCGATCTGGCCATCGCTCCCGCCTCTTCCGAGCTCGGTGAAGCGATGCCCTACTGCATCGCTGTTGCCAAGGGCGACCCCAAGGGCCTGCTGCCCGGCATCAACGAGGCCATCGCCAAGATGACTTCCGAGAACAAGATGGAAGAATTCATCGCCGCTGCCGATGAGCTGAGCGGCAAGGCCGTCGAGGTCACCGCGGACGCTCCTGCGGCCTAAGTTCTCCCTTTAACTACGCTCTCTTCTCACTATCTCTCATAGCCAATGAGCAAAGCCCCAAATGGCTTTGCTCATTGGCGTCTCTTAATGAAAAGAGGCGAGCCTCTTTTCATTAAATCCTCACTCCACTCTGTGCCTCGCCCCCGCAAGCGGGTGCTTCGACACTCGCTCCGCGCAAAGTGTTTTTTGCCACGCGCATGTCGTGGCAAAAAACGAGCAAGATTTTTTCGCGCTGGCAGCGCGAAACTCTGCGAGGCTTATCCCAGCTAAATCACACATCTGAAAGGAGATCTCTCCCATGGATCTTGCCACGCGGTGGAGCAACCTCTTTGCCGGCATGTCACCGGCGTCGTTCTTTAACTTTTCCTTTTTGCCGAAATACGGCGTCTACTTTTTGCAGGCGCTCGGCTACACGCTGCTGCTGGCCGTCATTTCGGTCCTGCTGGCCGTCATTCCGGCGCTGCTGCTCGCGTTCATGCGCCTGAGCAAGAATCGATTCGTGCGCGGCGTTTCGGGCGCGTACATCGCGATCTTCCGCTCTACGCCGCTGCTCGTGCAGCTCTCGATCATCTACTTCGGTCTCTTTGGCGCGATCTCCATCCCGCGCCTGTATCTCTTCGGCTTTATCGACATTTCGCGCTTTATCCCCGGCGTTGTGGCACTGGCGCTCAACAGCTCCGCCTATGTCGCTGAGATCTTCCGCGCGGGTATCCTTGCCGTAGACGCGGGGCAGACCGAGGCCGCGCGCTCGCTGGGTCTTTCCGCCACGCAGGCGATGAAGCTCGTCGTGCTGCCGCAGGCCATCAAGAATGTCCTGCCCGCGCTCGGCAACGAGGTCGTCACCATGGTCAAGGAATCGTCCATCTGCTCCACGCTCGGCATGGTCGAGCTGATGTTCGCCGCGAAGACCGTGGCGACCTCTACCTACATTTCCCTCGCGCCTTACGTGCTGGCGGCGCTGATGTATTTCTGCATCACCTACCCCGCCGGCAAGGCGATCGAAGCGCTCGAAAGGAGGATGCGTCGTGGCGACAAGCACTAATTCTCTCATCCGCGTGACGGACGTCTGCAAGGAGTACAACGGCGGCAGCGTCCACGCGCTCTCCCACTGCAATTTAAGCGTGAAAAAGGGCGAGGTCGTGGCCATCATCGGCCCCTCCGGCAGTGGCAAATCGACTCTGCTGCGCTGCCTGAACCTTCTCGAGCAGCCGACCTCCGGCACCATTTACTTCAAGAATGTCGCCCTCAACGGCAAGAAGGTCAACTTGGACCTCCACCGCCGCGAGATGGGCATGGTGTTCCAGCACTTCAACCTCTTCCCGCATATGACGGTCAAGAAGAACATCACCCTCGCACCCGTCAAGCTGGGGCTCAAGTCCCAGGCGGAGGCCGACGCGCAGGCCATGGCGCTGCTTGAGCGCATCGGCCTTGCCGACAAAGCGAATGAGTATCCCGCGATGCTCTCCGGCGGCCAGAAGCAGCGTATCGCCATCGTGCGCGCGCTCGCCATGGCGCCCGAGGTCATGCTCTTCGACGAGCCGACCTCTGCGCTCGACCCCGAGATGGTCGGCGAGGTGCTCGACCTCATGCGCGACCTTGCGAAAGACGGCATGACGATGGTCGTCGTCACGCACGAGATGGGCTTCGCCCGCGAGGTCGCCGACCGCGTCGTCTTCATGTCCGAAGGTGCGATCATCGAAGAGGGCTCCCCCGCCGATCTCTTCGACCACCCGCAGAGCGAAAGACTGCAATCGTTCCTCGCAAAGGTCCTGTAATACTTCAAAAAAGCGGCTGAGCCACTTTTTTGAGAAAGTTGCACTTCGCTTTGTGCCTTGCCGCCCCTCGGGCGGCTGTGACATTGCACCGTCGCGGCAGAAAACAGATTTCATAGCTTTCACGTCTGCGGACGTGAAACTCTGCAAGGCTTTTCTAATCTAAAAAGGCGTCCGGCCACTGGCCGGACGCCTTTTTGTTGTCGGTATACTGTTTTACATCTTCTCCGGTGCGGAGCAGCCAATGACCTTGAGGCCGTTGGCAAGCACCTGGCGCGTCGCAGCGGCGAGCTTGAGGCGCGCGTCGATGACGGCCTCGTCCTCGCCCTTGATGCGGCAGGCGTTGTAGAACTTGTGGAACGCCGCGGCAAGACGCATGAGATAGCGGTTGATATAGCTCGGGTCGTAGTCGCGCGCCGCCATGCGGATCTCCTCGGCGAAGGAGGAAAGCTCCTTGATGAGCGCGCGCTCCGCCTCGCTGTTCAGGAGGGACAGATCCACCGCGCCGGACTTGACACTGTGGCCCTCTTCCTCGAGTGCCTTCAGGAGGCTGCAAATGCGCGCGTGCGCGTACTGGATGTAGTAGATGGGGTTCTCGCTGTCCTCGCGCACGGCGAGGCCGAGGTCGAATTCCATCTGCGTGTCGGGCTTGGCATTGAAGAAGTAGCGGCAGGCGTCGACAGGAATTTCATCGAGCAGGTCGGAGAGCGAAATGGTCTTACCCGTGCGCTTGGACATACGCACGACCTCGCCGTCGCGCACGAGCTTGACGAGCTGCATCAGCACGATGTCGAGACGGTTCGTGCCGTCGAGGCCCAGCGCGTCCATCGCGCCCTTCATGCGGGCCACGTGGCCGTGGTGGTCAGCGCCCCAGATGTTAATGACCTTGTCGAAGTGACGCACGGCGAACTTGTTGCGGTGATAGGCAATGTCGCCGGCAAAGTAGGTGTAGAAGCCGTTGGCGCGGCGCAGAACGTCGTCCTTGAGGTCGAGCTTGTCGATGTCCTCATCCTTCTTGCCCTGCTTGCGGTACTGCTCGCGCATGATGTCGGCGGTCTTGAGCCAGAGCGCGCCTTCCTTTTCATACGTCCAGCCGAGCTTATGAAGCTCCTCGACGGTGTCTTTGACATAGCCGCTGTTGTGCAGCGAGGACTCGAAGAACCATTCGTCGAACTTGATGCCGTAGCGCTCGAGGTCGCTCTTCATTTTCGGAATGTTGCGCTCCAGGCCAAAGCGCGCCATATCGGCGTGGCGCTCCTCGACGGACTTGTCTAAATAGCTGTCGCCGTGGACATCGTAGAAGGCCTTGGCGAGCTCGCGGATGTCGTCGCCGTGGTAGCCGTCCTCGGGAAACTCGATCGCATCCTCGCCCTTGATGAGCTGGATGTAGCGTGCTTCGATGCTCTTGGCGAACTTTTCGATCTGGTTGCCAAAGTCGTTGACGTAGAACTCGCGCCACACGTCCGCGCCCGACCAGTCGAGCACCTCGGCGAGCGTATCGCCCAGCACGCCGCCGCGAGCGTTGCCCATGTGCATGGGGCCCGTGGGGTTCGCGGAGACGAACTCGACCATGTACTTCTTGCCGTCCAGCCAGTTGTCGCGGCCGTAGTCGCTCTCCTCCTCCTCAACGGCGGTCAGAACGTCGGCATACCACTTGTCGCCGAGGCGGAAGTTCAGAAAGCCGGGGCCCGCGATCTCGACGCTCGTAAAGTACGTGTCGCTCAGGTCCATGTGCTCGGTCAGAATTTTCGCGACCTCGCGGGGATTCTTGCGCATGGCCTTGGACGCGGCCAGGCAGAACGTCGTCGTATAGTCGCCGTTGGCGGTATCCTTGGGGATCTCCACGGCGGGGATGGTCTGCACGCCCTCGGGCAGCAACCCCTCCTGCACAGCCGCGCGATAAGCCGCCGCCGTCAGCTCGGCGATCTGGTTCTTTGCGCTGCGGATCATATTCATAGCAATTTCTCCTCTATCCTTTGCGGTTTTACCCAAACGGCGCGGCACATTCGCCCGAAATCGCCCCATGGGGATACTTTTTTGCAATTATACTATATTTAATGGCAGAAAACAAGGGAATCCGGTAAGAAATCTGCCGCGGCGCGCTTGCCGTTAAACGCAGGCGCGGCAAGGCCTTTTCCGCGATAAAAATCGCTGGTCCAGAAAGAGAATATTTTCGTGTCCAGTTGGGCGCGGCAGAGGCGTTTTGACGGCGCGGTGCGCCCGTCTTGCACGGCAGTTGTGCCGTCTGTCAGCGTTTTATCGCAGACCAGTATGCATTTCTCTCCATATGCCAGTGAGCGCCGCAAAATCGCGCCTCTCTTGCTTTTTTAACCAAAAATAATATAATGGCGATAGCATTATTTAGATGCTTTTGAGAGATTTTGAGAGTAAAACGATAAAAGGAGGACTATCCCATGCCCGTTAATCTGAAAGGCCGTTCTTTCCTGACGCTGAAAGACTTCACCCCCGATGAGATCCGCTATATGCTCAATCTCGCCGCCGACCTGAAGGCGAAAAAGCGCGCCGGTATCCGCGGCAACCTGCTCGCCGGCAAGAACATCGTGCTGCTGTTTGAAAAGACCTCTACCCGCACCCGCTGCGCGTTCGAAGTCGCCGCTTACGACGAGGGCGCGAACGTCACCTTCCTCGATTCCAAGTCCTCCCAGATGGGCAAGAAGGAAACGATGGTCGACACCGCCAAGGTCCTGGGCCGCTTCTACGACGGCATCGAGTACCGCGGCTACGACCAGAAGGTCGTCGAGGGTCTCGCCGCCAACGCGGGCGTGCCCGTGTGGAACGGCCTGACCGACGTCGACCACCCGACGCAGGCGCTTGCCGACATCCTCACGCTGATGGAGAACACCAAGAAGCCGCTCAGCAAGTGCAAGCTCGTCTTCTGCGGCGACACGCGCAACAACGTCGCCTACTGCCTGATGTACATCTGCGCCAAGCTCGGCATCCACTATGTCGGCTGGGGTCCGAAGGAGCTCGCGCCCGCCGCTGACGTCGTCGAATACTGCCGCGAGGTCGGCAAGGAGACCGGCGCCGTCGTCGAGTACGGTGAGGACAAGGAGCTGCTCAAGGGCGCGGACGCCCTCTACACCGATATTTGGGCTTCCATGGGCGAAGAGGACAAGATCCCCGAGCGCGTCAAGCTGCTCACCCCCTACAAGGTCACGGGCGAGGTGCTCAAGGCTACGGAGAATCCCGACTGCATTTTCCTGCACTGCCTGCCCTCCTTCCACGACTTCGACACCACGATGGCCGCTTCCCAGAAGGAGCTCGGCTACGATATCCGCGAGGTCACGGACGAGGTCTTCCTCTCCCCCAACTCCAAGGTCTTCGACGAGGCCGAAAACCGCATGCACACGATCAAGGCCGTCATGGTCGCGACGATCGGCAACGTGTAATTGCTGCAAAAACGATAAAAAGAATGGGAGCGCCGAGCGTTCCCATTCTTTTTCATTTTTTACTTTTCAAGCTGGGACCAGTCGCGGGTCTCGCGCAGCGCCGTCCACTTCTCATACTGGGAGTTCGTCTTGAACTCGTAGTAGTGGCTGTTCGTCGTTATTATAACACTCAAAAAATAATCTTCAAGCGGAATCCCGTCGAATTTTGTCGGTAGTAAAACTTTTAATACCTGTTGAGTTTTGTCACGTTTCAGAAATACCTTGCAGTTTAATCGGTTTTATGACAGAACAGGAGGGGCGGATCGCTCCGCCCTCCTGTCCTCTCTCAATCTCGTCTCTCTCGTTCACTTGCAGTACTGGCGCAGATCATAGCACAGGCGCTCGGCCTCCTGCTCGCCGCGGGCAACGATCGCCACGGCGTCGTTGCCGGAGATGCAGCCGAGCATATCGGGCAGCTTCATCGCGTCGATAGCCGCGCCCGCCGCATCGGCGAGCCCCGGCAGCGTCTTGAGCAGCACAACGATCCCCGCATAGTCCACGCCCACGCTGCACTCGTTCAAAATGAGCTTCAGGCGCTTCGTGTTGTCGATGTGGTCGGCCTTGCCGGATACGGCGTAGCGGCTGCGGCCGCCGCCGATCGGCTCCTTATAAAGGTACAGCTCCTTGATATCGCGCGAGACGGTCGTCTGCTTGCTCTCGATGCCGCACTCGGCGAGACGCGCGATGAGCTCCTCCTGCGTCTCGATATTGTACTTTTCGATCAGCTCCAGGATCTTCTCTTGTCGCTTGCTCTTCATGGCTCTCTCCCATTTTCCTCCGCCCGGCCAGCTGCCGACGCGGATGAGCTCTTCTCTCTTCTCTCGTTCTGCGGTGGAATTTTTACAGGTCGTCGCGGTTGACGGGGCAGGACATGCAGCGCGGGCCGCCGCGGCCGCGCGACAGCTCGGCAGACGGCACGGTCAGCACATCGAGGCCATGCTTTGCGAGCAAGTCGTTCGTCACATAGTTGCGCTCATAGGTGATGACGCGGCCCGGCGCGATACACAGCGTGTTCGAGCCGTCGTTCCACTGCTCGCGCTGCGCGGCCATCAGGTCGCCGCCGCCGCAGCGGATCAGGTCGACCGCGGGCAGCTTGAGCTCGAGGGCCAGAATGTCCTTGAGTTCTTCCTTGATCGCGCCGAAGCGGAGCTCGCCGTGCTCGTCGAGCGTCATCTCATAAACGCTCAGCGGGCCCTCGATCTCGGGATGGATGGTGAACTTGTCATAGTCGACCATCGTGAACACGGTGTCGAGGTGCATGAACGCGCGCGTCTCGGGAATGTCGAAGGCGAGCACCTTCTTAAAGTCGGAGTTTTGCAGAAGATTGCGCGCAAACGTCTCCGCACCGGAGACCGTCGTGCGCTCGGACAGGCCGACGGCCACGATGTCCTTGGAAAGCACGAGCACGTCGCCGCCCTCGATCGAGTAGCTGTCGGACAGGTCGTACCACATCTTGTTGTCCTGCGCGGCAAAGTCGCGGTTGTAGAGGAACATGTACTTTAAGAGCAGACTCTCGCGCTTGCGCGCGGGGGTATGCATGCGGTGGATGTTGATGCCCTCGCCCACGCAGGCGCCGGGGTCGCGGGTGAAGTACAGGTTCGGCATCGGGTCGGAGACGAACGGATAGTCGTCGTCGACTAAGTCCATCAGCGACGTCGGCTGCTTGGTGGCGACCTCGCAGCGCTTGATGCCCGCGATCATCTTCGTCACCATCTGCTTGGGCGGCATGTCGAGAAGTAAGCTCGTCATGCTCGCGCGCAGTCCCTTGGCGTGGATCTTGCTGATGTTCAAAAAGTCGTTGACGAGCTGGATCTGGCGCGCGGGGTCGGCGATGGCCTTGGCGACCTCGTCGACATAGTAGATGACCTCGACGCCGTTTTCGCGCAGGACCTCGGCAAAGCGGTCATGCTCCTCCTGTGCGACCTTTAAGTACGGGATATCGTCAAACAGCAGGCGCTCGAGCGTCGCGGGCGTCAGCGATTCCAGCTCCTCGCCGGGGCGGTGCAGCAGCACCTTGTTGAGCTTTCCGATCTCGGAAAAGTTATGAATGCCTGAATACATAAGTCGTGCTCCCTTTCCCGGGATGCCGGCGGCTCTCTCATCGACCGCCCGTACATCCCGACCTGTTTTCCCTGTCCGCGCCGCCGGAACGCTCCCGACGGTCCGCGGATCGTTTTACCGTTATTACGCAGTAAAGTATACACTTTCAAAAGGCGCTTGTGATGTATCAGTGCTTTTGCCATTTCGTGTACCAGTCACTCCTCCAGTTCTTCTTCCAGCGCTTTGCGCAATACCTCCATGCCGCGCTCCAGTCGCTCGTAGGATTCATAGGAGTAGTTGATGCGGATATGGTCGCGCCCGCCGTTCTTGCAGGGGTAAAAAACGTATCCGGGGATCAGCGTGACGCCCATGTTGTAGGCCCTGCGGATAAACTGCTTGCTGTCCACCCCGTCCGGCAGCCTGCACCAGACATATACGCCGCCTCTCGGCTTTGTATAACTCACGCCGAGCGGCGCAAGCTCGTCGAGCTTTTGGCATACCAAATCTCGATTCGTGCGGTAGACGTCGCGAAATTTTAAAAGCGACGTGTAGTAAATGCCGTCGTCCAGGTACATGCCGAGGATCTTTTGCGTCATCCAGTCTGAGGCCATCAGCCGCACGGAGACGAGGTAGCTCAGCGCGCGGATAAAATCGCGGTTACCCGTGATGAAAGCAAGGCTCAGTCCCGGGATGAACGTGAGTGAAAACGAATAGATGTAAATGACGTTGCCCATCGTGTCGAACGCCTTGATGGGCGGGGGCTTATCGCCGTCGTAGACGAGTTCGCTCGCCGCGTCCTCCTCCACGATCGGCACGCGGTAGCGGTTCGAGAGCTCAACGATCTTCTTGCGCCGCTCGAGCGACAAAATGTTTCCCGTCGGGTCGTGATAGCTTGAATTGACGAAGATGAGCCGCGGGCGCGTCTGCGTGAGTAAGCTTTCGAGCACCTCGCAGTTCATGCCGTTCTCGTCGACGGGAACGGTCAAAATTTTCGCGCCCGCAAGCTCCATCACACGGTACATATCAGGGTGGACGGGCTCCTCCATCACGACGCTGTCGCCGGGCTTGACGAGCAGCGTCACGATAAAGTCGAGCGCCTGATTCGTCTCCGAGAGGATCTGAATTTCGCCCGAGGACGCTTTCACGCCCTTCGTGCCGAGGAAGGCCACGAGCTTCTGCCGCAGGAATTTATCACCCTTATAGGGGCTGAAAAAATACTGGCACGGGCCGCTGCCCGTGAGCAGTGTCGCAATGTCGCCCGCGACACGCTCGGACGTGTACACCTCGCGCGAGGCGACGCCGCTGCCGAGGGAATAGTGGCTCTCGTCCGTAAGGCGCTGAAACAGGTCGTCAAATGTTTTTTCCATGTCGAGGTACTTTTCCGCCACCTCGCTGACCCAGTTGACACGGCCGGGCTGCGCGCCCTCGCCGCCCCTTTCGTCCTGCGCATCCTTTTCGTTGTTTGCCGCGGCCACGATGTAGCCCACACCCTGGCGCGACTCGATCCACGCGTCGCTCTTGAGCTCGCTGTAGGCCTTGACCACGGTGTTGCGGTGCACATCCAAGATCTGCGCGAGCGCGCGCTCGCTCGGCAGCGCGCTCCTGCGGGGCAGCGCGCCGCTGATGATCTGCGACTTGATCTGGTCGGCGATCTGCAGATAGACCGGCACCTTCGAAAACTTGTCGATATTGACTTTCATGGCTTGTTCTCTTCTTTCTCCCGCTTCGCGGCCGCTCTCTCATTTCGGCCGCAGCAGTACATCACGCATGCGGACGCTATCTCTTTTCGCATTTTATCATATGCCGTGCGGTTTTGTACAGTCATTTTTGTGCATGTGATATAAATACGCAAAATAATAAGAGAAGAGACGTCCTTTCGGACGCCTCTTCTCCTTTGGATCAGTGCTTTGAGTAAGGAAAAGCCCTTTTCCTCTTAGAACAGCAGATGTGCGATGGGGCAGACGATCAGCAGGCTGATGATGGTGCGCTCCAGGAAGATGACGAACAGCTCCCAGATGTTGAGAGGAAGCTTGGAGCCGAGGATCAGACCGCCGACCTCGGAGAGGTAAAGCACCTGCGTGACGGAGACGACCGCGACAATAAACTTGGCCATCTGGCTGGTGGACTCCGCGATCAGGATGGCGGGGGTGAGCATGTCGGTGAAGCCGACGATCATCGTGGAGGCAACAGCGTCCGCTTCAGGCACCTGAAGAAGCTGGAGCAGCGGGCGGAACGGGATGCCGAGCCATTCAAAGATCGGCGTGTAGTTGGCAAGGATCAGTGCGATGGTACCGATGGCCATGACGGAGGGCAGAACGCCGAACCACATGCTGCAGGCGTTCTTGGCGCCGCTCTTGAAGAATTCACCGATGCCCTTGTGCTCGGCAACGCGCTTCATGGCGAGGTCCATGCCGTACTCGACGTTGCTCTTGTAGCCCTCAGGAAGAGTGTCGGGAGCAGCCTTGCCTTCGACTAAGTACGTGTTGGGCTTTTTGCGCAGGGGATAGAGATACGGGCACACGATCGCGCAGACGATACCGACGAAACAGACGATCAGGTAGTAGATGCCGAACTTGTCGAGCATGCCGACCGTGTCGAGAACGACGAGGGTAAACGTGATGGAAACAGCGGAGAACAGCGTGGCGATGATGCTTGCTTCCTTGGCGGAATAGTAGCCGCCCTCATACTGGTTGCAGGTAAGCATAACGCCGAGCGTACCGTCGCCGATCCAGGAGGTGATGCAGTCGACCGCCGCGCGGCCGGGAACCTTGAACAGGGGGCGCATGACCTTGGTGAGCAGCGCGCCGACGAACTCCAGCAGGCCGAAGTCGAGCAGCAGCGGCAGCAGCAGGGCCGCGATGACGAAGATGATAACGAGCGTGGTGAGCAGATCATAGAGGACGAAGCCGCCCTGACCGCCGCCGGTGATCATACCGATGAGACCCACGCCGTCCTCGCCGACACCCAGATAGGTGAGCCACACGAAGATGACCGCGAGCACACGGATCACGACCCAGATGGGTTTGCAGGCGAAGCATTCCTTCATGATGTCGCTATTCATAATGAATTTGGGCTTTGCCAGCGCAATGAGGGACATCACTGCCGAAACGGTGAGGATCAGCACGCACAGCAGCGGCAGGAAGCCACCGATGACACCAGAGATGATGTCGGCCAGGATCTTAACCACAACGGTCCATTCACCTGCTGCGTTCTTGACCGGGATCATGAACAGGATGACGCCGACGACTGACGGGATGATAAACAGAGCTTTCAGTTTCGCGTTACTTTTGGTTTCCATTCTCTCTCCTCCTTCATATTGGCAAGTCGCGCCGGAAGGCGGTCTCTCTCATAGCCGCTTTCCCGGCAGACAGCTCTTGCCTTTACTTTATACGAATTCAGCAGTAAAGCAAGTGCCAGCAACGTTCTCAATTTGTATACCAGCAATAAATTTCTACATTTTGTCATTCACTTTTTTGTCGAACCTGTATGTATCTTTTTTGCTTTTTGGGAAAAAGTCCATTTTCCCTTGCCGTTTCAGGGATTTTGGAGAAGAAAAAGAGAGACGCGATACGCGTCTCCCTCCCGTTCGCTTTATTGCAAGTTTTCAACGTCCTTCTTGCCGACCGCCATGCGCTTCCATTGCTCAGGAAGGCCCGGTGCGATGAGCGGGAACAGATTTTCCGTGTCCGACGTCGGCTGGATGTTATAGGTGCCGTACTTGTTGACAAGATCGGCGCAGTCGTCCGGCTGGCCGAAGCGCGCCTTGAGCATCGGTGCCAGGTCATACGGCATGCCAGGGTCTTTTCGCGGCATAAAAATCACCTCCGGACTTAGTATGTCCGGAGGCGGCAGATTTTTTCGATTTGTCTCGCTCACGCGCGCAGCGTTTTGGGGTACACGCCCGCGTCGTGTAATTTCTGAAGCTCGCGCTGCACCATTTCTTTATCCTCGTGATACGTCATGCCGAACCAGCGCGCGCTCGAGCGCAGAACGGAGACGCTGAGCTCGCCGCGGTCGATGAGCTCGCCGATCAGGCTCGGCAGCAGGCATTCTTTTTTGAGCTCGCCGTCCGGCAGCGCGCGGAGGAAATCTTTGAAGTAAGCGTCCAGCTTTTCAAACAGCCACGGCGTAAAGCCCCAGAAGTTCATCGAGACCGGCGTCTCCGGCGCGTAGACCGGACCGTCGCCGTTTTCCTGAATGTCGCGGATCTTGCCGTCGTCGCAGGGCTTTAAGTGGAACGTCTCGACCACGCGGTCGAGCATGCCCTGCTCGTTCACATGGCACACGCCGCGCGTGACCGTGCCGTGCTCGCTCACGGTGTTGCAGAGGTCATAGCCGACCATCGTGCCCTCGCCGCTTTCGGCGAGCTTTGAGAGCTCTGCGTAGATCGTCTTGAACGCGTCCACACCGTAATAGTCGTCAGCGTTGATGACGACGAACGGCTCGTGCACGAATTCGCGCGCGCACAGCAGCGCGTGCACCGTGCCGAACGGTTTGACGCGCTCCCCGGGCACCTTATAAAAATCGGGCACGCTCGAAAAATCCTGATACGCGTAGCAGACCTCGACGTTTTCCCCGTCCGCGGTCTCGCGCGCGGCAAGGTGCTCGCCGACCATGTTCTCCATCAAGTCGCGCATGTCGGGCTTGATGATGAAAACCACCTTCGTAAAGCCCGCGCGCAGCGCGTCGAAAATGGAGTATTCCATCAAAATTTCGCCGTTCGGGCCGATGCCGTCCACCTGCTTGCTGCCGCCGTAGCGCGAGCCCATGCCCGCCGCCATAATGACCAGCGCTGCTTTCATAAAAACAAAACTCCTCTCAAAGTTCTCGATCTCGTTGTTCCGAGCTGCGCACCGCGCGCTCGTCTCCGCCCATCATAGCGTATCCGAACCGGCATTGCAACCGTCTTTTTCGTCTCTTGTCTTTTGCCGCAGGCGTGTTATACTGGTGTAACTATTTCTTAACACCGAGGTCACACCATGGAAGCATTTCTGCATGCCGTCTCTTCCGTCACCATCATCCTGCTGCTGACGGCGACGGGCTATTTCTGCGCGGCCAAGGGCTGGATGGGCCCGCAGGCCAAAGCCTTTCTCGGCAAGTTCACGCTCTCCGTCGCTGTCCCCTGCATGTGCATCTACGGGCTGCTGAACAACCTTTCAAAGGAGCTTCTCGTCCAGTCGGGCAGCTTTCTTCTCGTGCCGCTGCTCGGCACCGTCATCCTTATTCTGTTGTCGCTGCTCATCGGCAGGCTCTTAAAGCTGCCGCGCAAAAAGCTCGGCGTCTTTATGATGATGTGCTCGGTGTCGAACGCTATCTTCGTCGGCCTTGCGATGTGCACCGAGCTCTTTGGCGAGGTCTGCACGCCCTACGTCATGCTCTACTACCTCGTCAACACCAGCTTTGTTCAGCTCTTGTTTCTCTCGCTTGTGCGCTGGTCGGGTGAGAGCCGCGGCTTTGACCTCAAGATGCTCCAGAAATTCCTGACCACGCCCGCCGTCATCGCCGTTTTCGTCGGCCTCGCGCTCGTGTGGTTTGAAGTCAAACTTCCCTCGCTCGTGATGAGCTACTGCCGCTATATGAACAACCTCGTCACGCCGCTGGCGCTGCTGCTCACGGGCTACATCATCCACGATATCGGGCTCAAAAATGTTCGACTCGACCGCGACCTTGGCATTGCGATGATTTTCCGCTTCCTGCTCGCGCCGGCGCTCTCGGTCGCGCTGTGCAGGGCGTTCGGCGTGACGGGCCTTGCCCATGACGTGCTCATCGTCGAAACGGCGATGCCGGTCGTCACGCAGACGGTCGTGGCCGCCGCGGAATACGGCGCGGACGAAGAGTTCGCCGCGCAGGGCGCCGCCCTCTCCACCGTCGCGTGCTTTATCGTCATCCCCGTGCTGATGTTGATTTTGTAATCAAAAAAGTGGCAAAGCCACTTTTTTGAAAAGGTCTCGCTGCGTTCTGTGCCTCGGTTGTCCGCTAAAAGCGGACAATTCGACCTTACACCGTTGCGGCACTACGATTCCCGCGCCCTTGCAGGCGCGCCAATCGTGCCGCTTCCTCGAAACCGACTTGCTGTTTCCGCCGCTGGCGGCACTTCGCCGGTTTCCACTTCGCGCAAAGAGTTTTCTGCCAGAAGGTGAATTGCCCCGCAGCGGGCAAGAGAAGCCCCTCTGGAGGGCGCACATGTCGTGGCGGAAAACCGATTTGAATTTATTTCGTGCCGTGCGCGGCACCTGGGCAGCCGTTGGCAGCTTTGCTGCCTTACGGATGCTGCGCACCCCTTGCGGGTAAAAACTCTGCGAGGCTCTCTACCCTGAAAAGAATTCCGCACCGTGGGCGCGGGGATTTTTTATCTTCAATTTCCGATCAGTGCGGACAGGCCGCCGGTTTTCAGCTCGTCTTTGTAGTAGTTGAGCTCATCGCCGATGAGCTCGTCGAGCACGCGCATGCCCAGCACCTCGACAGGGGCCTTGTCGTCCGTCAGGATGCAGCTTCCGCCCTCGTAAGGCGTGAGCTTGGAGTACACCGTGCGCATCATATCGGCATAGTCGCTGTCCTTGAGCTTTGCGATGCTGCGCAGGAACGTCTCCTCCCAGTCATCCGCGTTCGTGCAGAAGACCTCGGTATTCGTGTTGCCCTTCACTGGCGCGGTGACGGTGTGCTGGAAGACACTCGCCATCGTGTCGCAGAGGTATTCGTTGATGGAGCCGTTCTCCGCGGACGTCATGTTGAGGTTCACGACCATCACGCCGTTCGGCTTCAAATGAGAGCGCACTTCGTTGAAAAACTCGACGCTCGAGAGCTGGAACGGGATCGTGATGTCCTGATAGGCATCGACCATGATGACATCAAACTTTTTCTCGCTCGCGGCTAAGTACGCGCGCCCGTCCTCGACCGCGACGGTCACGCTGCCTGGAAGTCCGAAGTAGTCTGTCGCGATGTCGGCGATCTTTTTGTCGATCTCCGCGCCCTGCACACTCGCGCCGGGGAAATAGCGCGTGCAGTAGCTCGCGTACGTGCCAGAGCCCATGCCGAGGATCATCACGCTGCGGTTTTCGTTGTCCGTGCCGTCCATGCCCGCCATGCAGGGCGCGGCGAGCGCGTAGTCATAGTACATACCCGTCAGCGCGTCGCCCTTGACCTGCACGCTCTGCACACCGAAGAGCACGTTCGTCGAGAGCGTCGTGCGCTTCGCGTCGTCCTGCACCTGCAAATAGTTGTAGATGGACTCGTCCTCAAGCGTGATGTCACTCTGCCAGAAGGCGAAGCTGTAAGACGGCAGGGCAAAGCACAGTCCAGCGATCAAAAGGACGGAGACGATCCCCGGCACGCTTTTTTTCTTCTCGAACACGAAGTACGCGATGCCGATGGCCGCGAGCACACCGGAGAAGATCAAGAACGTTGCCGCCGTGCCGACGGCGGGGATCGTCACAAACGTCGGCACGAAGGTTCCGATGATGCTGCCGATGGTGTTGAGCGCGTTGAGCCGGCCCACGGTCTTGCCCGTGTCGTCGAGATTGTCGACCGTGAAGCGCGTGAGCGACGGCGTGACGGTGCCGAGCAGCACGCACGGGAACGCGAAGATCACAAGGCACGCCGCGAGCGCCGCCCAGACGAGGAAGTTTTTCGTCACAAAAAGCGCCAGCAGCAGCGAGATGCCCGCGATCAGGTACCGTCCCACAAACGGGATGAGCGCGATCCAGATGGCTGCGATGATGAGGCGGCGGTAGAGCTTATCGGGCGTCGCGCTCTTGTCGGCGAGCTTGCCGCCCCAGACGTTGCCGATGGCCATCGCGATCATAATGACGCCGATGATAACGGTCCACACGATCTGCGACGAGCTGAAGTATGGGGCCATGAGCCTGCTCGCGCCGAGTTCGACCGCCATGACGGACATACCGGCAAAAAATTCGGTCAGGTATAAAAAGTATTTGCTGCGGATGAGTTTATTTTCCATGCAGGACCTCCCTGTCGTTTCGTTTGTGCCGTCTTCGGTGTAGATAGAGAAATTATAACACGCCTGAACCGCTTTGCACAACGTTTTTGCCGCGTATTCATTCCCGATGCGCATATTCCCCCTTCTGCACGCATATAGATGGAGCAACATGAGTCGGGAGTGTGCTGCATGAAGGGTAACATGGAAGAGCGCGCCTGCGCGCTGGCCGCCTACATCATCGAAAACCGCGCCACCGTGCGCGCCGCGGCAAAAAAGTTCGGCGTGAGCAAGTCCACCGTGCACAAGGATTTGCAGGACCGCCTGCCGCAGTTTAACCGCAGCCTATACTTACAGGTCAAGGAGGTGCTGGAGGTCAACAAGGCCCAGCGCCACATCCGCGGCGGCATGGCCACGCGAAAAAAATACAAGGGATTTTGAAACTTTTTTCGACTTTTTACGTCTAACATAAGAGTGCGCCCTCCGCGCGGCAAAATTTCTCTTGCACAATTCCGCCGCGCAGGGTAGAATGCATTATTGTAAACCAAAAGAAAAATGATCGGAGCAACAAGATGAGAAAACAGGACTATTACGAGCCCGACTTTGACGACGTGCCGCGCCGCAGCAAAAATACCAAAAAGCAGAAAAAGAAAAAGTCCGGCAGCCGCGGCGAGCGCGCGGTCGTGACGCTTCTGTCGCTTCTTTTCCTGACCGTGGCCGTCGTGGCGACGGTCAAGTACGTCGTGCGCGCGCCCGAGCCCGTCGCGGACAACGAGGACCAGCAGACGCAGCAGGACGGCACGGCGGAGGACAGCGACGCCATTCAAACCATTTCTAACGGCAAAGAGCGCAAAAAATACTGCTATACGATCCTCGCCTACGGTGTGGACAACGACGCCGGCGGCAGCGACACGAACATGCTCGTGCGCTTTGACGCGGAGAACAAGAAGATCGACGTCGTCAGCCTGCCGCGCGACACGCTGATGAGCAACGGCCACAAGCTCAATTCCTCCTACAATAACGGCGGCACGGAAAAGCTGCGCAGCAACATTGAAGATATGCTCGGCGTCCCCGTGGACTTCTACGTCTCCGTCGACTTAAAGGGCTTCATCGCGCTCATCGACCAGATCGGCGGCGTCGACTTCGACGTGCCCGAGGACATGGACTACGACGACCCCTATCAGGATCTGCACATTCACTTCAAAAAGGGATTGCAGCATCTCAGCGGCCAGCAGTCTATGGAGGTCGTGCGCTTCCGTCACAACTCCGACAAGGATAAGCCCGCCTACGGCGGGCGGCAGGACCTCGGCCGCATCGGCACACAGCAGGCGTTTTTGAAAACCGTGGCGCAAAAGCTGATGAAGCTCGAAAATGTCCCCGCGATGGCGGAAACGTTCTTAAAATATGTCAAGACCGACCTGACGCTCGGCAACCTCGTGTGGCTCGCCAACCAGGCGCTCTCCATGGGCGGGACGGATGCCATCAGCTTTGCCACGCTCCCCGGCGACGGCGCGGGCTGGTACAATGGCAAGTCCTTCTACACGCTCTATCCCGAGCAGGTGCTCGAGATGACGAATTCGATGCTCAACCCCTATGTCGCCGACATCACCGCAGACGAACAGAACATTTTAGTCCCGTGATCCCCGTGAAATTTTGAGAATGTGAGAAAGAGAGAGCAAACGCCATGAAGTTCCGCTTTGCGCTGCTTGTTGCGGCGCTCGCACTTGCGCTGAGCATCAGCGCCTTTGCTTACAGCGAGGAGCCCTCGCAGGACACTGCCGCTCCCGCACAGGAGGAGACGACGAGTGAAGACAGCGCCTCGTTCGTGCTTCTTCGCGTCTATGAGGGACAGTTTGCCGACGTGAAAGACGGCGACTGGTTCGCCTCTCCGGTCGTCTCGGCCTATGAATACGGGCTTTTGAACGGCCGCAGTGAGAGTTCCTTTGCGCCGAACGGCAATGTGACGATTGCCGAGCTTTTGACCATCGCCGCGCGGCTGCGCGCCATCTATATGACCGGCAGCGACGCGGTCATCCCCGCAGCGAAGGAAAACGAGGCGTGGTATGCGCCGTATGTCTCGTACTTGAAGAGCCAGAATTTGCTCGACAACAGCTTCGAGGGCTTCTACCTCCTGCCCGCGTCACGCGCGCAGATGGCGGGCATTTTTGCCTTCGCCGTGCCGGAGGAATGGTACACCGAGCCCAACGCCTCGCTCGTCACCTCGGCCTACGCGAGCCGCGAGTACATTACCGACGTGACGGACAAAACGCCCTACCGTAGCGAAATTCTGCTGATGTACCGCCGCGGGCTGCTCTCCGGCATGGACGCAAAGGGCAGCTTTTATCCCGACCGTAGCGTCAGCCGCGCGGAGATCGCGGCGCTTTTGACGCGCGTGGTCAAGCCCGAAGCGCGCCTGACGCTCACGTGGACGGTCGCGCCGTATCGCTCCGTCAAAAACGCGACGCTCGCAAGCCTTGTCAAAGCGCCGGCAAGCACGTCGCTCCCGACGTCTGCCAAGGACACCGCCGCCATCGACGGTTTGGTTCGCAATATGCTCGCGCGCGGCGAGCACACGATCACGCTGAACTATTCCAAGGCCCTCACCACCGCCACCGCCAGCGCGCTGACGCAGGCGTTCACCTCCTGCGTCAAGACGTACTGCGAGCAGATGTACAACGCCGTCTCCTGCCGCTCGTATTCGACGGGCAAGGTCGTACTCACGTTTTCGTCCACCGCCTGTACGGACGAAACGCTCGAATCGTACCGCGCCAAGGCGCTCGCCGCCGCGATCAAGGTCCACGACTCGCTCTGGGAAAGCGGCACGCTGAGCTACGACATGAGCCAGTATGAGATCGCGCGCACGTATTTTCAATGGCTGTGCGACCACTGCCGCTACGATAACGCCGCCGCAGACGATTCCGCGAGCCATCTTGCCTACGGCGCGCTTGTCAGCGGCCTTGCCGTGTGCGACGGCTACACGGGCGCTTACAATCTGCTCTTGAAGCTCGAGGGCATCGAGTGCACCTCGCTTTTTAACGACAGCCACATCTGGACGCTCGCAACGCTCGATGGCACGCAGTACCACATCGACGTCACCTGGGGCGACCAGTACGGCCGCACGGATCTGCGCTACTTCGGCATGAGCGAGGAGCAGTCGTACCAGTACCACCCGTGGAACAGGAAAAAATAAAGCCATGACAAAAGGAGTCCTGAGACCATGCGTCTCAGGACTCCTTTTTTACTTCACCATTCAAGCTTTGCCCGCACGTGCGTGAGCGGCAGGTGAAAGCTCTCCCGCAGGACGTTGCGATGTTCCGGCGGAAAGTGCTCCTCTGAAAATTCATACAGCGGCAACACCGAGCCGTACTGCTGCGCGGTCTCGTAATACCAGCAGCCGAATTCCAGCCGTTCGAGCTTCGTCTGCAGCGCCGCGATCTGCGCAAGGACATTGTCCCGCTCTTTGGCCATGATCGCGCGGCGCGCTTCCAGCGTCTCTCCGCCGGGCTGAACAAGCGGCAGGAACGAGCGGATCTCTTTGAGCGGAAGACCGCAGAATTTGAGATACTCGATGATCGAAAGCGTTGCAATATCGTCGTCTGTGTACGTTCGCTGCCCATTGCTGGCGCGCACACCGAGAGACAGCAGCCCCTCCTTTTCATAGTAGCGCAGGGTCGATGGGGCAATATTCATCATGCGTGCCACTTCTCCGATTGTATAAGGCATACGAAAAACTCCTCAAAAAACTGTTAAGATGACCGCGCGAAAACCTATTGACTTAAAGGCGACTTTAATAGTTACAGTTTACTTATCCAAGTCGGTATTGTCAACAGAAATTAACGGGTAAATTCTCTTCCGTTTGTGCATGATGTTCCGGTACCGACAGTTTTTAAGAAGGAGAAAAGAAGCTATGAGAAAAATGATGCAGCGATCCCTGAGCTGTCTGCTGACTCTCGCGATGGCCGTCACAATGCTGATGACCAGCACGCTCGCAGCAGAAAAGAGCGCAAAACTGGAATTTGACTATTCCGCCAACTACAAATCCCACACCGGCCTGAGCATCGAAGTCTACAAGGGCTACCCTGCAAACGGCTACGCCGCAGAGGAAGAGATCCTCAAGCAGCTCGAAGCCGTCAAGCCTCAGTCCGACGGCAGCTACGCTGTCACCGAGGCCGGCACCTATGCCTACCACGTTCACGGCACGGGCTACTATAACATTCTCCAGCTCTTCAACGTGACCGAGGCTGACCTGACCGCGGGCGCGAAAAAGCTCACCGTCATCGGCGGCAAGCTCGGCGGCAGCGGCTATGAGCCGACCATCAAGCCCGAAAAGGCCCCTGATTCTTACAAGATGGATGCCCGCGACAGCATGCTCATCTTCTGGCCGGAGGAGATCAACGATTCCTTCACCGTCGCTCCGCAGGGCTACACGACGCCCGCCTTCGACGGCAAGCACGCCGCCAACGAGTTCACCTCTCAGGACCAGATGATGGCCTTTATGAAGAAGATGGACGCCGCGTCCGACACCATGCACCTCTACTCTGCCGGTACGACCCCGAACTACAAGTACGATCTGCCGCTCGCCGTCTTCACCACCTCCGAGATCCCCGCGAACGCCACGCTCGCTGAGGCCGCCAAGATCGTCAAGAGCAACGGCAAAGTCAACATCTGGTACCAGGCGCAGATCCACCCCAATGAGCCCGCCGCCGGTGAAGGCGCGCTCGTGATGATCGACAACTTTGTCAACGATCCCGCCTACAAAGCGCTGCTCGACAAGGTCAACATCGTCATCGTTCCCCGCATCAATCCTGACGGTTCCTACCTCTTCAGCCGCGCAACCTACGATGGCTTTGATATGAACCGCGACCACATGTCCCTCAAGGCAGCCGAGCTCGCGCAGCTCCACACCGCCTACCGTCTGTTCATGAGCGAGGTCGTTATCGACACGCACGAGTTCACGTTCTACGGCGCCAAGGACGGCATGATGAACAATGCCGACGACCTTGAAACCACCCCCGCCACCAGCCTGAACGACGATCCCGCCGTGACCAAGATCGGTCTTGACATGGCCAAGCATGCCTTTGCCGACGCCGAGAAGGCTGGCCTTCGCGTCTATCACTACGGCACGACCGTCAATAACCCCATCGGCCGCGCTTACTTTGGCCTCTACAACGCGCTTTCCTTCCTGATCGAGACCCGCGGCATCGGCGCCGGCCGCCAGAATTTTGAGCGCCGCGTCTTCTCGCAGGAGACTGCCGCTACCTCTTACATCAAGTACACTGCCGAGCACGCCGACGAGATCATCAAGACCGTCGCCGCCGCCCGTGCCGACGTCGTTGCCAAGGGCAAGACCTATGATGAAAGCGATATCCTCGCCCTCTATCAGACCAAGTCCGGCAAGACGATGACCGACTACACTGCAACGCGCGTCCAGTATACCATGGACGGCACGGAGAAAGCCGGTAAGGCGACCGCCCTGTCCCTGAACGACACCATCACCCGCGGCCGCACCCGTCCGACCGCCTATGTCATCCCTGCCGACGCGGCCAACATCGACAAGATCCTCTACATCATGGACAACCAGGGCGCGGAGTACTACAAGCTCAATGCCGGTACGACCGCTTCCCTCCAGCAGTACTACTACATCGGCGAGTACATGGAAAACGACAAGGCCAAGGGCATTGAGGCCGGTCTCCGCGACGCGGCCGACGTGACCTTCGCCAGCGGCGCTTATGTCTTCCCGATGGATCAGGTCGCGGGCAACGTCATCGCGATGCTCTGCGAGCCCGACGTCACCGACTCCAACGGCTACGACGGCACGCTCTACCAGTACAAGCAGATCGACTACGACAAGTCGACCATGAACTTCCCGCTCTACCGCTACACGGGCAATGACCCGCGCACGACACTTGTGAGCAACGGCACCTCCGCCGAGCCCACCCAGCCCACGCAGCCTGAGGAGCCCTCCCAGCCCGCGAGCGGCGACACCTACACCGTCGTCTCCGGCGACAGTCTGTGGAAGATCGCCAGCAAGCAGCTTGGCAGCGGCAACCGCTGGACTGAGATCTATGACCTGAATAAGGACACCGTCAAGTCCCCCTCGGTCATTTTCGTCGGTCAGATCCTCAAAATGCCTCTCACGGCGGTGAGCCAGTAAAAAATACGTCAGTGTTTTTTCTCCACAAATCCCCTTCGAACGGGAAAGCGCCTTCCGCGATGCGGAAGGCGCTTTCCTTTTTATTTTCAAATCTCGAATTGCTGACCGTCGCGCGTGATGCGCGCGATGATGTCCTTTTCGTCCGGGTGCGCGGCGATGTAGCGGTCGATGACCTCATACTTTTTCCACATGTGCATCGGGAAAACGTGCTGCACTGTCACATTCTTCAGCAGATACTCGATGCCTAGGCCCTCGCTGCCTTCACCAAGGCGCGGGTCAAGCGGCGCCATCGCCGCTGTGATCTCGGGCGCGATGTTATTGTCCGTCGCCTCGTTGCGCACGGCGGAGGCGAGCTTTTCAATGGCCGCATGGTAGTGGACGGTCATGTTGTTGCAGTAAGCCTTGCCCTCGCTCTCCCAGTTCCACCAGTTGAGGTCGCCCCCGTGGTAGACCATCTTCTCCTCGCAGCGCAGAAGATACGCGTTGCCGATGTCCGTCGACTTGATGGCGCGGATGCTTAAGTCCTCGCCCGCAGCTTCGGTGAGCAAAATGCTGTCGGGCCGCAGAACGGTCGTGCGGGCAAAGGCTTCGTCGGAGATGTTCAGCCATTGCCGCTTGCGCTCGGTGAGGCGCGTATCGCGCGAGACGAAAAAGCGCGCGTCGGGGTACTTTTCCAAAAGTGTGAACACCTTGGCGTCGAAGTGGTCCTCGTGGCTGTGGCTCGCGAAGACGAGCAGCGGCTTGTCTGGGTTCAGCTCCGGCAGCTCGCCCGTGTAGTCGGGCTCGTAGGTGTAGTCAAAGAGCGTGTAGAACTTGTCCCATTCGACAAGATACGCGCTGTGGGCGATAAACGTGACGGTCATGCGGTTTCTCCTTTCTCTCTGGAGGATGGAAGTTTGCTTGTAGTATCATAGCAGACACCGCGGCGCGGCGCAAGGGGAAAAGGCTTTGCAAAATCGCGCGGATATGGTAAAATATTTGAATCTATCCCCTGACTTCACGAAAGGAGCCGCGCGATGCTGAAAAAAGCCTATGTCGAGATCACAAACCGCTGCAATCTCGCCTGCTCCTTCTGTCCCAAAACAAAGCGTGCGCCGCGCACGATGAGCGCCGAAGAATTCGGCCTCGTCCTCTCGCGGCTCGAGGGGTATGTGCAGTACGTCTATCTGCACGTGATGGGCGAGCCGCTGCTGCACCCCGAGCTCTCGGCGCTCTTCGCCCTCGCCAAGGTGCAGAACATAAAAATTTGCATCACGACGAACGGCACGCTGCTCCAAAAGCGTTCCAGTGAGTTGCTTGCCGCCGAAAGCCTGCACAAGATCAGCGTTTCGCTCCACAGCTTTGAGGGCAACGACGGCGCGGACGAGCGGGAGCTTACGTATCTGACGCAAGTCTGGGACTTTGCCGAGCGTGCCGCCAAAAAAGGCGTCATCGTCGCGCTGCGCCTCTGGAACGACGGCGGCGCGGACGCGCGCAACGGCGAAATTCTCGACTTTCTGCGCTCTCGCACGGGGAATGACTGGCCGGAGATGCGAAACGGCAGCTTTCTTCTGCGCGACCACCTGTATTTGGAGCGCGCGGGCAAATTCGACTGGCCTGATCTGAGCGCCAACGAATCCGGCGCACAGTTCTGCTACGGTCTGCGCGACCAGCTCGGTGTCCTTGTCGACGGCACCGTCGTCCCCTGCTGCCTCGATCACGAGGGCGACATGGCGCTGGGGAACCTCTTCACTCAGCCGCTTACCAAAATTCTGAACTCCCCGCGCGCGTGTGCTCTGCGCGAGGGCTTCTCCCGGCGGAAGCCCGCCGAAGAACTCTGCCGCCGCTGCGGCTTCGCCGCGCGCTTCAACAAATGATATGATGACAGAACATTGGGAAAACTTAAATGCTCTGACCGCGCCGCTGCTCACGTGGTATGACTTAAACGGCCGCACGCTGCCATGGCGCAGCGTCGTCACACCATACCGCACATGGGTCTCGGAAATCATGCTCCAGCAGACGCGCGTGAGCGCCGTCATTCCGTACTTCGAGCGCTTCATGGCAGAGCTGCCCGACGTAGCGGCGCTGGCCGACGTGCCGGAGGAGCGGCTCTTGAAGCTCTGGGAGGGGCTTGGCTACTACTCGCGGGCGCGGAATCTGCAAAAGGCGGCAAAGGTCATCGTCTCGGACTTTGGCGGCGAGTTGCCGCGCACCTGCACATTGCTCAAAACGCTCCCCGGCATCGGCGACTACACCGCCGCCGCCATCGCCTCGATCAACTTCGGCGAGCCGGTCGCCGCGGTGGACGGAAATCTGCTGCGCGTCGCCGCGCGCGTCAGCGGTTGTGCCGACGACATCATGGACGCGAGGGTACGAAAGCAATTCACCGCGCATCTCAACGACGCCATCGACTTAGCCCGCCCCGGCGCGTACAATCAGGCGATGATGGACCTTGGCGCGACGGTGTGCCTGCCGAACGGCGCGCCGAAGTGCGAGATCTGCCCCGCGCGAATGATGTGCGAGGCGTACAAAAACGGCCTCACCGAAGTCTTACCCGTGCGCGCGAAGAAAAAGGCGCGCAAGATTGAGGAGCGCACCGTGCTGCTGCTCTTTCAAAACGGCAAGGCCGCGCTGCGAAAGCGCGCGGACACGGGACTTCTCGCCTCACTCTGGGAATTCCCGAGCGTTTTGGGGAACCTCGACGATGCGGGCGTTTCGCTTGCGCTTGCGCAGATGGGGCTTTCGGCGCAAACTGTCGAACCAACGGGCAGCGCGAAGCACATCTTCACCCACATCGAGTGGGATATGAAGGGCTACTTCGCCGACGTGACGGGCGAAAACGACGATCTATTCTGGGCGGACGCCGCGGCGTTCGACGCCGCCGCCATCCCCACCGCATTCAAGAAATTTGCCGCGCTCGTTCGCGCGCGGCTGCAATAAGAGAGGGAGAACAACGACCATGGCACAGCTTTACTTCAAATACGGCGCGATGGGCTCGAGCAAGACGGCCAACGCGCTGATGGCGCGCTTCAACTACGAAGAGCGCGGGCAGAAGACGCTCCTCTGCAAGCCCCAGCTCGATACGCGCGACGGCGACCACATGGTGCACTCGCGCATCGGCCTCGAATATCCCTGCGTCTACTTCCACGAGATGCGGCAGATGGACGAAGAGGAACTCAAAAAAAACGCCTGCATCATCGTCGACGAGGCGCAGTTTTTGACAAAGGAGGAGGTCTTATACCTCGTCCATCTCGTCGACGACTGCGGCATCCCCGTCCTCTGCTACGGGCTGCGCGCCGACTTCAAGGGCGACCTTTTCCCTGGCAGCTACGAGCTGCTTGTCATGGCCGACAAGTTAGAAGAGGTCAAGACCATCTGCTGGTGCGGCAAAAAGGCCGCGTTCAACGCGCGCTTTGACGCGCAGGGCCATGTCGTCAAGCAGGGTGCGCAGGTCGTCATCGGCGCGAACGACCAGTACATCGGCCTGTGCCGCAAGCACTGGATGCTCGGCGACCTCGGCCCCGACTTCAACGGTCAGGGCACGGGCGACTGATGCGCTGCGAGATCTGTCCCCGCCGCTGCAATGCTGAGCGCACGGCGGAGAAAGCGGGCGGCGTCTGCCGCATGCCCGCGGGCTTAGTCGTCGCGCGCGCGATGCTGCACATGTGGGAAGAGCCCGTGCTCAGCGGCACAAACGGCGCGGGCTGCATCTTCTTCTCCGGCTGCAATTTGGGCTGCGCGTTCTGCCAGAACGGGCGCATCAGCCACGAGAATTTCGGCAAGGTCATTTCGCCGGCACATCTGCGCGAGATCATGGAAGGCCTCGTTTCGCAGGGCGCGCACTGCATCGATCTTGTCACGCCCACGCACTTTACGCCGTGGGTGCTCGAAGCGCTGGATCAGCCGCTTCCCGTCCCCGTTGTGTGGAACAGCGGCGGCTACGAGCGCGTGGAAACGCTCAGAACGCTTGAGGGCAAGGTGCAGATCTATCTGCCCGACTTAAAATACGCCATGGAGCGCCTCGCGCGCGAGCTTTCCGCCGCGCCGGACTACTTTGAAGTTGCCGCCGCGGCCATCGACGAGATGGTGCGCCAGGTCGGTGCATACAAAATTGGGGACGACGGACTGATGAAGTCCGGCGTCATTCTGCGCCACCTCGTCCTGCCGGGGCAGATGGAGAACACCAAGCGCGTCATCGACTATGTTTCGTCCCACTTCCCGCCAAAGACCGTGCTCTTTTCGCTCATGAGCCAGTATACGCCGCAGCCCGGTTCGACCGGCGCGCTCGCGCGGCGCTTAAATGAGCGCGAGTACCGCACGGCGGTACAATACATGCGCGACTGCGGCCTGACCGACGGCTTTTGTCAGGAGCTTTCGAGCGCCAAAGAGGAATACACACCCGTTTTCGACCTACAGGGGGTATAGGATGGCGAATCAGCTCAACTGCCTGCGCTGCAGCGCGGGGATGCAATTTATCAGGCGTGAAAAATTCCAGCTCGGCCAGACCGGCTGGGTGCTCGGTGACCTGCCGAATCTCTTCGCAGGCGCGATGGAGATCGAAATTTACGTCTGTCCCAAGTGCGGAAAGCTCGAATTCTTCCAGCCCGGCAGCGACAAATTCGCAGGTACGGCGGACGAGGCAAAGACCGGCTCCGGCTATCTCCCGCCCGACGCGTCGGGCGGCCTGCCGCGCAAAAAGTGCCCCGTCTGCGGCGCGGTGCTGGACTTTGACTATGGCCGCTGCCCGTACTGTGAGCACGAATTCTGATAGCAAATTGTAATATTCTTTCTCATCAATACAAGGAGGACTCGATATGGAGCGTGTCAGCAAGCGGAATTACTACTTAGACATCGCCGGAACGGTGCTCGAGCGCGCGACGTGCCTGCGCCGCGTCTACGGCGCGATCATCGTCAAAAACGACGAGATCATCTCCACCGGCTACAACGGCGCGCCGCGCGGACGCAAAAACTGCGTCGACCTCGGCTACTGCACGCGCGAGCAGCTCAAGGTCCCGCGCGGCGAGCGCTACGAGCTCTGCCGCAGCGTCCACGCCGAGGCGAACGCCATCATCTCCGCCCAGCGGCGCGACATGGTCGGCGCGACGATCTATTTAGTCGGCCGCGACGCGCGCAGCGGCGAGCTGCTGCACGACGCGACGAGCTGTCCCATGTGCCGCCGCATGATCATCAACGCCGGCATCGACGAGGTGGTGATCCGCCGGACGGAAACGGAGTTTGACATCGTGCCGGTGCAAAAGTGGATCGACGAAGACGATTCTTTGTAATTCAAAAAACGGCAATGCCGTTTTTTGAGAAGATCACAGCCTGCTGCGTCGCACTCGCTGCGCTCGCACGCTGGCAGGCTGATAGGAATAAATCGCCACGCGCATGTCGCGGCGATTTATGATTCCAATTTATTTGCGCCGTGCGCGGCGCAAAATCTGCGATGCCTTTTCCGTCTGCGGACGGGAATTATTGTAAAATCCTTGCAAATACCTCCATAACGGTGGTAAACTGTAGTTAATTACGCCCCGCTTTCATTCGGCGCGGGCAGAAAAGAGGAAAACACCAATGGACAAGAAGAAATTCTATATCACGACCCCCATCTACTACCCCTCCGACAAGCTCCACATCGGCCACACCTACTGCACCGTGGCGACCGACGCGATGGCGCGCTACAAGCGCCTGACGGGCTATGACGTCATGTTCCTGACCGGCACCGACGAGCACGGCCAGAAGATCGAAGATAAGGCCAAGGCCGCGGGCGTGACCCCGCAGCAGTTCGTCGACAACATCGTCTGCGGCGAAAAGGGCATCCTCGATCTGTGGAAGCTCATGAATATTTCGAACGACCGCTTCATCCGCACAACGGATGACTACCATGTCGAGGCCATCCAGAAGATCTTCAAGAAGATGCACGACAACGGCGACATCTACAAGGGCACCTACAAGGGCAAGTACTGCAAGCCCTGCGAGAGCTTCTGGACCGAGAGCCAGCTCGTTGACGGCAAGTGCCCCGACTGCGGCCGCGAGGTCGAGGACGCCGAGGAAGAGGCCTACTTCTTCAAGCTGAGCAAGTACGCCGACCGCGTGCAGCACCTCCTTGAGGACACCGACTTCCTCCAGCCCGCCTCCCGCGTCAACGAGATGGTCAACAACTTCATCAAGCCGGGCCTTGAAGACCTCTGCGTCTCCCGCACGAGCTTCACCTGGGGCATCCCCGTGGACTTTGACCCCGGTCACGTCGTTTACGTCTGGGTCGATGCGCTCTTCAACTATTGCACGGCGCTCGGCTTTATGAACGAGAAGTACGACGATTACGACAAGTATTGGCCCGCCGACGTGCATTTTGTCGGCAAGGAGATCGTCCGCTTCCACTCCATTATCTGGCCCGCGATGCTCATGAGTATGGGCATGCCGCTTCCCAAGCACGTCTACGGCCACGGCTGGCTCGTGATGGATGGCGGCAAGATGAGTAAGTCCAAGGGCAACGTCGTTGACCCGTATGTGCTCGCCGAGCGCTTCGGCGTGGACGCGCTGCGCTTCTTCCTGCTGCGCACGTTCCCGTTCGGCTCGGACGGCAACTTCTCGAATGAACTGCTCATCAACACCATCAATGTCGACCTCGCCAACGACCTCGGCAACCTCGTCTCCCGCACGACGGCCATGGTCGAAAAATATTTCGGCGGCACGCTGCCGGAAAGCCGTCAGGCCGATGCGCTCGACGACGAGCTCATCTCTCAGCTCTCGGCCCTTCGCGGCAAGTACGAGACCGAGATGGAGAAGTTCCAGTTCCAGAACGCGCTCGAGCTCATCTTCAAGTGCATCCAGCGCGCCAACAAGTATATCGACGAGACCGCACCCTGGGCGCTCGCCAAGGACGAGGCCAACAAGCCCCGCCTCGCTTCCGTCATGTACAACCTGCTCGAGAGCATCCGCATCTGCACGGTGCTGCTCACCCCGTTCATCCCCGATTCCTGCGAGAATATCTCCGCGCAGATTGGCGCGTGCGAGTGCTGCCGCGATTGGGACAGCGCCGCGAAGTGGGGCAGCCTGAGCGCCACCGTCACCGTCCACAAGGGCGAGGCCATCTTCCCGCGCGTCGACGCGCAGAAGGCGCTCGAAGAGCTCGAGGCCATTCAGGAGGCGCAGAAGAAGGCAGCTCTCCCCGCGATGGAGTTCGAACCGATGGTCGAGGAAACGGTCGACTTCGACACGTTCTGCAAGTCCGACTTCCGCGCCGTCAAGGTCAAGGCCTGCGAGGCCGTGAAGAAGAGCGAAAAGCTCCTGCGCTTCACGCTCGACGACGGCACCGGCACCGACCGCCAGATCCTCTCCGGCATCCACAAGTTCTACGAGCCGGAGGAGCTTGTCGGCAAGACGCTCGTCGCCATCGTCAACCTGCCCCCGCGCAAGATGATGGGGTTTGAAAGCTGCGGCATGCTGCTCTCTGCTGTCCACACCGAGAAGGGTGAGGAGGTCCTCAACCTTATTATGGTGGATGATAAAATTCCTGCGGGAGCGAAACTTTGTTAAATTAAAGGGGTAAGCCCCTTTCGTTTTCCCCACCTGATGTGGGGAACGGACAAAAGGGGGATACTCTCTTTCTCGAAAGAGAGTATCCCCCTTTAAATCCCCCGAGAGAAAGGTTTCCATTGCCGGTCTTGGGCTTGAAGAGCTGCACGCGCTGCGCAATGTAAGTGCGGTGTACATGGCTTCGCCA
>OGMO01000306.1_pt1 | contig 51022 bp, 41 predicted proteins | sample 1573241 | NCBI WGS metagenome assembly OGMO01 (sample SAMEA2581896, study PRJEB24529) | metagenome | biome: Human gut stool | place: China | collected 2011 | reverse complement strand
AACGAACACTGTTCGTTCCTATATTTATAGATAACTTTTATCTAATCGTACACATCTTATTTAGAGAACACAATCTACCGTGACAATCCCTCTGTTTTGCATTTGCAAAACATCTCCCTTTACACAAGGGAGACTGGCGAATATGTACAAATTTAGGGTAACTACATAGGACAAAATTACAACAAACTTTTGGCTTACAGGTGTAGGGGCGAACATCGTTCGCCCGTTAAAAAGTGTGATACCTATGAGATTATTATCCTGTTTACAGGCTATAAATTTATAATAACTACATAGGGCAAAATACCTATATAAAGGTTAGTTTGTAACGGGACATCAATGATGTCCCCTACACCTGTAACTCATAATTTTCTTATACTTTGTAGTTAGAAATAGAGGAAAGTTTCAGCCATGATGATATTTTAAACAAGTTTAAAATATCAACCACTCCTTTCGTCACCATTCGGTGACACTTCCCTCAGCGAGGGAAGCAAAATAATTTGTACAAATATAAAATTAGTACGCAATTTTTAAATAGTACAGACTTTATAAATTGATACAATTTATAGTAAAAACAAAGGCTCCCTCAGACGAGGGAGCTGTCGATTGTAAATTGACGGAACGGCAATTTACCTTTTATAAATCGACTGAAGGAGGGAAAAACTATAAATTAGATGAATTAATCGGTTATTATCTAATTTATCTACATTACATAATCAACCCCACAAACCCTAATTTATCAAATTTATCTTTACCAATAACCAAAATTGAAAAACCTAAATTTGTCTTTATGAAGAAACATATTACCAAAGGCTACAACTAAATATTACAAGAAAAGTCAGCTTAACTGCTGACTTTTTTAATAAGAACTATGCTATAATAGAAAGAAAAAATATAATGTAGAATATAGAATTGTTTGAATTTTATTGTAGAAAATAAAAATTTTTAAATTTACTGCACTAAAAGAAACTTTTGATTCGTTTTATTTATGAAAGGAGGTTAAGAGATTGTTAAATCCACTTACCAGAGATGATTACAATAAAGTTGTTGAAGAATTCTCCGATATGATTTTTAGAATAGCTTATCAAAACTTATGTAACATTGCTGATGCAGAGGATGTTGTTCAGGAAGTTTTTATTTCTTTGCTAAAGTCAAAGGGTAAAATTTTCAAAGATTCTGAACATCTAAAGTCTTGGCTAATCAGAGTGACAATCAACAAATGCCTTGATGTAAGACGATCCTTTTTCCGAAAAAATACTGTGCCTATTGAGTCACAGGTGATTTCATATACAGACGAAGAAAAAGTCCTAATGGACGAAATTATGAAACTACCTAAGGACTACCGAAATATTATCTACTTGTATTATTATGAGGGATATAAAATAAAGGAAATTGCAGAAATTCTTGGAAAAAATCAAAACACTATCAGTTCAAAATTACAAAGAGGCAGAAATAAGTTGAAGGAAAATCTTATTGAGGGAGGTTATTATAATGAAAGAAATTTACAAGAATGCACTTGATAAAGCAACCTTACCAAAAGAAAGTAAAGAAAATATTAAAAGCCTTTATGATAAGGTAAATAAGGAGGATAATGTTGTGAGTATTGAAAAGAAGAGAAATATCAAAAAGCCTTTAGCATTTGTGGCAGCAGGTTTAGTATGTGCAGTAGCAGTTGGCAGTACATTTGCTGTAGGTCAGTTTAATGATAGTAAAAATAGTGGTAGTAAGAATAGCTTTGTACTTAATGTTAGTGCAGCAGAAATCGGAAGAAAAGTTGCTAATGGTGATAAAACTGACACCAAGGGTTCAAAAGTAACTACTGGCACTTCCGGTTATATAGTTAGCCAAGGTGATGATAAAACTTGGCATTATGACTTTACTTTGCCTGTTGTCTGCAAAGGTAATAACATTGACGAAATTACTTATACAGTAAACAGAGGTTCGATAACTTTAGATTCAGAAGAAACTGATAAAAAATCTGAAACTGTCAGTTACAAAGCTTTGCCTAAAGACAAACTTGTTTCTCTAGATATCTGTGGAGATTCATCTTCATTGAGTAAGTCAGAACAGCAAATTTTGGATAAAGGTTTAATCCCACAAGCTGATATGGAACAGTATAAGAACGCTATTGATATTCTTCTAAAGGATCTTAAAGTAACTGTTAAGGCAAAGTTTAATGATGGTACAACTGAAGAAGAAACTATTAATGTCAATTCAAAACTTTGTACATCAGAAGAATTAAATGATGATGGACAGCGTGATGATGACATTATGCTTTACAATGATGACTTAGATTCAGATGAAGATGATGTTTACCTTAGCTTTGAAGTAGAAAAGTAAACACAAAATTTACTCAAAACAAACCCTATTAAATCGTATATTTAAATCCCAAAAAGAAAAGTCAGCCTAGCAGCTGACTTTTCTTGCGTTTGTAACGAACATATTTATTTTTTCTTTGCTTTTGCCTATACCGTTTTCATTTTCAACACCGGAAGAAACATCAACACAATCAGGGTGTAACACCTTAACTGCATTTTCAACATTTGTAGGATTTAACCCACCGGCAAGTATCATCAATTTATCACTTTTAGGAAAAGTTTTTAATGTATACCAATCAAATGTTTTTCCACTTCCCGGTTCTTGAGCATCAAAAACAAAACCCTTTATTTTGTCAATATTTTTGAAATGCTCATATTCATCAATATCCTTTACATTAAAGGCTTTTAGTATTGGAATATCAGTGCTTTCAATAATACTGTTTTCTAACTTACCATGAATTTGAATATAGTCAAAACCTAAGTATTCAATTATCTTAACTTGCTCTAAAGTAGGGGAAACTGTAACTGCAACTTTCTTAATGCTTTCATCAAGTGCATTTATAATTTCAGTTGACTTTTCTTCATTAATATTTCTTTTGCTTTTAGGAAAGAACATTACCATTCCTGCAAAGTCAACATTGTTTTCATTTAAGTATTCTGCCTCTTTAGTAGAAGTCAGTCCACAAATTTTAATTTTCATATGTCACCTATTATTAAAAATCTATGAAAAAAAGTCCGTAATAATACGGACTTAATTTTTATTTTGCTTTCTTAAGTAATTTTAACTTTTTCTTATTAATATTACTGTTTTCTAAAATTGACTTTAAATCAAAGTCCAGAACTTCTTTGTCAATTAAGAAACCTTCACCGTCAGTAATGAAGAAATAGAAGTAATCATTAGTTTCATAAATACCAAAGAAATTTTCATACTTTACTAAATCTTCACCAAGCAATACACCTTCATTATTAAATATGTATTCAACTTCTTTGTTTTCAAGTTGGCTAATATCACTTTTAGGTTTTACATAGTAAACCATCGTGATGATAATACCACCGATAATTGCAATTGCAGGATATATAACTGTAGTAAAGTTAAGTTCAAACTTTCTGTTGTAGATAAATGAACATACAATTACTGCAATACATAGTAAGTATAGAATTGCCGGTTTTAGAAAAGACTTTTTGTTTAGAGTAAATCTCTTAAAGTCGATTATCATATCTTTTGTATAATTAGTTTTGATTTTATATTCCATTTTTTTCACCCAAAGTGATTTTAACACAAAATACTAAATTGTGCAATGCCTTTTCTTGATATATATTGCATATTATGATATAATTATATGAATAAAAATATTGAATAAGGTGGGTGTAAACTTATGGATGTTAGAGTTAATGATAAAATTGAAATGAAAAAAGCTCATCCTTGTCAAAACAAAATTTTTACTGTTACAAGAGTAGGTATGGATTTCAAGATAAGATGTGACAAATGTGGTCACGAAATTATGATACCTCGCAGTAAAGTTGAAAAAAATATTAAGAAGATAATCAGGGAATAATATGTTTGATAAAATTGAAATTTTTAGTAAAAGATATGATGAATTAAATAACAGACTTTATGACCCAACAGTTGCCTCAGATGCAACAAAGTTTAATGAAATTATGAAGGAAGTAAAGTCTATTGAACCTATTGTGTTAAAGTATAGAGAATACAAGAAAGCACAACAGACAATTAAAGATAGCCTTGAAATTTTGGAAACAGAAAAAGACAAGGAAATCAGAGAACTTGCTCAAATGGAAATGGATGAGGCAAAGGACTCATTGGATGGTATTGAGGAAGAACTAAAAATTCTTCTTCTACCTAAAGACCCTAACGATGAAAGAAATGTTATTATGGAAATTCGTGGAGGTACAGGTGGTGAAGAAAGTTCCCTCTTTGCAGGTGACCTTTTTAGAATGTACTCTATGTATGCTGATAAGCATGGCTTTAAGATTGAAGTTCTTTCTTCTAACGAAACAGGCTTAGGTGGTTACAAAGAAATTTCCTTTATGGTTAACGGTGAGGGTGCTTACAGTAAACTAAAGTATGAAAGTGGTACACACAGAGTTCAGAGAGTACCTGAAACTGAGTCATCAGGCAGAGTTCATACTTCAGCAGTAACTGTTGCAGTTCTTCCTGAAGCTGATGATGTTGAAATTGACATTAACCCTAATGATTTACAGATTGATACATTCCGTTCATCAGGTGCAGGTGGTCAGCATATTAACAAAACTTCCTCAGCTATCAGAATTACTCACTTACCTACAGGTATGGTTGTTGAGTGTCAGGACGAAAGAAGTCAGTACAAGAACAAGGACAAAGCCTTAAAGGTTCTAAAGTCGAGACTTCTAAAGATTGAACAAGATAAACAAAATGCAGAGATTTCCGAAAATAGAAAAAGTCAGGTTGGTTCAGGTGACAGAAGTGAAAAGATTAGAACTTACAACTTCCCACAATCAAGAGTAACTGACCACAGAATCGGTCTTACACTTTACAAGCTTGACGATATTCTAAACGGTAATATTGATGAGATTATAGATGCTTTGATTGCATACGATAGAGCAGAAAAACTAAAAGAAAGTATGGAAAATAAGTAAAATGGATACTAAATTATTAAAGGATAACATTGAGGACATTTCTATTGCAGCAAAGATTATAAATGAGGGTGGACTTGTTGCTATGCCAACAGAAACTGTTTATGGTTTAGCAGCAGATGCTTTAAACGGTAAGGCAGTAAGAAAGATTTTTCAGGCTAAAGGTAGACCAATGGATAATCCTTTGATAGTCCATGTTTTATCAGCTCAAATGGCTATTGACCTTAAGCTTTATAAAGAGTTTACAGAAGATGCCAAGAAGTTGGCTGATAAGTTCTGGCCCGGACCTTTGACAATTATTTTGCCAAAGGGTGACTGTATTCCTGATGAGGTTTCAGCAGGACTTGAAACAGTAGCAGTCAGATGCCCTAGCCACAAAACTGCTAGAGCATTAATAGAAAAGTCAGGTAAACCACTTGCAGCACCATCAGCAAATATTTCCGGTAAACCAAGTCCAACTACTGCAGAACATTGTATCAATGACCTTATGGGTAAGGTTGATGCAATTCTTGACGGTGGTGAATGTGAAGTAGGTGTTGAAAGTACAGTTGTCACTTTAGCTACCAACCCACCAAGACTTTTAAGACCCGGTGGAATTACACTTGAACAGCTTGAAAGTGTATTAGGTGAAGTTGCAGTTGATGATGCAGTTCTTCATAAACTGGCTGAAGGTAAGAAAGCATCTTCTCCCGGAATGAAGTACAAACACTATGCTCCAAAGGCTCAAGTGTATTTGGTCAGAGGCAACAACTTTGTTGACTTTGTAAACAGAGATATTGACGAAAGTACAGCAGTAGTTTGCTTTGATGAAGATGAAAAATATATTAATGGTGAAACATTTCCAATAGGTTCAAAAACTGACTACAAATCCCATGCACATAAGATTTTTGATGTACTTAGAAAGATAGATAAAGAAGAAAAAATCAAAAAGGTTTTTGCTCCTTTGCCTAGAACAGATGGTGTGTCCCTTGCAGTTTATAACAGATTAATCCGTTCATCAGCCTTTAGAATTTTTAATGCCGATGCTTATGTTTTAGGATTAACCGGACCTACCGGTTCAGGAAAATCTACTATTGCAAAAATGTTTGCACAGTATGGTTTCCACACAGTAGATACAGACAAAATTGCAAGAAATATTATGGAAAAAGGTAGTCCTGTATTAGCTAAAATAAAGGAAACCTTTGGCGATGATGTGGTTAAAGATAATGTGCTTGATAGAAAGTTACTTGCAAAAAGAGCTTTTGTCGATGAAAATTCAACTAAAAAGCTAAACCAAATCACTCACCCATATATATATGAAAAGGCACTTTTGGAAATAGAGGAATATTCCCACAAAGGTTACGATAAGTTTATATTAGATGCTCCTGTACTTTTTGAAAGTAACGGAGAAAGATTTTGCAACAACACCCTTGTAATTCTCTCTGACTTAGATACCAGAGTAAAGAGGATAATTTCTAGGGACGCTATTACAACAGAACAAGCTATGGATAGGATAAATGCTCAGCATAGTGATGATTTTTACAGAGCAAAGGCTGACTATGTAATTGAAAATAACGGTAGCCTTGATGAAGTAAAATCTCAGGTTGAAAGTGTTGTAAAAGCTATTTTGTAAAATTCGGTATCTAAAACCAAGTAGTAGGTTTATAATATGATTAATAGAAAACCCAAGAGAAAAAGGAAAAAGAGTGGTTGTGCTACCTTAATTTTGGTGGTATTCTTTACAGCCATAGTTGCCTTAGTTACAGTTTTATGTTTTCATATCTTTGGTGGAAATGATTCTATTAATGACAAGGTAAACGATATTAAAAAAATTCAGTACCCAAAGAAATATTCACAGATTGTAGAAAAGTACAGTGACCTTTATGATGTGGATGATAACCTTGTATATGCAGTTATCCGTACAGAAAGCCACTTTAAACCTGACAGTAAGTCCGGTGCAGGTGCAAAAGGTTTGATGCAGATTACTCCTGAATGCTTTGAATTTTTACAGAACAATATTCCTAATGACAAAACAAAATATAAAGAGTCTGATTTGTACGACCCGGAAGTGAATATTAAGTTTGGAACATATTTTTTAAGCTATCTGTTAGATAGGTATGATAATGTTGAAAAAACTGCCGTAGCAGCATATAATGCCGGTTTCGGTGCAGTTGATAATTGGCTAAATGACCCTGAATGTAGTCTTGACGGAAAAACTCTTAGTGTTATAGTTTATCCGGAAACAGAGAATTATGTGGAAAAGGTTGAAAGTGCCAAGAAAATATATATAGAAATTTATAAGGAAAGGTAATGATATTATGTCTAATGAAGATTCAAAGACACTAATGGACGAAATCCTAATGTCAGGCAAAAAGAAAATTCACTCAATCAGCAATAGTGAAATTGAAAAAGCTGATGAATTTTGTGAACCATATAAGGATTTCCTAAATAAATCAAGAACAGAAAGAGAAGCTGTTGTTGAAGCAGTTGCTCAGGCTAAAGAAAACGGTTTTGAAGAATATGATCCTGACAGAACTTACTCTGCCGGTGATAAGATTTATATTGTAAACCGTAACAAAGCAGTAGGTCTTGCAGTTATCGGCAGAAAGGGTACAAGAGACGGTGTATTACTTTCTATCGCTCATATTGACTCACCAAGAATTGACTTAAAGCCAAGCCCATTATACGAAAAGGACGGTATGGCTCTATTTAAGACTCATTACTATGGTGGTATCAAGAAGTATCAGTGGACAACAATCCCACTAGCTTTACACGGTAGAGTTTGTAAGACTGACGGTACTTATGTTGATATTTCTGTTGGTGATGATGAAAATGACCCATGTTTCTGTATTACAGATATTCTTCCACACCTAGGTCAAGAACAAGCTAAGAAAACTCTGGGTTCAGCTTTTACAGGTGAAGACCTAAATTGTCTAGTAGGTAGCCGTCCATATAGTGACGAAGATGGTGAACAGGTTAAGCTAAACACAATGAAGCTACTTTATGATAAGTATGGCTTTACTGAAAATGACTTCCTATCAGCAGAACTAACTTTAGTACCTGCTTTTAAGGCTAGAGATATTGGCTTTGACAGAAGTATGATTGGTTCATATGGTCATGATGATAGAGTTTGTGCTTACCCTGCACTAATGGCTATTATTGATGCCGGTATTCCTGACAAGACTTGTATCACATATCTAACAGATAAGGAAGAAACAGGTTCAGACGGTAACACAGGTATGCAGAGTGACTTCCTAAGATACTTTATCTATGACCTAGCTAAGTCTGAGGGTGAAGAAGGCTATAGAGTTCTTTCAAAGAGTAAGTGCCTATCAGCTGATGTTAATGCAGCAGTTGACCCAACTTATGAAAGTTGTTTTGAACCAAAGAACTGTTCTTACATTAATGAAGGCGTTGTAATTTCTAAATATACAGGTGCCAGAGGTAAGAGTGGCACAAGTGATGCTTCAGCTGAATATATGGGTGAAGTTCGTTCAATGCTGGAAAGCAACAATATTATTTGGCAAGTCGGTGAACTTGGCAAGGTTGACCTTGGTGGTGGTGGTACTATCGCTAAGTATGTTGCTAATATGAATGTTGATGTAGTTGACCTTGGTGTACCTGTACTTTCTATGCATGCACCATTTGAAATCGTAAGTAAAGTTGATGTTTATATGGCTTATTTAGCTTTTTTACATTTCTTTATGGATTAAGGGTTGATTTTTTCAAAAAGATGTGTTATTATGTATGGGCAGTCGAAAATGACTGCCCTGAAATGCGCTGATAGCTCAGCTGGATAGAGTGACTGGCTACGAACCAGTAGGTCGGGGGTTCGAGTCCCTTTCAGCGCGCCACAGTTGTATAGGTTCTGTACTTTATTTTTAAAGTACGCAACCTGTACGACTATTTTGCTATATATAAACATCCACCGTACCGTAATTGATACGGCAGATGATTATTATTTTATTTGTTTAGCGTCGTGGCTGAACGAAATTCCTTTGCAGGGTCGAGTACCAAGTAATTGGCAACTATCCATCGTTAGATGTAATCGCCCTCCAAGTTGTCTGAAACAGAGTTAACTAAGCTCTTAAGTAATATAAGGTATCACCATAATTTGAGGATGGTGGCTCGCTCGTCCGTCATATTCTAGTATGATAGAGTTGTGGCATAACTATTATATATTACCTTGTATTAATCGTCCACTAAAACCAAGACTATTCAATTGTTCATTGCGACAAAAAGAAAACTCACATCCTACCACATCTGCAAGTAGTCTGTGAGTGCTGATTGACAAATTAACTAATTTCGCTTATAATTAAATAAGCAAATTAGCCTTTAACATCAATAAGTATCATTACTACTTACTTGGTGGGTCAGCAGGTTATTGCAGTAATCTGCTGACTAAAGGATTTTGTTATCCTCTCGTCTCTTTTATTATACCATAAAGTGGACGTCAGGTCAATATTTTAATGTGATTTTTGCAGATGTTTTCTTTTTATTGAAAGCATCTGCGTTTTTTATTACTTTTTGAATGTCAAATTTTGTAAAAATAATACGAATTAGAACAGTTAATCAAAATAATAATAAATTCCATTTATTATGAGGCTATTAATATATAATCTCAAAAATGTGTGAAAATAATTAGAATTAGGTGAAACAATTATGCTATTACTAAATGTTCCATATGCAGAAAAGGATGAAGCAAAATCATTAGGTGCTAAATGGAATCCAAAATTAAAAAAATGGTATGTTACTAATTCTAAAAATTATTACAAATTTATAAAATGGTTTGAAGAAGATTATGAAGAACGTTTTTTAATTTGTGATTATATTTATTTGGTTTCTAAAAATAGAAAGTGTCCATATTGTGGTTTCGAAAATAATGAAATTAAAGTTATGATTACAGAATACTATAATTTTTATTTTGAACCGGATAATGATGGGGAATTTTATGAGTATTGTAATGGAGCAGATTCACCTCGTATTATTGACCTGTCACCTGCTAAAAGATTAATTAAAGGAAAAGTATTAAATTTTTTAAAAATTAATTACAACATTGATTTGGTAAACGGAAGATTATCACAACATTGCAAATTTTGTGATAGGCAAATAAAAATATCACCATCATTTGATTTTGGAATACATTCGCTCGAAGAAACAAAATATTTTACGCTATATAAAATTCCTATTAAAGAGGATGTGTTTCTTGATAATGTAGGTTGGTGTTCTACAGATGAATATATATATACTTATAGTAAAAAAATAGTTGTTTAATATATAAGCGTGGACAAATTGTCCACCTTTAATATAAATCTATCATTAGTTTAAGGAGGATGATACTATGAAAATTTAGTTGTGTTAAGAGAATCATAAATAAATTATTAATTATAAAATAAAGGAGATAAAAATGTCAGACAATTTATTAAAAAATATAGATATCAATAAAAAACTAATTAATAATGATGCATTATTTAATAATGTTTATTATATCTGTCAAAATTTCGATATTGTTCCAAATAAAGATCATTACGGTGTATGCATAGACTATCAAGATATATCTGAATTAAGAGATGATTTTTTATATGAATTATACGATACAATAGTAGATTGGGTTTATAGTTCTGAAAAATATAATTTTATTAAAAATGCAGCAATCAAAAAAGGAAAGTCAGAACAAGCTGCTACATCTGAAGTTATAAGAAAAGCTCAAGAAAAATTCAGAGGTAATAAAGATACAGAAAAATTGTTGATACAAGGACAACTAGGGGAATTACTATTATTTCATTTTATACAAAAATTTTTCAAAGCAACCCCATTGTTAAGAAAAATGAAGATAACAACAAGCAATAAACATGAGCGTTTTGGAGCTGATGCTATACATTTCAAATTTGAAAATGACAAACCTATTATAATATTAGGAGAAGCAAAAACATATACTTCAAAATACAGTTTTAATAAAGCTTTCGAAGAGGCTATTGATAGTATTTTGAATACTTACAAAACACATAGAAAGGAATTATACAGTTATATACATGAAGATTTTCTCGATAAGGAAATGAATGAAATAGCAGAAATGTATTTAAATAATACATTAAAAAATTTTGAAGTGCGATTAGTTAGTTTAGTTGTTTATAATGAAACTAAGAAAATTGAAATTACTAATCGTGAAGAAATACATAAACAAATTAAAAAAATTATTGAAGAAAAATATAAAAATTTCGATAAAAGCAAAATTAATATAAAGGATAATAGAATATTAAGTAGGATAACATATATTGTTATGCCTATATGGAAATTAGATGAATTCGCTAAAAGTTTTCAAAATCTAATATTTTAGAGGAAGGATAATGATATGGAACAATTAAAAAAAGAAATATTAAATAATTGGTTAAATATTGATTTTTATAGTGTTGCAAGAAAAATTGATTTTAACAATAGTAATATAGAAATCTCAAAAGAATTAATATTAAATACTATCAGGTGTTTAGACTATGAAACTTCTGTTGTTAAAAATCCTTCTGTCAATTATGTGATTACTATAATGGCACTAATGTGGGAATATATAGACCATGAAAAATATGATATACGAAAGATAGTTGTCAAATTTTTATCTAGGATAGGTTATCCCACATCTGCAATTATAGCAGATGATAAATTTGATAGAAAAAAGAATATGTTCTCACCATTGGGCAGTGTTTTGGAACAACTATTTGCAACATTAAATCAAGAAAAAAATAGTATAATAGTTAATGAACGTGAATTTTTGCTAACTAAATTTCAAATTGAGATTTGGACAGCTATGGATAAGGAAAAAGTGATAGGAATATCTGCCCCTACATCAGCAGGTAAATCATTTGTTATTTTATTAAAATTATTGGATACGCTCTTGAAACATAAATTAGACATAGTGTATATTGTTCCTACACTTAGTCTTTTAAACCAAGTTACAGAAGATTTTAATAAAAATATAAAAACATTAAATATACCAAATTGTAATGTTGTTAATTCTTATACTGGTCAAGAAAATATATATACTAATAATATTTTTGTATTAACTCAAGAAAAGGCTATATCTGCATTTAGTGACAGTGAAAATACTTTTTCAAAGGATATGATATTGGTTGTAGATGAAATCCAAAATATTGAACGTATTAAAGAAGATAATGACGAAAGAGCCAAGATTTTGTTTGATACATTAAATGAATTTAGATATAAAGATAATGTAAAACAGATTATAATTTCTGGACCTAGAATTTCTAATATTGAAAAAACCGGTGAAGAAATTTTTGGTATAAAAACTAAGAATATTACTACTATTGATTGCCCTGTATTGAATCTAACATATAGCATATGCAAAATAAAAGACCAATATTATTTAAAACAGTATTGTGCATTATGTGATAATCCGTTAATAATGAAAATTACAAATCCTACAATAATTGAGGGGTACGGTAAAAATAAATATAATGACGAATTTTTATCTTATTTAAATTGTTTTATTGAACATTTAGGACAAAAGCAAAATATTATATTTTCTCCTACTGCTAAGGTTGCGAGAAAAATTGCGTGTCATTTAAGTGGAAAAGGTGAGGTAAATTCTAAAATTAAAGACTTGGAAAGGTATTACAAAAAATCAGTACATCCAAATTATTCTATGGTTAAGACATTGGAGAAAGGAGTAGCATATCATCATGGTAAATTGCCACAACATGTACGTCGAACATTAGAAATTGCAATTAGAAATAAATGGATAACAAATATTGCTTGTACAACAACATTATTACAGGGGGTTAATCTACCTGCACAAAATATTATTATCAGAAATCCACATCTATACCAAAATCGTAATAAATATTCGCCTGAATTATCTAATTATGAAATGGCTAATTTAAGAGGAAGAGCAGGTAGATTGATGAAGGATTTTATAGGTCGAACTTTCGTTTTAGATGAAACCTCTTTTCTTGATTCAGAAAGTTATGATGAAGAAAACACATTTAGTGATGCCAATAAAACTTTACCAACAGGATATAACGAACGATTTGAAGAAAATCGCAACGATGTTGAGGAGATTGTTATGTCAAATACTCCAGTTAATGAAAACATGGAGAAATATGGAGATTTAGTATCTTATATCAGACAATCGGTTTTAAGATATGGTACAAGAGCAGTAAATAAAATGAAAGATGTTGGTATTAAATTAAGTAAAGAACAAGTATCTGCAATTGTTTTAAAATTAAAATCAATAACTGTTCCTAAAGAGATATGTGCGAAAAATAGATATTGGGATCCATTCGTCCTTGACGTTATTTACAAGAAATATAATGAAGATGTGCCGAATTCGCCATGTAAGAGAGGCGTGTGCGCTAAATTGAATCGTATGTTTAAATTTTTGAGGGATACACCAGAAACAAATGTAATGTATAAAAAATATATCCCAAAAAGATTTCAAAAAGGTTCTACTCGTAGTTATTTATTAAATTTGTGTATGTCTTGGTCAAATGAAACAACATTATTTGATATATTATCAAATAATGATTATCAAAATAAAGCTGAAGATAAAATAGAGGATGAAATAGAAGATACCATAGAAACTTTACAAAATACTGTTTCATATAGAGTTCCTTTATTATTAAAACCTATATTTGATATAAAAAATCCAGATAGTGTATTTTTATCATCCATGCAAGCAGGTGCATATAGAACAATCCCAAAAAACTTGATTGAAATGGGGATACCTAGAGAAAGTGCATTATTCATAGATAAAAATATTTTTAATAACTTTAAAATTGAAGAAAATGAAGAACCTTTTTTAATTAAAGAAAAACTTAAAAAAGTAGTTATTGAAAAAAGAGATACATTACCTTTCTGGATAAATGAACAATTGGACGTTTTAGGTTAATATTGGTGAAAGGGGTGGACAATTTGTCCACCCCTTAGGTTACATATTAATTCCTATTACGGATTAACAGTATCTTTAAACTGATTAAATAAGCTATTCATTTTGTCAAAACAAATGTTATTCCTTTTGAAATTACATATTCCTTTACGACTTAAACAAGTACCACTTAATTTTGTAATTAGGAATTCCATACTATGATAGCTTATGTTATCGTTTCCGTAACTATCAATCAATTCTTGTGATAGTCCATAATAGTAACCTAACATAACAAAAGCAAACTGACTAAAATCTAAATGATTTAGATAATATTTGAGTTTTTCTTCTGTTGGATAATAAGCATTTTCGCTATTAAAATTATCAAAGTTAAAGACTACAAAAACGGTGCTAAAGAATTGTGACTTAAAGCAATCGTCACAAAAGCTTTTTGCATTGAAGTTGTTATACAACCTATCCTCATAGACAGGTATTTCATCAATCGATGAAATTAAGGATTGATTAGCAATATCCAAAATTTTATTTGCTTTTTCAAGTGAAAAATCTGCAAATAACTTTTCGATACTTGATAATGGAATGTTATCGTTATCAATAAGATAAAAGAGCAATCTTAGTTGTTCTATTGTAACATCTTTCCTTGCATAGCTTTTAATGAACCTTCTTGGCAATCCAATATAGTAACCAGCCATAACATAAGCGAACTGAATCATGCTCAGAGTTCGCATATATATTGATAACTCTGCAATTGATGGGTGGGTACTGTGATGGAAGCCATATTCATAAACATCAAAGTCTGGGTAAAGTCTTTCTTGATACAATTTTTCAGAAATATTCCATTGATTTGCAAATTTGTGAAACCAGTAGAAATCAAAAACATCATAAATAAACTTTTCTATACTTGGTGTAAATTCTGATGAACAATTGCAAATTGTTAGTTCATCATATCGAGAGAAAAAAGTTTTCTCATCAAATAAATTGTTTTTATTTGGGCAATCCAAATATTCATAGCTAAATAACTTAGTTAATTTATCCATAATTAAAATCCTTTCGTAAAAAAATAATTGAGGTGAATAAATGTCAAACTTACGTTTTCCGGATGCATCCGTTATAAGAAATTCTCATTTTATTATGAATATTACTGCTGATAAATTAGCAGATATTCAAAATAGAGATATTCTTTCATATGAAAATGATTATAGAAATAATCTTTATTGCCCTGAATGCAACAAGGCAAAACTGTTCTTAAGGAACGGTACAGAAAAGATACCACACTTTTCGCAATCTAAAAACTCCTTTCACGATGATGATTGTTCTCTTAATTTTGATAGAATTTCATCAAAAAAATTACAAATAATGTATAATGATAATCCAGATGAATATGAGATACACAACAGACTAAAAAAGATTATTGGATTGTTTTTTAGAAACAATAAGACTGGCTCTAGTCCGTTAGTAGTGTCAGTTTCTAAGAAGAAAAAAGGTTCTTCTAGTTCATCTGGAATTGTTGAAGAAACACATGTAAAGGCTTCAATACCTAGAAGATTAGTCACTTCTTTAAGAGATGAAGATTTAAATAAAATTAAAATCTTTTATGGTGAAGTATATATTCAGTGGGTAAAATCCCAAAATTGCTCTCTTTGGAATTTGAGAATGTATAAAGGGTACAATGAACATAGCAAAAAGTTTTTTGGTTTGTGTTGTAACTTAATTGTTACTGATAAGGTACATAACTATGTTAAGAAAACTCCAAGCTACATATGTAATCAACATTGTTATATAGCGTTCTTCGGAGAAATTGAGGAAAATAAAAGTAAAAATAATAAAGCTTATTATAATTGCTTACTGAAGCGTTCAGAATTTCTTACCGTAGAAACACTACAAGTTTTATAGTGAATACATAATAAAAAGGGTGGACAATTTGTCCACCCTTTGATGTTATATCCATACCTTGGACAAATTGTCCAAGGTTTTTCATTATATTAGATTTTTTATACTATTGTTGTTTCTGTATGAATTAATAATTTCATCAACTTTAGTTTTGTCAGAAGTTTTAATCCTAATAACACTATTTCCTTGTTCGTGTACAGTTCCTTCAAAACTGATACCATTCTTTTCTAGAACAGTAGCTTCCTTAAATGATACTTTTAAATAGTAATCATCATTTGGATTGTAATTATGCTCACTTTCCTTTTTTTGTAAAGGAATACCATCAATACAAGAATGGTAGATAAATTCTTTAATATCATCCATTTTGTTTGTTTCATAAAATTCAACTAGCATTTTAGAGAAATCCCTTTGTAATTCAACCGGAATAGAAATGATACCAACACCGTTTGAAATCATTATTTGATTTGCAGAAAGCATACTAGTTCTCTTATTACCATCACCAAACATTTGCCTACGCATTAAATGCAACATCATTGTGATTGCTCGTTCTGTAGGATTTGCAATAGTTTTAATATTTTCAATTTCTTCCTTGATTTTGCTTTCAATAGGTAGTTCCGGTTTCCATCTTGTACCACCAATAGATACCGGAAAATTTCTAATAAAACCGGCATTAGGAATAAGATTATATTCTACATACTGATTGATTTTACAAATATATGGATAATCTATAGGATATTCTATAGTATCCAAAATAAATTGCCAAGCGTGTTTTAAGTTGTTAATTGCAATTACAGTATTTACTTCTACATCAGAGATGATTGAACCTCTATAAATTGCTTCTGTATCTGGGAAAGTTACATTCAAACCTTCAAGTCTAGCACTTTTCCAAATAATATCAACAATATTTCTTTTTGCAAGAAATATATTATCTTCTAGGGTCATTTGAAACTTATTTTCCATATAATCACTCCATCCAAAATAATTATAATGCTTTTGAGCATATAAAGTCAATGAAAAATGTGAACTGGCTATATAAACCACAAGAAGAAACCAACAGAGAAAAAATAAATATTCCACACTCATAAACTAACAAACTATCAAGTGATTTATAATGACTGACAGAAAGACACTCAATGTGGAAAACTCAAAAGCAAAGCAATGTTGAAAACTTCTTATACCTGTACTCAACTATTCACAATTTTTCAGCAATAATACTCTAAGTTACATCTATACTTAAGGTATAATTTTATATTATTTTTCTTTCTGTTGGTATGTAAGTGGGTACTCCTCACAGAGGTGTAAATTTTTGGACTACCCCTTGATAAAGAAAAACACTTGACAGTCTTGTGTAAATTGTGTACAATACTCTTGTAAGATTTGAATATGCCTAAAACAAATCTAAAAGGGAAGATACTTAGTCGAGAAGAGTATCTTCTTCTTTTTTTGCGTTGTATCTTAGGTTTACGGATTAAGATGGTATTTATCTGATAATAATTATCAGCATAACTGCCATCTTTCTTTTTTACTCTATATCTACTAATTAAACCTTTTTTAATAAGAGATTTTAGGGTAGCAATAACACTTGAACGATGAAGATTTAACTGATTACAAATATCATTAAAACTGTTCCAAAATTGCATAGTTCGACTATCAGCACATTTGCAACAATAAAGATACATTCTAAATTCAGACGCAGTTAATTTATTTGATAATTTAAAAATTCTTCTACTAACAAAGAAATAGTTATATATAACTACAGGTAAAGTATAATGATATGTACCAAGCTTATGCTCATCGACAAAATATCTTCTGACCTCAAAAATTAAATTCAGCCTATTAAGCTTATCAATGATACGAGAAATAGTCTTAGGTGTTAAATCTGTCATAGTAGCAATAGCTTTTTGTGATATTCTTATATATTTTTTATTCTTATAGCATACTCCTCGTAGGCTATACATTGCAGTTAATACAGTTAGTTCTGTAGAACTAAGGTTCATATCAAAGATTGTATTAGGCATTTTAAAAAGTTCATTACTACTCATTGCTATTCCTCCTTTCATTGATAATAAAAAACTGCACTTGCTATAATAACAAGTGCAGTATATCTAATTACATATATGACATAAATATATAAGATTATATAGTATGACTAATTGACATTTTTAAATTTATATGATAAAATCAAATAAATTCAAAAACTGATGTTAACAACCGTTTCTTGTTATCATTAGGCTTCAGTAGGTGTTCCACCACCTGCTGAAGATGAATTTTTTTATTTTTATTAAATTATAAATTAAAAGTTGAAATTTGTCAATTATAAATTTAGCCGTTACTTCATAAGTGGAGTAACGGCTTTATTGTTTTTTTGAACAAGCTCATCGTTATAGTCTTTACCAACTGATGAAGGCTGATTACTAACATTGTAACCTAAATCAGAATATTTTTGCATATATTTTTCTGTAGCTTCAATTCCTGCTTTGTCATTATCAAGACAAAAAACTATATTGCGTGTAGTAGGATACTCTTCTAAATAATGAGCAAGTGCAGTATCAGATACACAACCTAGTGATAACCTACAAGAGTTAAGCCAAGCAGTTTTGCTTTCACAAGCAATATTAATAAGTGTTGCATGGGATAGCATATCAATTGGTGCTTCAAAAACAAACAAAGTTTCTTTATCATATCCTTGGAGATAAAAGCCATTAGCCTTATCACTACCGGTACATTCTTTACGGTATTGCTTATCTGTAAGAGTACCTCGAATTGCACCGTATTTAGGCTCTTTATTCTTATCTTTACCAACGAATACAACATTACCTCGTTGGTCCTCATAAAGATAGTGGTGCTTACAAAGACAACTAACAATATCTTTATCAAGTTTTCTACTCTGTATTAGATATGCAAAAAGCCTATTATATCTACCTTGTTTCTTTGGTGGCAAATGAATTTCTTTACTTTCTTCGTCAACAATTTGTTTCTTTGCCTTTTTGTATGTTGAATGATATGTATTACTCTCGCTTGCAATAGGCTTTAAAACAGTTTTTAAGGCTTGCTCATAACTTAACTCAACTGCTCTACAATCAAGCCTATCATCAATTTTAGACACAAATGCGATAATATCACCACCACCAACAGAAAAAGAATTCCAATACCATGCTTTGTCATCAGCATTAACTACAAGACTATTATGTTCAATACATCTATAGCCTTTACCGTCCTTCTTAAAAGATAAACCAAAGTTTGATGATAAATAATCAGTAGTGGATATATTGTGAGCTTCAGATTTTTCTTCAGGAGTAAAAATGTACATATCTTTCTTTTTGTAATAAAACATTATTTATACATCTTCTTTCTTGTTCTCTTAATGCGAGCATTGAGAACCTTTAATTTAAATAAACAGATTAACGCAGGAAAAATATTGAAATTAATTAACATCAATGAATCTGTAGCTAATAGTAGAGTCCCTTCAATAAAAGCGATAGATATTAAAATAGCCACTAACTTCTTTACTCTTAGAGAAGTTAATGGCTGTTTTTTTAATTCGTTTAGTCTGTTTTTATAAAAATTATGGGCATAAAAAAAGTAGGCATAAAAGCCTACAATAATGAGATAAGTAATCATTTTTTCTTTTTTCTAGTAGGAAAAATGAATTCAAGCTTTCCTTGTTCGTTAATCTTTAACGAAGCATCAAATTCTTTTCCTGTTTTTGATGATTTAAACCCTTTAATAATGTTAGTTCTTTGGCTAGATATAAGCATATTGATTTGATTTTGTGTTAGTTTCTTACCACACAATTCAAATGGAATGCTGAACTTACAACCTTTTTTGTAATTGCTACAGTAAACATTAGTTTTGCTCTTATATAGCTTATTACCACACAATGGACAAATACTAGATTTATCTACATATGCCTTAGCTTTAGAATTCTTAATTTCTGCATACCATAGTCTTACTTTATCTTCAATTTGAGAGATAAAATCATCATAGTTAAGTTTACCAAGTTCAATATCATAAAGTTGTTTTTCAATCTCACCAGTTAATTCGGCTGATTTAATATCTGATACTGGTAAAGTATCAATAACATAAAATCCTCGTTCTGTAGGAACTACAGTTTTACCTTTTTTAACGATGTAACCTCGGTTATATAATCCCTCGATTGTGCTAACTCTTGTTGCATCAGTTCCAAGACCTTTTTTCTGTAGTTTAAACAGAGATTTTGCTTCTTCATCCTCAAAGCGTTGTCCAGCAAGTTCCATAGCATTAATAAGGGCAGGTTCTGTGTATCTTTTTGGAGGTTGAGTTTCACCTTTTTGTAAGCTAAAATTACAATTTACATTTGCATTTTCAGTTACTGCAGGTAAAATGTTAATTTTATCCGGAAGTGCGTCAACACTATACCAACCTTCATTAACAATAACACTACCTTTAGATACAAAATCTTTGTTATTAACAGATGTAATAATTGTTGTATCTTCAATTACTACTTTAGGATAAACAATTCTTAATAATGACTTAGCCAATAAATCATAAAGTGCAATCATATCATCATCACCAATATCAGATAGGGAAGATGGAACATTTAGAGTTGGAATAATAGCAGTATGTGAGCCAACCTTTTCATCATCAAAATGCCTTTTACTAAATTCAAGCCAATTCTCTTTAGCAAGAGAATATTTTTTGTATTCTTCAACTTGCATTAGTTTTTCAATAGTTTTTTCAACTTCGCTCATCATAGCAACCGTTAAATGTTCTGTATTAGTTCTTGGATAACTCATAAATTTCGCTTCATACAGTTTCTGCATTGTACTTTCAGCTTTTTTTAAGTCCCAATTTAAATGTTTTGCACAAGCAATTTGAAGTTGTGTTGAGTTAAAAAGCAAAGGTGCAGTTACTGTCTTTTGTTTATGCTCAATAGACTTAATAGTTCCGTTACTAGATAATGAACTAATTAATTGTTCAGCTGATTGTTTATCATCAAACTTACCTTCAATAAATTCACCTTTATAGGCTTTGTTATCATCGGTGATAAATTCACCGATGACCTTATAAAAAGGTTTCTTTACAAAGTTTTTAATTTCTTTTTCTCGATTAACTACCATTGCAAGTGTTGGCGTTTGAACTCTACCAACAGAAAGAACCTTATCAGAAGAAAATTTAACTGTCATAGCAACAGTTAAATTACCACCATAGAGCCAATCAGCAATAGCTCTTGCTTCACCGGACTTTTGAAGGTTCTGCATTTCAAAACCATCTTTTAAATGCTCAAATGCATAACGAATTTTGCCGTATGTAAGGTCAGTAAGCCAAACTCTTTTCCAAGGCTTTTTGCAGTTCAAACTGCGATATACATAGTCAAAAATCAATTCACCTTCACGGTCTGGGTCGGTTGCATTAATTAATAAATCTGCCTTATCAAAAAATGGTTTGATATAGTTATAAAGGACTTTTGTATTATCCTTTATTGCTAATTTGTATTCATTCGGAATACAAGGGAATGCGTTAAGATCCCATTTAGAATACTTATCTCCGTATGAACTTGCCTTAGATAATTGTATTAGGTGACCTTGACCATGAACGAGTATGGCTTGGTCACCATTAAATTCAAATTCCCAATGACAAATACGATTATCTTTGTCATATGGTATCCTATTTCCTGCATTAAGTGCATTTGCAATTTCTTTTGCAAGTGAGTATTTTTCTGCGTATATTACAATCATAATTTAATCCTTTCTTATGTTCGCTTTTTAACATAAATAGTGCAAGTAGCTGACTTACCATCTGCAGTAGCAGTAATAGTTGCAGTACCAACATTTTTAGCTTTAACATAGCCATTTTGTTTAATAGTAGCTACACTAGTATTACTACTACTCCAATGGACTTTTTTCCTTTTAGGAGTTACTGTAGCAGTTATAGTAACACTATCGGCTACTTCAAGTGTTTTAGAATAGTAAGATAAACTAATACTAGTTTCGACTTTACCATTGTTAGACCAGTTATAATTACCATAGTCAATTTTAATCTGTGTTTGAGTTTTTGGCTTTTTCTTAACAATTCTTTTTGTTACAGGTGGTTGTGTCTGAACCGGTACATTACTAGCATTATTGTTTGAACTACTATTAGAATTAGAAGATTTCTTTTTCCTTTTCCTCTGAACAACTTTTTTAGTTGTAGGTTGTGTTGTTGAAACAGTTGATGGAGGGATAGTTGTAGTATTTACAATGACTTGATTGTTAGTAACGTATTTTTCTGAATTAGATGTGTATGTTTCAATAACGGAAGATACAGTTGTTTTTTCTTCTGTTGGTATTGTAGATGTTGAAGTAATAGTTGCTTCATCCGGTGTGGACAAATTGTCCACGCTATCATTATTTTTCAAAACGAAACATACAATCAAAAGGATAATAGCTAAGGCAATTAGTATAATAGGAATGATTTTCTTATTAACTAAACTTGTTTTTGCTTTAGTGTTTCTCTTAATGTATCTGTCTGTTTGCTCTTGAGAAATAACTGATGTATCAATATCTTCATTATTAACAAATGATTTAATTACTTCATTAAACTGAATACTTGTAATAGTGTTTCCTATGACACCGTACAAACCATAATCATTAAATAATTCAATTTCATCATTACTAGCAAAAAGTAATATTCTTGATTGATTAAATACTTTTTGTAACGATTTAATTAATAAAGATATATCTATGCCTTTATGCCTAACAGAAGTATCAACTAATAGTCCAAGTGGATTATATTTCTGTCTTAAACTTTTTACAGAATCAATAGAATTTATAGAATTAACCACACCTAACAAATTAATATTAGGTGTGGCTTTTAATAGTTCTGTATATTCTTTTGAAGTCTTTTTGTCTGCAATAATAAGTATGTTCATTATTGACTCATTTCTTTCTGCTTATCTTCAAACTTAGTAGTACATATCTTATACATTAAGCTATCAGTTGGCATTAAGTTTTCAAATGGGATAACATTTGAACCACTAATAATAAGACCAGTACCAACATCAGAGCTGTTAATATATGATACTTGAGACTCAGATAAATGCCATTGATTAATAATAGCTTCTAGGTCAGATGGCTTTTGATTAAGGAGTGTAACAAAATCACTGTTATTGAGCATAGAACAGGCTTGTTTACTTTCAAGTACATCAGAAATGTTTTGTGTAGCACCACAGGCATTACCACCATACTTTCTAATTCTCTTGTAAACTTTAACGAAAAAATCACCAGTAGAATAAATCTGAGAGTTTGTATCATTAAACATTACCGAAAATTCATCAGTGAAAACCCAAGTTCTAACACCTTTTGCCTTGTTTTCAACAACTCTTTGCCAAAGTAATTCAAGCGTAACAAGTAAACCTACAGTTTTAAGTTGTTCGCCAAGTTCGTTAATATCAAAGACGATAAACTTTTTGTGATATTCTACATTAGTGTGATGAGCAAAAATGTTGAAAGAACCAGTTACATATAACTCAAGAGTAGTAGCAAGTGTTTTTGCGTCTGTTGATTCATCAGAAAGTAATAGATAATATAAGTTTTCTAATGTTGGCATTTCTGTAGTTCTGCCATTTTGATAATCTGCGTACACTTTTAGTACATATCTATCTATGATAGCTTTTTCTGTACCGGTAAGTGTTCTACCTAGAGATACTTCAATAAATGACATTATAAAGTTAGATTTAAGTGCTACTGCATTCGTGCCTTCATCAACAAAACTTAAATCAGTATCAAAGATGTTAAGATAATTAGTAGAATTTGGGGATAACTTAATTACTTCACCATTAAAAGATTGAGCAATTGGTGAATATTCGTTTTCAGGGTCGATTACTATAACTTCATCATTAGGAAACTTAGTCATAATAGCATATAACTCAGACTTAATATTCATACTTTTACCACTACCGGATGGTCCAAGTGTGAAGGCATTACCGTTCATATTGTCGGAACGATTAATTAAAATAGGGGCTTTGGTTGTCTTATTAATACCGTAATATATTCCACCCTCTGCGAATACATTACGATTGCTAAAAGGGATAAAGTTACCTACTTCATTAGTTAATAGATAAAACGGTTGTCCCAAAAAAGTACCATCAGTATTAGTTACCGGATTAGCAAAGGGACAAATAGTTTTTAAGCCTTTCTCTTGATAAGTAGAGCCACTAAGAATGTCAATCTTAACTTGATGTTCAAGAGCTTTTTGCTTAATATAGAGCATAAGTTCCCTTAGTTCTTCTTCAGTTTCAGCTGAAACTAGAATATAAATACCCATCTGGTACATATCACAGTTGGAATCACCAAGTTTATCCTGTAGTTCAGTTAGCTCTTTTTCTCTGTTCTGCAATGAATAAGGAATAAACTCGCCACCGTGCTTTTTGTTGTTTTCTCTACGCTTTTCGAGTCGCATTTCCAAATCTTCCATCTGTCTTTTGAGCATATCAAAAACATAAGATTTCTCTAATTTTTTCAAATGCTTAGAGATTGTAATCTTATAATTATTATCAAGTAAATCAGTAATGAACTCATCATCACAAGATTTACTGATGCTTCTTACAAACATAACAGAACTGAAAGTTGAACCTACTTCAATAAGTTTAGACTTAAAGGTAAAGTGCGATGGTGCAATGTAGTCTTTTAACTTGCAATCGTGCTGAATGTATGATGATGGCAATAAAAATGGCTCGTTATCGCAAGAATGATAAATGTTATGTAATATTTCAAAACATTCTTCTGTTTTAACCATAGTAATTTTACTGTCCATATCAGAAAACAAAATTTCAAATTGGTCAAAAATCTTGAATAGAATATTGATGTTATCAAGTTTTGTTTTTGGCTCAAAAGAGATAACACCAATGATAAGCTGATTACAAGTTGTGTTAACACATTTATCAACGATGTTACTCATAACATTTTGATAATCTTGTAATATGTCCTCTCTAACATTTTGATTGTCTTTAGGTATCATAGCTTTATCAAGTAATTCCTTATCAAAAGGACTGTTAACGATAAATTCTTGATAATTAATGTTAGATGGGAGAGAGGAAAGAAAAGTTTGATATTTATCGTAGGTAATATCTTTGTCACTATCTTTCTTTGTCTTATAGTTCACTTGTTGAATGAAAAATCGTAGAGAAAAGTTATTACCACAACGGAAAATTCCGTTAGTGTAAACTTCATCCCAAGGTAGTGTATCTTGAGCTGACTTTGGATTTTTCTTACTTTTGCCATAACTTTCAGTTTGTTGCTTAATGTTAACATTAACAATTTTGTTATTCTTCATATCTATCGAACACTCCTTTACTTTCATAATGACGAGTAATATTACCCTTCATTATAATTAATAACCAAGCTAAAGCCGATGAACCATTTATCTGAGCAATACTCCCAGCTCCAAAAATAACCAGAATAATAAACACCGGAAATGAGGAAGTATCAATTGATACACCACAAACGAAATATAACAGAGAAAAGACACCTAGTGATACTAATAGTCCAATAGCCATTATGATAATCTGCCTAACAGATAATCCAATAAAAACTGCTTTGGGTTTTATAATATTTTGCTTGGTCATATTAACTTTACGCATTTATTTTACCTCCTTAATCAATTAAATTAGTCAGTGCTTTTGGTGGTTTAGCCATAATTCTACAAATACCAAATATGATAACGAATTTTGGAATAACTTGTTTTAAGTTAGTGATGAAAGAACTTCCAGTATAAGCAGTACCATTATTAGCTTCAGCTATCCACTGACTACCAATCATATAGCAAATAATCATAAAGGTCATAAATAAGCAAGTAGATAAGAATGCACCTATAAACTTCTTAAAATAAACTTTTGTCTCCTCATTAGCAACACAAGCAAAAGCTAAAGGAGATATTGCCATTAAGCAAGTAAGTTCAAAAGCACGACTTAGAATTTTGATAAACACACTTATAATTGCAAAACCTAATGCAATTATTAAAATTAGTTCAGGTCCTCTAAGAAAAATATTTTGAAAAAAACCAATTATCGTTCCAAGAAAGTTCCAAGAACTAGCATTTACTGTCTTAGGATTAAAATTAGATGTATAAACTACTCCGTATACGTTAACTTTAAGCAATTTTAAGAGTTGTGAATTCATAGAATTAACAATATTAATGATATAACCACATACCCTAACAGAAAGGTCAACCCAAATTTTTGATATTATTAACGAAACTAAAACTTTGATAATTCCACGTTGACTTGTAAAATCAAATTGCAACATCGTGTTAGTCATATTTAATCCAAATAGTATTACTACAAGACAATAAGCGAAAGATTTTGTAACCGGAGCAACAACATTTGCAATTTTCTTCATTGAGTTAGTACCCCAAGAAATACCAAAAAAGTTGCTTCCTTTTCTTGCGTTACCGTTGCCAAAATCTTTAAGAGTCTTTCCTAACTCTTTCCACAAATACGTAACAATAGAATATTGTCCAGTAACCATATTAGACGTATAAGAATTCATTGATGATACATTGTTATCTTTTCTTTGATTATATGCATCTTTAAAATCAGAATATAAACTATTTAAAGTAGAAGAATATGAGTTAATATTCTTTCGTATATTGTTATAATCACTATTAGAAATTACATCATCTGTATCATAATAGGCACCATTCTTATACTCTTGCCATTTCACCTTTCCACCAGAATCTGATGTAAAACAACTACGTCGAACAGTATCGTACAAATCACGTAAATTAATGTATAGTGAGTACCACTTATTATATAAGTCAGAGGCTTTTTCTTTATTGATAGAAGTATTAGAATTGCTATCATCAGATGACATTGTATTAAGCCACTTTATAACATTTTTGTTTCGAGAATTATATGTTTTAATTAAATCATATGTATCATAAAAAATATATGTTCTTTTAGCACTTCTTTGTATATTTTCGTGCGTTCTAAAATCCTCAAGAACTGAATCATCAAAAGAATATACCGATTTGATAGTTTCACCAATATCAGATAAAGAAGAACCACTACTAGATATATCTGATGTAACAGCTCCTACTCCACTGGTTGTTATTGTAATTAACATAATTACTAACATAATGAGTGCTATTAATTTCGTTCTTTTTCTATTGGAATTATCTAATACCATTGTTCTTAAGTTTTTAGTTTTTTTATATTTGATAAACATATTACACCTCCTTACATAGCACCTTTCGGTGCTATGTATTTGTTAAAAGTTAGAAGAATATCTTTTTAATCGCAATGAAACAGCCAACTGCAGCACCAGCAATAATTAAACTAGCAATACCATTTTTGAAGGTACGTGGGTCTTCTTCATGATGACCTTTAACTGCTGAATAGACTGCACTAATTGCATATACCCCACAAGCAGTATATAAAATATAAAAAATAATATTTACAAGTTGACTTGTTTCCTTAGTACTAACACCTGAAGGAGCACTTGTAGCTGCAGATGCACTAACTGTAGAACTAGCAAGAATAATTGATATAACACAAAGTATGTTATAAATTTTGCGAAATTGCTTAAGTTTCACGTTCTTCTTTTCAGCTTTAACTGAAGGGTTATTATTACTTAATCGGTTCATTTTGTTTTCCTCCTTAAATAAAAAAAGAGAAGTTATTTCTAACTTCTCTTTAGCGATTGGATTGTGAAATCCTTTTAGATTGATTAAGTTTTTGTGCTTTGTCAAATGCTTTAATTGCTTCTTTGGATAAATCAATTACTGCCGTTACACCTGCAGTAGCTCCTGCAGAGGCAGTAGTTGCACCGGTTTTAGCAACTGATGAACTTGCTTTTGCAGTAGCTTTAGTAGTTTTTGCAACATTAGCAGTACCTTGAATAGAGTTGCGATATTTATTAATATCAATAACTTTATCTAAGTTTCTAGTTGTGACTTTTTCCATATTAACCGGCTTGTTCTGATTAGCAAATAAACTTTTTGTTTTGTCTGTTGGTGTTACAATACCGTCCTTACTAATCTTAACAAAATCATATTTTTCACATTTCTCAAAATAATTTTGAACCTGTTTAAATTGTTGTGGATTAGAATAACTTAATTTATTAAGGTCAATTTGATTAACGTACTGAAAAATTTTAAGGTCATCACCATTACCCTGAAGATTAATTGCAACTGTATTTTGTAATTGATTATTAGCAATATAATTTTTTTGGTCTTTCTCAAATTGCTCAATAAAAGATTGAGAACTAATATGTTCCTTGCCTTTATCAGTTAATGTATAAGAGGCATTTTCGTAAGATAAGTAACCATCTTCAACAGCCTTGTTAAAAGAAGTAGTAACATTGTCTTTTAATTTATAATCAGAAATATTACTTATTTCTTCATAACTAATTGAACCGTTAGTATCACAGAAAGCAATATCGGTATGTTGACCGGTAAAGTTATAGTTATGTTGTTGTTCTACTGCCTTATTTGGTTGTACAACTTGTTGTTGCCTATGTTTGTCCAAAAACATTTGAATACTTCTTATAGAATTAAGAACTTGAGTAAGACCACTCTTAATTGGTCTTGCAACATTAAATTGTTGAGCAGTATCTTCAATACTATTCATTATCATCACCTCCTTACCGTCAGCTTCGTATATTAATGCTTAACATTAACATACGGAGCTGAATAATCGTATTCAGATTCATCGACTTCATTATCATCAAAATCCGGTACCGGCTTAATATCATAGTCCATATTCATCACCTCCTTACATAAATTCCTCAATGTCATCGAGAACACCGGAAGTTTCATCATAAATTGATTGGTCAATATCATCTTCGTCAGCATAATCCGGTACTGGACTATATTCTTGACTATCAACTTCTTCAGAATACTGCGTGTATTCTTCATCAGATACCTCATCATCAACTGGTGGGGGACAATTATTAACTTCTTCAAATTGTCTTGCTAATCTATCTTGATTTTCTTTATTCTCAATCTCTTTCTGTTTATCGTATTGTTCTTTTGATAGCTTTTCGTTATCCTCCTGTTTGCTATACATTTTCTCATAATCAATTAGTCTTTGCTCCCATATTGGTGCAAATTCTTTATCAATATAAGTATTGTTCTTAACATACTCTTTGTACTTAGAACCACATTCAGCAAACAATGGGTGGTTAATAGTATCAAATTTCATAGTGATTAGTGGTCTTTCATAACCTAAAAAACAAATAACTTTACCACCATAAGGGATACTTTCACCTTTAGGCTTAATAACTTCTTTGATTTCATCAGGATACAGTAGTGGACGCTCACCATAACCTTCAGTATCTTGTCCACCTCCACCCATTTGGCTACCACTACCACGGTTAAAGGATTTACTATCATTTCTGACAGTAATTTTACCTAGCTTATCAGATACATACTGTAATGTATCATTATCGATAGTACCTAATAAAGTAAAGATATTACAGTTACCGATAATGCTTTCATATGTTTTTTCATATATAGCTTTTAACTGTGATAAACCTTGAAGAACAATACAAATTCTCAAATTGTATGAACGAGCAACTGCTAGTGTATTTTCAAATGCAGGTATTTCACCGATATTAGCGAATTCGTCCATTTCACAACTGACTAATACCGGCATACAACCGTCATATTTTAGGTCTGCTACCTTTCGTAATCGCTCAAAAAATTGTGAATAAAAAATATTACAAACAACTTTATATGTATTACGAGCTGATGGAATGATAAGGAAAATTGCAGTTTTTTCAACACCAACGTTATCAAAGTCCATTTCATCGGTTGAAGTAATGGCATCAAGGTCTGTAGTTGCGAACAAACTAAGTCTTGTAGATAATACTTCATTAATAGATGACTGTGTTTCTTGAGCGTTACCTTGCATACCACCCCAGTTAGTACTAGCGATGTCATACGGATATTTTGTTGAATGTTCGTTAAGACATCTAGCCAATTCACAACTCATATCAATAGCACCATTCTTATATCTAATACTATTAACTAGTCTTACAACTCTACCAAAAGTCTTGATTTCATTTTCAGACTTATAAAGATACATCATAAGTGCTATTAATAACTTTTGTGCTGCACCGGAGAAGAAGTCTTCTTTTTCACCCTCACCTGCAGTATTCTTCATAAAAAGTGATGCAATATCTACAACATCCTGTTCTGATGTGATATAAGCAAATGGATTATAAGAATTAGAGAAATTAAGGTTAACCAAATTAAGGACCTTAACTTTGTAGCCGTTCTTTTGAAGAACCTTTGCACAGTCTCGGTACAATTCGCCTTTAGGGTCAGTTACAATATACGAACCATTCATTTCTAGAATATCCGGTTTTATTTTTCTGAAAGATTTACCTGCGCCAGAGCCACCAATAACAAGTTCATTTAAGTTGTTTAATACTTTTGATGAAGTTGAAACATAGAAATCTTTGCCGATAGGTATTTTCTTATCAGTTTTTTTTGCTTCTTTTTGGATTGCTTTCATTTTACTTGCACTCATCCAATCAGCTGAACCGTGTTCCATTCCTTTGAAATTGTTTTTTGTGTCCATAGATAAGGCCCAAAAAACAAGCAGCAATAACACATAAACATACCAAATATTCAAGTTTAATTTTAATATTTGGACAATTACAGAACTTGATAAGGACAAAGTAAAATTAAAATCAATAATGTGAGAACATACATCAACTATGTTATCAATACTAAATTCAGACACTTTGCGATATTGTGAATAATCTAAATAACCATAGATTATAAAAGAAATAAACAAAAAAGTTATAATAAAAAGTATAGAATAACCAATCAACTTAGTCTTTATTGATGTTTCTTTACGCATTATATTTTTTGCCAATAAACCACTTCCTTAAGAGAAAAGGGTGGACGAATTGTCCACCCTTAATGATTTGTCATTATCTTGTAATGCTATTATTAACTGCATTAGCTTGTTGAAGTACATCATTGATTTTCTTCAAGTCCTTAGCATTAAACTTAATTGCAATGTTACCATTGTTAAGTTCCTTAGTTTTGATACGAAGATTTGAATTTTCTTTCAATGCTTTCATTTCATTTGGAGTGCATTCTAAGTACTTGTACTCTGTGTTGTACTCATTAATAGCAACATTTCTCAGTTCTTGAAATGCCGACTTATCAGTTGGAATAACAATACCATGATAATCGCCTTTACTATCCTTGTAACTAGGTAAAGATAATTGAGGCTCACCATTTGCATTAGCGTACAACTTAGCATTGTGAATTACCATATCACCAACCACTAAGTCCATTCTGCCAAGTACATTACTTTGAGTTTCTGCAGTATTGTATTTAACACAATTTTGTGCAGATACACTGACACCTTGACGATTAGTTGAAAACTGTTCTTCAAGGTTTGTATAAGACTTTTGGTTCTTATTGAAGCAATCAAGAACAAGTCTATTAAGTTCATTTCTTGTGTTAGCTGATAACGGATGACAAACATCAATGTATGTTCCATTTTGTGTTCTTCTCTGTGGCATTCTTACATATAAATTTCCATCCATTTGATTTTGTCTAATGGAAATGGAATTAACAGTAAATGTCTTGTCAAATGTGGCAGTTGCAAAACCTACAATGCCATTGTTTCGAGGCTCATTAAGTCTAGTTACGGTAAGATTAGTAATCATAATCTTTCTTTCCTTTCATTTGTGTAATTTTGTAACAGTTTTTTGTTCAAGTTTGTTTTGAACACGAGTAAGTTCTTCTTGAGATTGATAACGATAAATGTATTTATCATCATCAACTCTGCGACAGTTTTGAGCAACTGATGGGTCATTTTTTACCCTCTCATAATCAGCTTTATCAATTTCAAAATACTGATAAGAACTTATTGTCGGTGTTGCATCAAAACAGTCCGGTATTCCGTCACCATCAGAATCACGAATACGAGCTTGTTGATAGGCTTTTTCAAGTCTTAATCTTTTTTGCTCATCCATAAGCTTGTTGTCGTTGTATAACATTTTTACACCTCCTAAAACATATAAAAAGGACCATTATATAAAAATAATAGCCCTTTATTTATGGATATTCTTTTGTGGTTGAATTAAGAAATTAACCTTATCTTTATCAGAGGTCCTAAACTTGAAAATGTAAAAATTATCTTTATTTACAAAATTGTCAAAACCATTCTGAACAAGTGTGTCTTTCTGTTCCTCATTAACTTCTTTGTAATAATTAGTATCAAAGAAATTACGTATTTCTTTAAATCCAAATCTATCACAGTAATAAGCAACATCATAATTATCGTCAATGATAAATACATCACTGACAGATAATGAATGACCGGTAAAATCATCTGGAATATCAAGATTGAATTTCCGAAAAATATCCTCTGCAGAAAAGTCATCATCAACATTACAACTGTAAACCTTGTTATACTGCGATATATCAATATCTATACCCTTATCTTGTAGATAAGATAAAGGCATAAAGATACCTTTAAATGTATCCTTAGCCTGATAAATATCAACTTTCAATTTACATCACCACCTTTCTATATGCACATTATTTGACTAGGACTAGATAAAATATTTTCAATTTTATCTTTGTCACTTATATCAACCTTGAAGATATAACTATCTTCTTTCTGAACATAGTTATCAAAACCATTCTGAACAAGTGTGTCCTTATCTTCTTCAGAAAATATCTCCTTGTAATATGGAGTTTCCTTTTTTTCTGTTCTGCTGGTATCATCAAGATTAAGTATAGAGTTAAGTTCATAAAGTCTTGCTTTCTTTGTCTTTAATTCTTCCTCTTGAGCAAAAGGTTTTTTGACTTCTTCTTTAGCATATTCTAATTGGTTCTTCACATTGTCTAATTTAGCAACATTATTATCTAATAACTTAGTGAGATTATTAAGACAGTTATCTAATCTTGTAATGTTACCAAAAGTATCACTACCTAATTCAAGATAATGTGATAAATTGTTTTTTAGTTTTAGATAAGGTTGCCTTTCCCAAATATCATAAACACAAAGCACATCAAAACCTCGATATTCACCAATTTTAGTTGGCTTAGGTGATTTAATTTTTTTAGTGACTTCAAGAAGTTGTGTTCCTGCTTCTTTCTTATCACTATACATTTGACCGTTAAGTACCAATCCGGTAAACTTATCAGACTTGTTGCTATTAGCTATCTTAATATCAGCTTTTAGTCCTTCAATGACAGTTTCTGTTTCAAGAATTTTCTGAGGATAATATTTAATGATTTTATCCTCTAACTCATACTTAACAGAGTTAAAACTAGACTTTAATAATTCAAGTTTTTGTACTTGAATATCTAGGTCCATTTTTTCCTTGATATAAGGGTTACCGGTAGCCAACATCTTAATTTCTGCATAGGAAAGAGCAGTTTCATCAATATCTTCAGCAATTCTTGCAGGTGATTTTGAAGTCATAATTTGACTTGCAAATTTTTGTTTCCCTTCTACAAGTTGATAAAGATATGCATCAAAAGTCTTTTCGGTTACATAACGATAAATTTCAACTTCTTCATTAGTATTACCTTGTCTTACTGTTCGTCCTAACCTTTGCTCTAGGTCTGAAGGACGCCATGGACAATCCAAATCGTGAGAGGCAATAATTCTGTCTTGAACATTAGTACCTGCACCCATTTTTTGAGTTGAGCCAAATAAAACTCTAACATCACCGTTTCTAACTTTTTCAAAAAGTTCGGCTTTTTGATTTTCAGTTTTGGCATCGTGGATAAATGCAATTTCTTCCTCAGGAACACCTTTATCAATCAACTTATTTTTAATGTCATCATAAACATTGAAGTTATCTTTACTAGGAGTGGATAAATCGCAAAAAATAAGCTGAGTTGTTTTCTTTGGAATACCATCTTGCCATATCTTAAAAACATTATTGGCACAAACATTAACCTTAGACTCTGGAAAATCATCAAGAGTATCATCAATAAGCCTTTGGTCAAGAGCAAGTTTTCGCCCATCATTGGTAATCTTAAGCATATTATCTACTGTAGGGTCAACTTCGTTATTTCTTACTTTGTCAGCTCGTTCTGATAATGCTTCAACCATTCTAATTTGCATTTCTGAAGGCTTAACAACAACATTATGATAATTAGTCTTTGGGACCGGTAATTTAAGCATATCTGCAGTTTGAATATCTGCAACTTCTTTGAACATAGTCATTAATTCCGGAAGGTTATAAAACTTTGCAAATCTTGTTTTGGCTCTATAACCACTACCTTCAGGATTAAGTTCGATTGCAGTTACAGTTTCGCCGAAGGTACTTGCCCATTCATCAAAGTGTAATAATTGATTATCAGCAAGAGTATTATATTGTAAGTATCTCTGAATGGTATATAACTCAACCATACTATTTGAAATCGGTGTACCAGTAGCAAATACAATACCTTTTCCTCCAGTAACTTCGTCCATATAGCGACACTTCATAAACATATCACTTGATTTTTGTGCCTCAGTCTGAGCAATACCACCTACATTTCGCATTTTGGTGTATAAAAATAGATTTTTGTAATAATGACTTTCGTCAACAAAAAGTCTATCAACACCAAGTTCCTCAAAAGTAATAACATCATCTTTACGACTTTGGTCATTTAACTTTTTTAGTTTGTTTTCAATACCTTTTTTAGTTCTTTCTAAAGCCTTGACGGTAATATTATCACCAATTTTGCTTTTAGCTTCTTGAATACCAACTAATACATCATTAAGTTGTTCTTCAAGTATACTTCTTTGTCTTTCAATACTAACTGGTATTTTTTCAAATTGACTATGACCAATAATAATTGCGTCATAGTCACCGGTAGCAATACGGCTACAAAATCTTTTTCTGTTCTTAGTTTGAAAATCTTTTTTTGTAGATACAAGGATATTAGCTGATGGGTAAAGTTGTAAGTATTCCTTAGCCCATTGTTCGGTCAGGTGGTTTGGCACAACAAACATTGACTTAGTGCATAAACCTAATCTCTTGCTTTCTTGTGCTGCAGCTACCATTTCAAAAGTCTTACCTGCACCAACAGTATGAGCAAGTAGGGTATTACCACCGTAAAGAATTCTTGCGATAGCATTAATTTGATGTTCTCTAAGTGTAATATCTGGATTCATACCAACAAAGTTAATATGACTACCATCATATTCTCGTGTTCTGTTGGAATTAAATCGCTTATTGTAGATTTCACATAAATCATTTCTTCTAGTAGGGTCCTTAAAAATCCAATCAACAAACTTCTGTTTAATTGTTTCTTGTTTAGACTGAGCAATAGTTGTTTCTTTCTTATTAAGGATTGCTCTTTTCTTTCCATCCGGAGTTTCTTCGTAATCAAAAACTCTAACATCTTTAAGATTTAGAGTATCCTCAATAATTTTATAACCATTAACCCTTGAAGTACCATAAGTTTTATATGCTTTGACATTGCTTCTATCAGAAGACTTACCTTGTATGTTCCATTCACCGGTTACAGATATGTAATTTACCTTAATTATGCCTTTTGCATAAAAAGGAGTTTCCATAAGTTCATGGACAAATTGTTCAACATATTTAGGTGGTATCCAAGTAGAACCTAATCTAACAGATATTTCACTAGCTGATAGTTCTTCCGGTTGAACATCTTTAAGTGCCATAACATTAATGTTGTACTCAGGATTACTTTCAGCGAGTTTAGTTGCTACTGCAAGTTTTTCCCTTACATTACCAGACAAGTATTCATCAGCATTAATATATTTGTCTGCACCATTATTTTCATCAAATAAAGGATTGAGAAAAATAACACCTCTTAGGTCATCATAAATTTCTTCTTCTGTCTTGCCAACAAGTTCCTGCATATATTCCATATCAATAGTAGCTTTCTCACTTATTGATACTGTTAAAGCTTCAACTGAAGTATCAACAGAAGTTACCGGTTTATGAGGTCGAATAGTACGCTTCGTAAAAATGTCAGCTTTATGGACTACATTGTTTTTATCAAAATTTTCAAGGGAGGATAGCAAATAATATGAGCTATCTTTCTCAAAAGCTAATCTATTAGCCCTTGAAATAATTGAACCATAATCTTTAGTAAAGTTATCATAAAGAACATTAAGTTTGTTTTGCTGATACTTAATTTCACCATCAGAATAATCTTCTGATTCATACTCTATAAGAGTTCGTAAACAATCTCTAATATCAACAAGTCCTTTAACTCTCTTAGTTGGTACTTCACCTAATTGTTGCAAAGTCATAAGAGAATTTTCTCGATAATAGATTTTGTCATCAACGATGGCATATGAAAAATTCTTAACATCAGCAGTTGCAGGTATTACTTCTTCTGTATCATCATTACTATCTATATCAATAACATTATCATCAAATGTAATACCACTAACATTAATATTGTTAATAGCATTATTGAGTAATTCTTCAAATTGTTCCTTATCATCTAATACGCATTCAGAAGTTAAACCAAATCTACCACTTACATTCTTCATTTCACCAATAATCATATCAGGATTTTCAACAAAATAATTATTAAGTGAAATACCATCTTCAAAAGTAGTAACATTAACCCAACTAGGCTCAATATGTGTAACATTACTTCTCTTTTTGAAGAACAATATATCAGAAGTAACTTCTGTTCCTGCAAGAGAACTGAAAGTATGATTATGTAATCTAATTGCACCTAACAAATCAGCTCTTTGGCTAAGGTATCGTCTAAAGCTAGAGTTCTTTTTATCCATTGTACCCTTAGAAGTGATAAAAGCCATAACACCATTAGGTCTTAACTTATCAAGTGACTTAGCAAAAAAGTAATCGTGAATAAGAAAATTATACTTATCGTACTTTTTGTCAACAACTTTAAAATCACCAAAAGGAACATTACCGATAGTTACATCAAAAAAGTTATTAGGTAAATCAGTATCTTCATAAGGTGAATTAATAATATGAGCTTTTTGATAAAGCTGTTTTGCAATAGATGAAGAAATGGTATCTAATTCAACACCATAAACATTACTGTTACTCATTTCTGTAGGTAACATACCAATGAAGTTACCAACACCACAAGATGGTTCAAGAATGTTACCACTTTTGAACCCCATTTTGTCAAGAACTTTATAAATAGCTTTAGTAACTGTAGATGGAGTATAGAAAGCACTTAATGTACTTTCTCTAGCTGAAGAATACTCATCAGGAGATAGGAGAGAGGACAACTCATTATACTCATTGGTCCAACTTGAATTGTTCTTGTCAAAAGCTTCAGATAAGCCACCCCAACCAACATACTTACCAAGTATTTCTTGTTCTTCTGGTGTAGCTAACCTATTTTCTTTATCAAGTTCTTTAAGTTTCTTAATAGCATTAATGTTATTAAGATATTTTTCTTTTTTACCGGTTGGAATACTAACTGTACTATAATCAAAGTTATATTTTTCAGAAGTAACAACGGTGGTTTTAATATCCGAAACAATTTCTGTTTTTGCGTCTGTTGGTTCAACGGTGGACAATTTGTCCACACTTTCACTTTCAACAACTTCATTTTCTGAATTTTTAACTTGCTTTAGAAAATCATTACTAGTAGATAAAGAAAGTTTATCTTCAAAATCACTCTTAGAAAATGATTGAACCATCAAAGGATAATTTACATCAGCAATAACAATACTATCATCATTAACAGAACGAACAACAAAGTCCATACTATTAATATGAACAATGTCGCCTTGCTTATATGAATATTCATATTCAACTGAATTATTGTCAAGAATATGCTTAATAAACTCTGTACTCTCAAATCTAAATATTGGAACACTACTAGGATTAGTAATATCTCTTAATTCAACTTTGTTATTATTAATATTCTCAATAGTAAAAAGTCTTTCATCAATAGTAATTTCTTTGCCAACATAATCTTCTAAATCAATATTGATATTATTATCCTTGAGCATTTCAGCTTCAAAATGATTAATATCTTCCTCAGTAATCCATTGAGGCTTTTTATCTGATGGAAATAAGTTGTATAATTTACGCATTTCCTTAATTTGGTCTTCTACTGAACCTGCCCATAACAAGTCAGGATTGCGATGACCATCAAGGTAATACCTGCAGTCTGAACGAAGTCTATCAAGTAACTGATAGTCAAATGAATAATCTTTATTTTTAGTAATATTCTTTTTGTTTTCAGTTTTTATCTTATCAGCTAAAGTTTTCTCAACATATTTATCCATCTCATTAGGAGATAAATACTTATCTGTTAAGATAAGTTCAGAAACTCTTTTTTCTACTTCGTTCCACTTTAAAGTTACACTAATTCTGTTTCCGTCATCCGGCTCGTAGTCGATATGAATACCTCTAGAATCAAAGTCAAGATAAGAAGAATAAGTTGAAGTAACAGCAAATGGATACACACCACCACTACCATACTCGTCCTTTAAAAAATCTGCATTTTCTTTTTTTGATAATGATTTTTGAAATTGCTCATAAATTCTAAATTTAGAATTTTCAATACTACCTCCATACTGAATTATAGAAGTAATAACTTCTTCAGGAATATCATTATCATTTTGGGTAAAAGAAAAAGCAGAAGATTTTTTTTGTTCTTCTGCTTCTTGCTCTATACTATTAATTTGTTCATCATATTCAATTAAAGGCTTAATTGTTTCAGTTAACTGTAAACTATTTCCCTCACCACTACTTCCTCGGCTCTGCTCTTGATGTTGTTCATCAATTGAACCCACTTCATTGGGTCTTTCATTTTCAGTTCCTCGGTCACTTGTTCCTCTTTCGCCATCTGTTTGACTAAGAGTTCCACTCTCTGACTTGCTCGGTCTTGAATTTTCTGTAGATGTTCGTTCAACTTGTCCGTTGTTAATAACTCTGTGTAAGTTATCTTCTTCTTTTCCTTCAGAAACCAAAATCTCATCTCTGCGTACTTTCCTTGTACCGGTTTCATTTCCGATACTAGGTTCGGTACTAGATAATCTCCTAGTTGAATGTAAGTTAGTCCGTTGTTCTTGTCCTTCACTGTTGTCATATGATTTCCTCCTATTATCCAATAAAACAAGTTTAGATATATCTGAAAGTATTCCAGAACTAACATCAGTAACAATATTACCTATGATATTAATTTCTTTTTGACTACAATTAGATATGAATTCAAAATCAGAATCATAAAAATCATTCTTGTTGATACCAAGTCTTTCGGCAATTAATAATGATGATGAATTATTAACTACTTCTTTAAGTGGAGATAATAAATTATCTTTAGTATAACTTTTAAATTCATTATCATTATTATCCAAATAATCGTTAATTACATCAGATGATAAACTATTTACTGCATTTTGAATTGTAACAGTAATATCATCATTATAATCAAAATTACTACGAAAGTAATCAGTAACAATATGATAATTGTCATTATTGACTTCCCATATAGGAACATCAACTGAATGATTAGTTGGTAAAGTATCTGAAATATCAAAATAATATTTCAAGGAATGACGTAAAGGTATATGATTAAAAACTGCAATACCTTTAACACCTTTTGCAACAACCCTGCCAAAAGTCTTATTCCATTGTTTTAGTTCAAGAACGGCTTTAGCATTAGGCCTTTGGGCATACAATAAAACTTTATCATCAAAAGATAATTTATAATTGTATGCTACAGACTTTATAAATTTTTGCCACTCTTGAGGACTAGCTTTAATCTTGTCAATCGTTCTCCTGTAGAGAACCGTTACAGCATCATATTTACTGTTATTCATTTTACTACTCCTTACAATAAGTTTAGCACTTTAAAGTATTAAAGTCAAGCCAACTTTATAACTTTAAATTATTTTTTTCTCTGTTGGTTGGATTATTTTTTTATCACCTCCTAAAATTTTATTAACCTTTTGCTTATCGTTTTCAAGATAAACAATATTATATTTGCCGTCTTTCTGAAGAAAAACGGCAAAATTAATGTCAGTATCTTTTAATTTTTTATACTGACTATTAACAACAATTTTATAACATACTTTTTGATTTGTATCTTTTGCAATTTCTTTAAGTTGCTTATTAAGTTTTACATTCTTTATATAAAAACCATCTTTATTCTGTTCACTACGATTAGGAAATAAAATTGAAAGAATTTGATGTTTATTTTTAGAGTCAAAAGAAATAAGATACTTTTTATCTTTATGTCTAAATTTATAACTAAATTCAATATTTTTATATTGATTTAAATTATCAAATAATTCTTTAGGAATAACTAAATATTCTATTTTACCTTTGTCCTTAGCTATATGATATTTAACTTTACGATTATTAATTTGATTACTTTGAGTTTGTAATGTTTCATAAGGTACATTAAGAATTTTAGAAATTCTTTCAACATCAAATTCTTTAACAGTTATTAATGCAGTACCGGAAGTTAAATCTACTTTTGATGTAAATAAAACATTGTTATCAAGTAACTTAGCTAATTGCCAACTATACATTTTAAGTTGAACTGTATTACCTGCAGAATTAATTAAAGTATTGTAATTAACATTCCTAACAAATTGTTTTTTGTTTTGAATGTCACAATAGCTTTTAACTTTATATGTGCATGGATCTTCTCTTCGAGAATATCTTGCACATTGTTTTTGTTTTGAACTCATAAACATAAAACATATAAGTCTAATAGTAAAATCTAGAGGACTTTTAGCAAAAAGCACCTTGCTGAAATTATTTTCATAGGAATAAGAATAAGTCTTTTTTCTTTTTATTCTTTCCTTCACTAATTGCAAACTTGTTAAGTTGCAATCTGTTATATTCAAATTTTGATACTTCATTTTTATGCATATTTTTATTATTTTCTATTCTATTAGTTGCTATATTAAATTTATATTCAATACTGGCTTTAGAATATTTATTACCAAATTGTTTAGCTAAAGTATCAGCTCTAATGCCTTTATCTACACCTTGTTTTCTAAATGTAATGTTTTTATCAGTCCATCTTATTTCATAATTCTTCTTTTTCATAAAGAATATGAATTGATTTTTTGTATTGCAATTATCAAAAGCCTTATCTAAATCTTTAACTAGTTGAACCTTCCAACTAATACCTTTTTTTGCACATTGCAAAGTTTCATTATCTAGTCCTTTATATTTTGTTTCAGTCCCTTTTTCAATAATACTAAGCCCATATTTTATACACAAATCATCTGAAGATTGCTTAAACATTCTTAAAGTAGTTTTATTATCTTTAAACTTAACATCATCAATTGGACTAACAGAATTAATTAAAAAATGATTATGAATATGAGTACCATCAATATGTGTTGCAAGTACAACTTGATAATTAGACAAATTATTATGTATAAATTCCATACCAATTTGATGAGCAAGTTCAGGCGTAACCTTATCATAATCAGCAAATGATTGAACGAAATGATGTGCTAATATTCCAGTATTTTTATTAGCTATATTTCTTGTAATACGATAATTGTTCTCAATAGTTAAAATGTTACTATCAGGTATTAATTCATTAACCGATACAAAAGAAACTTGTGAAACTTTAACTGGATTAGTAATATAAGAAAGTGATTCATATAAATATTTTTCACTTGTAATTTTACGCTGAATAGTTTTACAAAAAGCCATCATTTTTCCTCATTATTACTTTGTAATTGTAATAAATTATAAATATCATTTGCATTTATTTCTAAATTTCTTATTTTGCTTAATATTAATTCAAATTTCTGGTCAGTATTTAAATTATTTTGTAATTCCTCAATTATAAATTTATTATTGTCAATTATAAATTTATCTATCATTTTAAAAATATTAATTTGAATATCCTGTATCTTTTTAACTTCGTCTTTACTAATATAATTTATTGAATTAGCTTTAGTTGCAATTTGATTTATATTAGCACCAATTTTTAATAGCTGATGAACAATATCTTTAACACCATTTAGATTTACAATTCTATTTTGACGGACACATTGTAATATGTAAGCACTTCTAGACATATTATTTTCTTCTGCAATTCTTGAAATTTTTTCTTTTTCTTTCTCAGTAACACGAATGTAAATTTTTATGTTTTTGTTTTTATCACTCATTATATCACCTATCAAAGCTATACTTTTTACTTTTTTCTGTGGGGATAACCCCACATTCACAGCCTTGGCTGTGATGGGGTTGCAAGCACAGATTGTAGAGGTACAAATCATAAATTTGTACCTCTCAATCGCTTGTTAGGGGAATACCCCTAAAACCCTACAATTTTGTAAAATACAAAATTGAATTCGTTTCACTCACCACGCAAATTTTTTAAAAATTTGCAAATCAAACACTTTAATTTATTATCAAGGATAATTAATTATTTGTGTTTTCAACCACTTCTGAATTATCATCAGAAGTTAAATCATTTGAAAATAAATTTTCAAAATCATCAACAGAAACAATACCTTGTTTCTTTAGATAATCAGTTAATTCAATTAACTTATTCTCTTGAATTTTTTGTTCAAGTTTAGTTCTCTGAACTTTTAAAGCCTTTATTTCTTCTTTGGCTTTATTAATTTTTTCATAATTATGAGCTATTTGCTCATTAATCTTATGTAATTTATCTTCATTTGTTTTTGCCATTAATATCTTCCTTCCGTTAATAAGTTACTATCAATTATATTGACAATAATTTATTTTATTGTTCATTTACTCTCCTGTTGGAATATCAATATCAGAGTAATCATCAATCTTAAATTGTTTCTCCGGATAATAAATTTTTTCGCACTTCAAGGAATAACTTTTTCTTGAAGTTTTATCATCCTTATAAATTGAAGTTTCTAAACTTCCACATACAGTAAGTTTATCACCTTTGTGTATATACTTACTTAGGTTATCTGCTATAGTACCAAAAGCTACGCAATCGATAAAGTCAGCTACTTCTCTGTTTCTGTCTCTTTGGCAAGCAACAGTAAACTGACAATAATAAATATCGTCTTTGTTTTTTAGCTCCGGTTCATCAACAAGTCTTCCTTGAATAATTGATATATTAATCATACATTCCTCCACTTAGCAAAAAATTCTTCTTGAACTTTTTGCTTTTCTTCGTCAGACATTATTAACATTCTGTCTTTTAAGTTTTTCCATTCTGAAACAAACTTATTAAATGTATCAACCCTATCATTAGAATATTTGTTTTTAATTCTATGATAAAGTCGATTGTAAATTTGAAAATACTCTTTTTCATCATTACGAATAAGTCTGTTTTTATTTGTAATTGTATTAAGCCTACAAGTGTTACAATATACTTTTAGTTTTCCACCTATAGTTAAATTGCCACACTTAGGACATTGATGAAGATATTTATTAGCTGATGACATTATAAATAATGAAGCTAAACATATATCCATAATGGAATAACAATCAACACTAACATGTAATTGATAATCATAATAGGTTTCATTTATTTTTTTTACAGTGTAAAAAATACTATTATAATCATCATAATTAGTAACTCCATAATCAACATAAAGCTTACAGTTTTGAACTAAATTCTTATAATAATCATCTCCTCTTAGTCGAACAATTATCTCTTTAATATCGTGTTCACTATTACTACCAATATTTTTAAGAAGAATTAAATCACTATAAAGTGATTTAAGCTCTTTTATTTCCTTATTAATTTGAAAACCGAGAAAAATATCTAATAAATTGTTTCTAACAGTTACTTTAAAATATTCTTCAAGCACAAATTCATTTCTACATTTTTCATATTCATCAAGAACACCATCTATAACTGCATTCATTATTGTTGCAAAGATTTCACCATAAATGAATTTATAAGTTTTGCCTTTATAACAATAATAGTCATTATACTGTGTTCGCTTTCTAAATTTATCACTGGCTCTTGTTAATTTAAGTCCTAGTGATAATTTATTATCTACCATTTGTTTTCACCTTCCATAAAATTATTGAGTAGCCAAGCAATAAAATAATACAAGTTAAAATATTAAACTTATCAATTTTATTGTAATTGGTTAATGTTTTTTTCTGTTCTTGAGTTGGTATATATCTTTCTCCGGTTACCAATAATCTATGTGTATTAATAGAATAAGGATAGCAAGTAACTAATGTTACAAGGTCTTTATTCTGAATTATTTTTAATTTAGAATTATCATTTGGATTAACAATATTGATTGATTTTACTTTGTAATAATAAGTGTTTGTTAATACCCTTATGATAAAAGTATCACCCATTTTTAGATTATCTAAATCATCAAAAAATTTCTGTTGAGGAAAACCTGAGTGAGCAGAAATTACTGTATGGGATGTTTTCTCTCCAAGTGGAAAAGATGAATTCTTTAAGTGTGCTGCACCTTTTGTTAACACATTATCTACAGTTTCATGATATACCGGTAAACTTACATTTATTTTATGAATATCAATATAACAAATTATGCCCTCTCCAAAGTCCATTATATTTTCATATTCATTTGATATTTTTTTATATTCTTCAGTTAATGAAGAATTGAAATATTTACTTGCAATAATACGGTTGTATTCTTTTGCTTTAGATAAAAGATTATTTTTATCATTACTAGTTAAGGTTTTAACTGTATTATCATAATTTTCAAAATTTGATTTATTAGTTACATCATTAATCAAATTACTGACAGTGGGGTATAGAACAAGACCTATACCAATTAATATGGAGAATACCAACAGAACAGAAAAAAACTTTTTCAATAATTTTTTCATTTTTACATCACTCTAAAAAAACAAAGGAGGAAGTTTTCACTTCCTCCTGTATCTAATAATTATTTATTATTAACTTTTGCTTTCTTTCTCTTGCTGATGAAAAGAACTGAACCACCTAGAATAATAAGAACAGCACCTGCAAGATAAATATATCCAACATGACCACCGGTTTGTGGCATTGTTACTTTTGAGTCTGTTACTGTACAAGTTGCATAGCCATCTTTAGGACAATTAGCTACATATGTATCATTGGCAAATGTATCTTGATATTCAACTTTAATTTCAATAGGAATTACCTTGCCATAAACATTGTAATCTTGTGGAGCTTTAGTTTCCTTAACAAAATAGTTACCTGACTGTAATGCGATTTCTTCCTTATTTGAATTAAAGAAAACAACCTTACCGTTGTCATCAGATACGCCACTAGCAATTACATTCTTATTATTATTAGCGTCTTCTTCTGTACTATAAAGAGCAAATTCAGCACCTGCAAGGTTATTTCCTTCTTCGTCTAGCTTCTGTACATTAAGGCTATAAGTATATACATATACTTTATTGCCTGGAACAGAATCTATTGTACTCTTGTTACCGTATTCAAGCTTTACATCTTCATTAGGATTACCTGCAATACCCTTAACTGAATACTTATTAAGCTTAGCAGAATATTCAACAACAACTTGTGCTACACCATCATTATAGAAATTGTCATTCTTTAAATATGCTGATGTTAGAGCAACTGTGAAGTTTGTATCTTTGCCTTCTTCAGCATTAACATTTACTTTATAATCATTACTACTAATATCTTCAATCTTAGTGCCATTAGCATCAGCTAAATAAACGCTAAATGATTTAGTATCAAGAGTTAAACCTTTAGACATTAAATCATGTACAGTATATGTTGTAAGCCTAATTTGCTTAGAACCGGTAGTTGTATTTGTGATTTTAAAGTTAACTGTATCACCTAAAGATACATCAGTATAATTATCATTATCCTTAGTACTATTAGTAATAATCTTATGGGTAGTTGGTGGTGATTGTACTACCTTTTCTGCTAAGTCAACTTTCTTGTAATCATAAGTCCAACCACTTTCACCGTAGTAAGGAAGTGCTAGGATTGAGTTCTGTACGGCTGTTACATCAGCAGGGTACTTAGTAGCCTTAATATAATAAATACCTTGTGGTAGCTCACTAAAGGTATATTCTGTAGCCTTAGATGTTTCAAACTTACCACCATAAGCCTTAACTGTATCCAGTAGAGTGTCAAGTTCATCAAGCTTAGTTAAAGCTGCCTTTGTGTCACCTTTCTTGATTGCATTCTTAATCTCCGGAACAAGGCTAGTATAACTTGTTTCATAGGATGGGGAAGTAGTGCTATCAAGAGTAGCTACTAGGAATGCTTCATAAGTATATCCCTTTTTACCACACTCAACATTAATGTTTACCTTCTTGGTGTCATCGAGAAGTGAACTAGCACTTGCACTAGTTACTGTGAATGATAAGGTAGCTACAATTACTACCATTAATAATGCAAATAATTTCTTAACTTTCATTGTTTTTTCCTCCTACTATAATAAATGAAAATAATTGATGATGATAATAATAGTAAAACTATGCCAATAGTAAGTGGTATTGTATAACCATTACCACCGGTATCAAGCATTACTACATTATCATCTTTAACTGTGAATGATTGATTTAGTGATACTTCACTATCACTTGATATAGTAAATTCAATCTTACCTGTGTATGGCAATTTACCATTTGGTGCTTTACTTTCAGTTAGATAATATTTACCTAACTCAAGAGTATCAATTATTAGTTTACCATTATCATCAGTAGGCATTGAAGTTACTGTGCCATTAGAACTAACACTATATTTACCATCATCGTTCTTGGTTGTGCTTAACTTAGTACCATCTGATTTGTACAATTCAAATTCAGCACCACCTAAGTTATTGCCCTCATCATCTTGCTTCTGAATTGTAACAGAGCCGTAGTAGATTTCATCAGTCATTGTGATTGTTTGTATTTCTGAAGTGTCTTTAACAGTAAATGTTATATCATCAGCTAACTTATATCGCGGTGATGGAGCAGACAACTCTTTCAATCGGTATGTTTTACCTACAGTTAATTTACTAACTGTATAAGGTGTGTCTGATGTAGTCCATTCAGCTACTACATCTTTAGTATCTTCATCAGATAACTGTAGTGTAGCACCACTTAGAATATTACCTTTATTATCTTTCTTAACGAATTGATACTTTGTAATATCATCTTTCATTTGGACAATTTGTCCATCTTCTGAATAAGTAAAGGTAATGCTTTCTGTTGTAGCATATCCATCCGGAGAAATTGTTTCTGATAAGGTATATTCAGTACCAAAAACTAAACCATATATCTTATGTGGTTCTGTAGATGAAGTCCATGTATCAATTACTTCATCGCCTTTTTTTAGAACTAACTTAGCACCTGAAAGTTCTTCAGAACCGGTAATATCTGTCTTAGTGACATATGCAGAAGTAGGATTATCCGATGTTTTTATAGTTATATGGTTATATGTATACGATGGACCACTGCCTTGGTACTTGTCTAGATTATCTGCATTAACTATAAACTCATACTTTGTATCGTCTATCAAATAACCAGCAGGAGCTTCAATTTCTTGAATATAATAATTTCCAAATGGATAAGTATCATTAGATATTGCAAAACCCTCATATGTAATGTTACCAACTTGAACTGTGTCGGTAATTAATTCCTCGAGAAGTTTGCCTTTGTCATTGTAAATTCCGTACTTAGCACCATTTACATATTTATTAGAATTTGACTTATCGGATTTTTGAACACGAATATGAATTGTTGCCTTATTATTCATCGTAATTGAATAATAACCAATATCATCATATTCTTCTACAACATCAGTATCAACTGTAAAAGTTATTGGGTTCGGTAATGTTACATAACTAGGTAAAGAACCTTGTGGACCATAGCCGATTTCTTCAACTTTATATGTGCCTTCATCAATCCATTTTTCTATATATCCATCAGCATTAGTTCCACCCCAAGTAGAAGTTGAAATAACATCGCCATCAGAATTTAGTTTAGACACTTTGAAGAAAACATTATTTATTTGACCGTCATCGGCAGTTTTAGTTAAACGCACTTTAACTTTTGTGTAGTTCTTAACAGTAGAAGTTCCTTCTTCTGTTGCAGAATAACTACACAAGTATCGTTTTAAACGCTTATAGTATTCAATTTTTCCTTCTTCAGTTGAAGTATCAATACCATCTCTATTAGCTAAATATGATTTATTATCTTTGGCTTGTAGATGTTCTTGATAAGTAAAGTTGTAACAAGTTACACCTTGAGGCATTACATAGTGAGAAGGATTAAGGTCAATATTGCTATCATCACCATTTACAGTTGATGAGGCTTTAAAGTCAGCACCTTTTTTACCAAGCTCGAAAACATAGTAATTACCATAAGGTACTTGTTTACCGGTACTAGTAGTTGTTATTGTAGAATCTATATATCTTCTCATATAAGTTCTTATTGTGCCGGTAACTCCCTCAGAGTTTGTAGGTCCGATGATTATATAATATTCTTTTAATTCTTTATTATATAATCGGCTAGAAGTATTTAACCCTAATTCTTTAGCTGAACTTTGTGACCATGTCTTTCCAGTAACAATACTGTCACTATCCCTATCATAATATTTATATGTTGATTGTGTACTAGTTCCGTATTCTTTATCATCAGATGGAAGTGCTACATAGTAATAATAGCCTTGTTCCATGGACTCAACTTCAGTTTCAGAACCTTGAATTTTCATAGATTTGTTAATTCTAAAGTTGCGTTGTGATAATTCAGAATCAACAACTTCTACTCCAACTTGATAATAAGCATTTACCGGGTCAACATGTGATGAAGCACCAACTAAGTCTTGAATATCAGTCTTACCGGCTACTTCACCATATGTTGTTAACTGTGGTGAAGAACTACTGCTAGGAATATTTTCCTCTTTAGCTGATACAGATTTAGTTGTACTATATACAGGTTTTGATGATAGTGAATTAGGATGTAAAGTAAGTTTATTACCACTAATACTTGTTTTAACATTTAAATACCTTGTCTGATTTTTGTAAGTAACTTTAATCGACCTATTACTAGCAAGGCTAGCGTAATTTTTTAACACACCATTTTTGTCTGTTAAAACCTTATCACTACTCGCAATGCTAAAACCACTTGTACTATGCTTTACTTTGAAACTATAAGATGGAGCTGTTTTATTACTTGAAGAACAAAATGAAGGTCTCTGATTAAGTTGAAGTATTTTACTAACAATTCCATTGTATATACCCCTTATGTTGTTATTGTATGCAAGTGATAAATTATATCTTGTTTTATAATTTGACCTTCTATTTGTAGAACGGTAGCCCTCAGTTACTTCCCATATCAGTAATTGGGTCGCTAAATAGATTTCATGCACAGTTACATTTTTACCGTACATATTATAGAAATCAATCTTATGACCATTTACAGTTTTTGTTGTGGCAGAACCCTTATTATTGCCTTCAAGACCCAGACACATAATCATTCTAATCAAAGTTCGTTGTTGAGCAGTTAATTTATTCCATGCTGAACTGGCTGAACTAGTATTAGCTACATATGTATCTGTAGATTTACTTGGTGTATCCAACTCAATACAATAAGCTCTATTACCATTAATTCTGAACATATCTTCAGCTAAATTACTGTGTAGTTTGCCTATTTGTTTTGATGCACGAATTGGATTTCCTTTCGTATCATAAGTTGTATAGTAACTAACATGATATGTAGTTGCTGCACTTGAAGTCACAGGCATTATTGATATAGCAATAAGTAATACTAAAACAACTGATATAGATTTTTTAATCATTTTTACCTCCTTAAATATTTAAAAATTTTTACATATTAATGGTGGTTCACGAGCCATGTTATTCATAGTTACACCTCACATATTTATAATTAATTATTTGAATACAAACAAAAGAAAAACACCGACTACTTTTATTAAAGTAATCGGTGTTTGTCACCTTTTATATTTCTTTTTTAATTCTTATTCCAGTCAACTTAATCTATATTGCTCTGCCAATCGTAGTAGAATTTAATTAGATATTCTTGATTACCTTGAATATCTTTTTGCCCATTCATTTTTTCATAATCTATATAAATAAATAATTGGTCACTACCACATCGATTAGAATAATAATTAACAAACCAATCAAGTCCATTATATTTTTTGTTTAAGATTAAATTTTTCCGGTACTTTGGGTAGCCATTTTTATCTCTATAAATAAATGAATTTAATAATTTATCTAATTCATCCATATCTTTAATGCCATTCCATTCTCCATCATTGCCTAAAGTATCAGAAGACATTTCTTGAATCCATAGGCATAGTGTTTGAATATAGAAATCATTTATGGACACTTCTTTATCAAGATATGTAGAAGTGTTTTCTACGTACCATTGATGTGTTCCTTTAAGTTTTGGTTCTACAACTGCACCACAAGACTTAAAATAGTCATTAAACTTTTTGCAAATTCTTTTTAAAGTGCTTTCTGATTTTAATTGTTTAGAAGTTAATTTTGTATTATCACTTATAGGTGGATTTTTAACTTTAACAGTTAGTTTTACTGCTTTTCTACTACCATCTTTTGCTTTTGCAGTAATGGTTACTGTACCTGCCTTAATACCTTTAACAACGCCTTTTGAATTAACTGTAGCAACTTTTTTGTTACTAGAAGAATAAGTTAAACCTTTATTGTTTGCGTTGCTAGGAGCTACTGTAACGGCAAATTTCATTTTTTTATTCTTATATACTTCTTTAACTTGTTTCTTATTGTTATATGATAACTTTGTAACAAGTTGCTTTACTGTAAATTTACACTTTGCTGACTTATTACTACCGTCCTTAGCCTTTACAGTAATTACAACTTTACCTCTATGCTTGATTGTAACTTTACCATTACTGTTTACAGTAGCAACATTCTTATTTGATGAATACCAACTTACACCTTTATAAGTAGCATTTTTATTCTTAATAGCTTTCTTTAATTGGAAAGTTCTATTCTTTGCACCCTTGTTAAGAGTAACTGAAGATTTATTCAAAGTGATTTTCTTTACCTTTTTACCTACAACAACAAGTATCCTTGTTCTGATTTTTCTACCGTCTTTTGCAATAGCATTTACATAAGTTGTACCCTTATTTGTTGTTGCCTTGATTTTGCCGTTCCTATCTACAGTAACTACTTTAGTGTTGTTTGATTTCCAAGTAACTGACTTGTTATAAGCGTTATTAGGTAATACTGTAGCTTTTAGTTTTGCAGTTTTGCCTTTTTTAGACAAGTTAATAATACTCTTATTTAGTTTAATTTTAGTAACTCTTTGTACAACCCTGATTTTACATTGAGCTGATACATTACTACCATCAGTAGATGTTGCAGTAATTGTAGCATTACCTACTTTAAGAGCCTTGACTTTACCATTCTTATCTACGGTAGCAATCTTACTATTACTAGATTTCCAAGTAACTGACTTGTTATAAGCGTTATTAGGTAATACTGTAGCTTTTA
>OGMO01000302.1_pt1 | contig 51140 bp, 44 predicted proteins | sample 1573241 | NCBI WGS metagenome assembly OGMO01 (sample SAMEA2581896, study PRJEB24529) | metagenome | biome: Human gut stool | place: China | collected 2011 | reverse complement strand
TGATGGTGAAGGTTCAAAGGTTATTTGCAAAGACTAATTTGAAAATTCAAGTTTGTAGAACTGTATTAAATCATAAAATCACATTGGGGGGTGGCAATTATGCGATATAAAAAAATTGTATTGAGTATTATAGCAAGTGTGCTTTGTCTGGGACTATTAAATGGTTGTAGTTGCTATTCGCATGATTTTAACTCTAGTGAAGAAGCACAAAAATATATCTTATCCAAATTAAAGGGCAAATACAATGAAGAATTTATCATTACAGAAGTAAAGGAGTACAAAGAAGAAAAAATAGGATTAAACTGGATTAGGGCAAATGTTTCTAGTAAAGAAAATTCTTCTCAAATTGCTACTGTATATGCACGAAATACTGGATTTTTTGAGGATAGTTATCATGTTTATTACTATTCTGATGAAATAGAAGAACTTGCAACTCCTTTATTTCAAGATAAACCTTTTATAAGAAATTATCAACTTGAAGTACAAGGGCATACAACAACGACAGAATGGAATGGTAAGGAAAGTGTAGAAGAATATCTGAAAAAAAGAGAGTATGAAATAGAAACAAGTATATATCTTAATGAGGGAAAAACGGACGAGGAATATGCAGAAGAAATTTCCTATATCATGCAGGAAATTATAGAAAGTGATTTGGTTTTTAATATTTCAGTATATACAAATGATGATAACATTATTTTCTATTCTCTACCAGAACAGCACAGTCAACCAGATGTAGAAGCGATTTTAGAAAAAATGGAAGATGTTAAAAGACAACAAGAAACAAAAAAAGATTATAAGGAATGGAAAAAACAAAATCAAAATAATGAAACAAATTCTGATTGAATGTTGTAATAGGAGTGATTAGACAATGAAATTTTTTCTTTATTTTTTAACAATAGCATTTGGTATAGTATGTTTTGTAATTATGAAAAAGAAACGCTATAAAGTCATGCCACTTATCTGTTTGATTATGTTTATTTGTTTCATTGGCTTTGGAATTATTTCCTTAGTATATTCATTTGTTCCATATGGGGAGATATTTGTGATGCCATTAGGATCTATTGTCTTTGGTTTGATATCTATTTTGGTTGGAGTAAATGATTTGTATTCTTTATTGTGTTGTAGAAAAAAAGTGGACGGCGTGTATTGTGGCTACAACACATATTATGGTGGCAATGGTATTTCTACACAAGCTCCAGTATTTGAATATACATATAACGGAACATATTATCGTGAGCAAACAACACAGAATATATCTCATAAACGATTAAATAAGGGTATGACGCAAGGAAAAATGTATAGCATATATATTGACCCAAAACACCCAGCAGTATTTGTTCTGACTAAAAGAATTAGAATAGGAACAATAGTCGCAATAATATTAGGGTTATTTCTATTTACTGGTGGAATTGATTTCTTCTTGCCTATGCTATCGGGTCGGTAGGAGACACCTTGTTGGTAAATTGTCTGATAACTTCATATCCCTACATACAAAGCAGTTAGTCTTATGATTGACTGCTTTTTAAAAAGACACCATTTAGGTGTAATGATGTCTTTTGGGTGTTATTTTATAGTCATATCAAGGCTCATTCAATCGTGGTAAATTAGTGGTAAAATGAATGGTTTTCTATACTCCAAAATGCTTGAAAGTATAGTGGTTATGCGAATAATCCAAAATTAGATATAAAAATTCCAATAATTTTTGAGAGGTAAATCTACGCACTGAAATATGAGGGAATGCAATCAAACTTTCGGAGACACGCTCCCGCTACGTGTCGCTCGCAGCGGTACTAAGAACTCACATCCTGCATTTTATTTCTGATAAATCAGAATAAAACGCAGAATCTGACTTCTAAGAACCGGCGGCTCCACAGTGTCTCCTTCTCTTTTGATTGCATTCCCTCATATCATATACATATTGAAACCTCTCAAAAATCATCTTATTCGCTACTATCATGCCCGATTCGGTGAATTTTATGTGTCACAACACACAGGTTTGGTATGGGCTATGACACACGAACATATATTCGTTTTTAGTTTACAGATTTCCTCGAGTTTGCTATAATTGATGTAATGTAAAGCTCGAAACTCGTACATAATGTAGAAAAATTGAGAAAAACAAATAAAACGCAACAAAGACATTGGGGAGCCGTCGGTTCTTAGAATTCAAGTGTGCCTGGTAGACTGAACTTGTTTCAGTCAGACAGGCGCACTCGAATTCTTAGTACCGCTACGGGCGACACATAGCGAGAGCGTGTCTTTGTTGATTTTATTTATTTTTCTCAATCTAGATAACGTACATACGAGTTTCGCACAAACCATTATGATACCAGGAGGAATCTGTATGCGCTCTCTCATTTTTCATGTCGATGTGAACTCTGCCTTTTTGAGTTGGGAATCAGCGAAACGCCTGCGTGAAAACCCGGAGGCACTGGATTTAAGAACTATCAACGCCGTGATCGGCGGCGATGAGAAGATGCGCCACGGAGTCGTCCTCGCAAAATCTCCTTCTGCGAAGAAATACGGTATTATGACCGGCGAACCGTTATCCCATGCCAGACAAAAATGCCCGGATCTTGTCATTGTTCCGCCGGATCATGAACTGTATGCTGCTTCCTCCCGAAAATTTATCGGCATTCTGGAAGAGGTTGCCCCGGTGATCGAGCAATGCAGCATTGATGAGGCATTCTGCGACATGACCGGAACGGAAAAACTCTACGGTGATCCCGTTGTTTTCGCAACAAAATTAAAAGACCGGATTTATAAGGAGCTTGGCTTTACCGTCAATATCGGTATCTCGACAAATAAACTTTTAGCAAAGATGGCATCTGATTTTGAGAAGCCGGACCGCGTGCATACTCTTTTCCCGGAAGAGATGGCGGCAAAGTTCTGGCCGCTCCCGGTGGAATCGTTATACGGCTGTGGAAAAACCACTGCAAAAAGACTGCGCTCTCTTGGGATCACAACCATCGGCGCACTTGCAAAAGCAGACCGCCAGATGTTACTCTCCAATTTTAAATCCCAGGGCGATTATCTGTGGGAATCCGCCAATGGGATCTCCTCCTCTGCCGTGACTGCAGAATCTCCTGCCAACAAGGGTTATGGCAACTCGGTCACTCTGCCTTACGATGTCACAGATACAGAAAACGCGCACCACATTCTGTTATCTCTCTGTGAGACTGTGGGTGCGCGCATCCGTTATGATAAAGCCTACATCAGCGTGGTGCAGGTTCAGATTGTGGACAATGAATTTCATCACCGCTGTAAGCAGTTATCCCTGCCTTCTGCCACTAACGTGACCGAAAAGATTTATGAGGCAGCCTGCAAGGCATTTGATCAGGGCTGGGATCACGCTCCCATCCGGCTGCTCGGTGTCTCTACGAGTAAAGCAACCGATGAGAACTATGAGCAGTATAATCTTTTCGATCAGGATAAGTTTGAGCGGCTGTCCAAATTAAATTCTGCCATCGATAAAATCCGTGATAAGTATGGGGATGATGCGATCGTGCGTGCCTGTTTTGCGGAAACGCCAAAAAATTAAGCTACAACATCCTCAAACTGGGAATTATAAAGGTTTGCATAGAAGCCTCCTGCTGTGAGAAGTTCCTCATGTCTGCCCTGCTCAATGATATCTCCGTCCTTCATGACAAGAATTAAATCTGCGTCACGGATCGTGGAAAGTCTGTGTGCAATGACAAAGCTGGTTCTTCCCCTCATCAGGTTATCCATTGCCCTCTGGATTTCAATCTCGGTTCTCGTATCTACCGAGGAAGTCGCTTCATCCAGAATCAGGATCTTATTGTCTGCAAGGATTGCACGCGCAATGGTCAGAAGCTGTTTCTGTCCCTGTGATACATTGCTTGCATCCTCGTTTAACTCCATCTGATAACCACCCGGCAGCGTCTTGATGAAATGATCTGCTCTCGCTGCCTTCGCTGCTGCGATCACTTCCTCATCCGTTGCATCCAGCCGTCCGTACCGGATATTTTCCATGATCGTTCCCTTGAACAGCCAGGTATCCTGCAATACCATTCCAAATGCATCACGCAGCTCCCTGCGGTTGAAATCCTTGATATTCTGTCCGTCGAGACAGATTGCACCACTGTTTACGTCATAGAAACGCATAAGCAGTTTTACCATTGTCGTCTTTCCGGCTCCGGTTGGCCCTACGATCGCAATTTTCTGTCCCGGCTTTACGCTGGCACTGAAATCATTGATGATGATCTGTTCTGGATCGTATCCAAAACGAACATGATCGAATGTCACCGCACCTGTAATTTTTGAAACGTCCGCCGGATGTTCTACGATCTGTTCTTCTTCCTCTTCCTCCAAAAACTCAAATACACGCTCGGATGCTGCAGACATAGACTGTACCTGATTGATCACCTGCGCGATCTGCTGGATCGGCTGTGTGAAGTTTTTCACATACTGGATGAACGCCTGGATATCACCGATCGTGATCGTGCCACGGATTGCAAGCAGTCCACCAGTCAGGGCAACACAGGCATAACCTAAGTTTCCCACAAACATCATGATCGGCTGCATCATACCGGACAAAAACTGTGATTTCCATGCGGAATCATAGAGAATATCATTCGTTTTCTCGAACTCTTCAATCGTATCTTTCTCGCGGTTAAATGCCTTGATGACGAGATGACCACCGTATACCTCTTCCACCTGTCCATTGATGTGTCCTAAATACTCCTGCTGCGCACGGAAATATTTCTGCGATTTTTTTGTCACAAATCCAATCAGTCCCATGGAGATTGGTAAGATCACAAGTGCAATAAGTGTCATAAGCGGTGAAATACTGAGCATCATCACAAGCACGCCGATCAGTGTTGCAACGGATGTAATGATCGTGGTAATACTCTGGTTCAGTCCCTGTCCCAACGTATCTACATCGTTGGTGATACGGGACAATACCTCGCCGTAAGTACGGCTCTCGAAATATTTCATCGGCATGCGGTTGATCTTTTCCGAGATTTCTTTTCTGAGCTGGTAGCACACTTTCTGTGTAATCCCGGTCATGATCCATCCCTGGATAAAGTTGAAAACCGCACTGCACAGATACAGACCAAGCACAAACAAAAGAATGCTTCCGATCTTTCCAAAATCAATGCTTCCGGTTCCCTGAATTTTCGCCATCAGACCTTCCGATAATGCGGTGGTCGCTTTTCCTAAAATTTTCGGTCCTGCAACATTAAATATGGTAGAACATGCTGCAAAAAACATGACAACAAAAATTGCAGCTTTGTATTTTCCAATATAGCTCATCAGCTTTTTGATGGATTTTTTGAAGTCCTTCGGTTTCTCACCCGGCTGCATGCCATGTCCCATCGGACCTCTTCTCCGTGGCTGATGTGTTTTAACTTCCTGTTCTCTACTCATTCAAAGCCACCTCACTTTCCTCAAGTCCAAGTTCTTTCGCGGATAACTGTGATTTTGCAATCTGCTGGTAAACCTCGCATGATTTTAACAGTTCTTCATGTGTACCCTTGCCGACAATTTTTCCGTCATCGAGCACTAAAATCTGCTCTGCATGTAAAATGGTACTGATACGCTGTGCCACGATGATCACAGTACTGTCTTTTACATTCTCAGCAAGCGCTTTTCGCAGTGCCGCGTCTGTCTTTAAATCGAGCGCCGAGAAACTGTCATCGAAAATAAAGATTTTCGGATCTTTTGCAATCGCCCTTGCAATCGCAAGACGCTGTTTCTGTCCACCAGAAACATTGCTTCCGCCCTGCGCGATTGCACTCTCATACTTGTCATCCTTCGCCTCGATAAACTCTGTTGCCTGTGCAATCTCTGCCGCTTTCTTAATCTCCTCGTCTGTCGCATCATCTTTTCCAAAACGAAGATTCGAAGCGATCGTTCCGGAAAATAAAACACCTTTCTGTGGAACGAAACCAATCTCATCACGAAGATCAGACATCGTAATGTTACGGATATCTTTTCCATCGAGTGTAATACTTCCGTCTGTCACATCATATAAACGTGGAATCAGATTGACCAGTGTGGATTTACCACAGCCGGTGCTTCCAATGATTGCGGTGGTCTGTCCCGGTTCCGCTGTAAAATCAATATCATGCAGCACGTCTTCCTCCGCACCCGGATATTTGAATTTCACATGGGAGAATTTCACAACTCCATTGTGTGTTGTCACTTTTTCCGGCTCTTTTGCGTCGTGAATGGAGGATTCTGTCTGAATGACCTCATCGATACGGTCTGCTGCAACGGCTGCACGAGGAAGCATGATCGACATCATCGTGAGCATTAAGAATGACATGACGATCATCATCGCATAAGTGATAAACGCTGTCATCGCGCCGACCTGCATCGTTCCGGCATCAATTTTGTGGGCCCCCACCCATACGATACCGACGGAAAGGACGTTCATGATCATCATCATTCCCGGCATCATAAAGGTCATGACACGGTTGGTAAATAACATTGTTTTTGTCAGGTCTTTGTTTGCCACATCAAAACGTTCTTCCTCTTTTTTCTCCCTGCCAAAAGCACGGATGACCGAAAGACCGGTCAGAATCTCTCTGGATACCAGATTGATATTATCCACCAGCTTCTGCATCAACTGGAACTTTGGCATGGCAACTGCCATCAGCACCATCACATAACCAAGGATCACAAGGATCGCAAGGACAATGATCCATCCCATTCCGGCTCCGGTCTGCACGACTTTTAACACACCGCCAATGCCTAAGATTGGTGCATACGCTACCATACGGAGCAGCATAACCGAAACCATCTGGATCTGCTGGATATCATTCGTGCTTCTTGTGATCAGGGAAGCTGTGGAAAATTTATCCATCTCCGCATTGGAAAATCCAACAACCTGTTTAAATACTTTCTCTCTTAACGTTCTTCCGATGCCTGCACCGACACGGGAGGCAAAGAAGCCTACTAAAACTGTCACGATTCCGATCATCAGCGCCATGCCGACCATTTTCAGTCCGGCTGTGACAAGATAACTTTTCTGAATCTTTTCCACGTCAATTCCTGCCGCTTTATCGCAGGATACCGCATAGGCTGCGCCCATGGATTTCACAAGGGAACTTCCCATCGTATCAATGGTCTCTTCCATGCTGTCTCGCATGGAAAGTAAGGTGTCTTTCTCCAGGGTACCGGCATCTGCTCCGGTCGGTTTTGCAACATGCTCTTTTACTTCAGAGTCTTCCATCACACTCATCTGATAATTCATAATGAGCGGAACTGCCAGTGTGTCATCGATCTCGTTTAATTCTGATCTGGATGTCACCTGCAGCCGGTAAATATCACCGTCTTGCTCATAGATACTCTCCCAGAGATCTGCCTCCTCATCCGTCATGAACAATTCTGCCGTCTCAAATGCTTCCGCTGTCAATGCCTCAGGCACTATGTGCTCCACTCCATTGTTCTGAATACCAACATCAATGATATCCGAGGTATAAGACGGTAGTGACAGATCACACCATGCCTGCACAAAGAGTAACGCAATGATAATCACAATTGATTTCCAATATGGAATCATATTTTTAAAAATCTTACTCATGTTCCCTTTCCTTTCTTCTGCCTTGCCCTTTTCTAGCTTCAATCTCTTTTTCCGCAATATGATAAATGTTATCCAAATAAGAAATCAGGCGTTTCATATCTGCCTCATCCACCTGTGACATCACTGACTTTCCAAAATCCGACATTGTCTGCCTGGCTTCCTCTGTCAGTTGTCTTCCTGCTTCCGTCAGTTCCACATAGGTGTTGCGCCTGTCATTTTTGTTGACATTCCGCTCCACGTATCCACGCTCCTCTAACCCTTTTAACGTTCTGGAAATTGCCGAAGGCAGCATCTTCGCCCGCGCAGCCAGTTCCGAAATCGTAATCTGACCGTTCTCTCCTTTATCCATGATCGTACACAGCACAAAATAGTCTGTCTTACACACTTCCGGAAACATCTCGGAAAACTTCAGCTTTCGGAATTGATTCATCGACCGAAAAAGTTCTTCATATAATTTATCCATAATTCACTCACCGCCCGTTATTAGTTAACATTGTTATATATTAAACGTGTCAAATAATAACACCGGCAAATATCTGTGTCAAGATATCTGTCGGTGTTTATAATAATTTTATAATTTGGTAATTATGAAGCGCCAAGGCAATTCATAAATTTGCAAAACCTGTTGGCGCGAATGAGCGCATTTTACATAATTTTATGGATTCTCTCCAAAATGTCCGCTACCTCGTGCATCTCCATCTGACCGGGTGCACTCGCTTTTTTGTGTGCCGCAAAAGTGACCGCTGCGCCAAAGCTCTCGCCGCACAGCCTGCTGATCATTCCCATCTTTCCCATGGACATTGTGATGACCGGCGTGTCCGGATTCTCTTCCTTAAACTCATTCGTCACAGATAACAGTTTTAAAACATCCTCCATATTCTGTGGCATAACTGCAAGTTTTACAATATCTGCACCTCCTGCACACATCTGTTCTAACAGCATCTTCATAACTTCTCTGTCCGGCGTCTCATAAAAATCATGGTGGGAGGCAATGACTTTCAAGCCCTGCTTATGAAGCTTTCTGATTTTTCTTGCCGGATGCTCCTCCTCAAAAAATTCCAGATCCAGAAGATCCACACAGCCTGACTCTGCCGCAAGATCATGAAGGTCGTTCAGTTCATCCGGTGCGAGTTCTCCCATACCGCCCTGTTTTTTGGTTCGGAATGTATATAAGAATATCTTCTCTTTCATGCACTCTGCCGCAGCCGCAAACACTTCGCGCACTGCGTTGTAATTCTTATAATCCACGAAAGTATCTATACGCCATTCCACTATATCTGCTTCACTTTTTGCAAGTGTCCGTAATTCGTCTATGATCTCTTCTTTATTGCTTTCCATAACCGGAACGCATAAAAGTGGTTTTCCTGTTCCAATTGTTTTACCCTTAATCTCCATATGTCTCTCCCGCTCCTTTTCTATCCATCCTAAACAAGTGTCTGCAAAATTCTCCCTGATTTATACTTCATAATCACTTCTATTTTAAAACACTGAACTCTAATATTCAATGCATGCAATATAAATAGTATTCATGGAGACTATAAAAAATTGGAACATCTGTGAATTTGACAATTTATTCACAATCTATTAGAATGACTGTTAGTATAATCTACTAAAGGAGAGTTTTAAATGAGTTTCACATTTTTAAACGAATTACCTTCTCCTGCCCAGATCCAAGAAAGATATCCTCTGTCAGAGAAATTGCAGGAGTTAAAAAAACAGCGTGATGCAGAGATCAGCAATGTGATCAAAGGTCTTGACAACCGTTTTCTTGTCATCATCGGACCGTGTTCTGCAGACAACGAAGATTCTGTATGCGATTATGTCAGCCGTCTCACTTCCATCCAGGAAGATGTCAAAGACAAGCTGATCATCATTCCGCGTGTGTATACAAATAAACCACGTACCACCGGCGAAGGCTACAAAGGAATCGCTTCCCAGCCTGACCCTGAAAAAGCACCGGATATGGTGGAAGGTCTGATCGCCATGCGCAAAATGCACATCCGTGCAATTGAAGAAAGCGGTCTCACCTGTGCAGACGAAATGCTTTACCCGGAAAACTGGGGATATGTAGAAGACCTGCTCTCCTACGTTGCGATCGGTGCACGTTCGGTTGAAGACCAGCAGCACCGTCTTACCGTCAGCGGTTTTGATGTTGCATCCGGGATGAAAAATCCAACCAGCGGTGACTTTGCCGTTATGCTCAACTCCGTTTATGCTGCCCAGCATCCACACCATTTTGTTTACCGTGGCTATGAAGTGGAGACAACCGGAAATCCATTAACCCACGTTGTACTCCGCGGTGCCGTCAGCAAACACGGTAACAGCACGCAGAACTATCACTATGAGGATCTGATCCGTCTCTGCGATATGTATGCCAAAATGGATCTTGTGAACCCGGCTGCCATTATTGATGCAAACCACTCCAATTCCGGCAAACAGTTCAAAGAACAGATCCGTATTGTCAAGGAAGTCATGCATAACCGTCAGTTATCGCAAGACATCCATAACATGGTAAAAGGTGTGATGATCGAGAGTTATATTGAAGAGGGTTCTCAGAAGATCCACGACCATATTTATGGAAAATCTATCACAGATCCCTGCCTTGGATGGGAAGATTCCAGAAAACTGATTTATGATATTGCAGAGATGTGTAAATAAAACATCGCTTTTTATTTTGTTCTATAGTAAAAAAGTCTGCTGACAGGCAACACCTGTCAGCAGACTTTTTTCATGCACCATAGAGTGCTCATTTTTCATTACAGATCTGATGAAGATTATTCCGCACGGGACATAGCCTCTTCGTAATCTTTTGTGCCTTTCCAGATCTCTTCTTTGTAAGGATTCTTCTTTAACTTCATAGAACGTTTGATGATCGCAGCGAATACAACAACGTTGACCACAATTGAAAGAACAGAGATCACACCCTGTGCTGTTGGATCTGCTGCTGTTGGATGTGTTGCTGCATCCATGAATCCATCTGCGTAGAGCCTTGGGATAACCGCGAATTTACCCTGATCCTGGAATAATGGGAATACCTGGGCAAACATACACCATAATGCTAATGTGTTAGCACGGTTCTGAATCCAGCCACCTTTGTTCCAGAATGCTGCAGCAAATGTAGGTGCAAGTAATAATGCAACACCACAATACCAGGAATGAGTCGGAAGGTTTAAGTAAGTATACTGGAAGTTCCATACATCATAAGCTAAGATGAACATCCATGTCATATCCGGCCATAACATATCATCTTTTTTCTTAGATGAGTAGATTCCCCACCAGCCTGTCATACATAAGATATTGATAATACCTGCAAGACCGTTGAGAACGTTCCACCATCCACCGTATAACCATACGCCTTCAGATGATAACCACCAGCTTGTTCCTGTCTCTGCAAGTGCATGTGCACCTCTGATTGCAGATTCGAAATCGCTGCATACTGCGATCAAAATGTTGATTGCTACGATAACAAATGGGAAAGCCTTAAACCACTGTGTTTTACCAACACCCCATTTGTATTTGAGCATCATAAAACCAATACATCCAGCTGTAGCTGCATATAACTTCGCATAGTGGAACCAGCTTGTCATATGTACATATGTATTGTTATTAAGCGCCCATTCAGCTCCCGCTGCTGCTGAAACGTAAATTGCAATAAAGTAAACTGTCAGAATGATTGGAAGAACAACGAAACATAACATTCCGCCGACTTTTGTACGTCTGGCAATTTCATTTGCAAGTACGAGACAACCAAAAACTAAAATCCAACCAAGAAACTGCCATGCAGCTCCCTCGCCGTAAACCTGAAACAACAGTCCATGATTTAACATATTGTTTCCTCCCTTATAATTTTTTCTTTCCTGGTCATACCAGTGATTGTTATTATTTTAACACTTATTTTATAAAGTTTCAACATTATTTACATTTTCATATACTTTTTGACAAAATTGTATATCATTTCCAATTGATTATTTCCCTTTTTTATGGGATTTCCGGAAAAACTCTTCAAAAATGTTCTCAAGGATATTCTTATTTTACCTGATTTTGCATCAAAAAAGATGTTCTGTGGTACAACCAGATCCACGAACATCTTTTTCCTTATATTATCCATTTGTACAAGCTTATAGATATCAATCTCTCAAGGGTTATTTTTCATCCTCGATCACAAGTTTTCCTGCTGACACTTCCATAAATACACTCTCCGGATCTGCCTTTTTCATCGCAAGCAGTAGTTCCCACAGATTGTGGATCTGATTTGCCAGCACACCGGACGCCTGAACCGCATACGGCAGCAGCATTGGCAGCTGGAACACACGGATTCCAAGCGGTGGAAGGAAGATCATGTTGGTCGTATGTACCTTATCTCCGGCGGTTTTGATCATCTCATAGGTGATCATCAAAAAATCCTGTCCCTTATATTTGCAATAATAGGAAACATAACATTCATCAATCGTCCAGGAAACACCATCCTCCACTTCGACCGGTTTCTCGGATACTTCATTATTTTCCGTTGTCTGCACACTGAGGTTCCAGCGGATTTTTCCATCCTTCGTATCATTGTACATCTCTGTCAGCATATGACTCAATTCTTCTGGTCTTTTCATTGTTTTTCTCCTTATGTTGTTCTTTTTCTATTTCTCCAACGCATGTTCCCCGATGCGTACTGCATGCACCACAAAACGTTTTCCCGTGGTGGAACAGGTCGACAGTGTCATAATATGATCGTCTTTCGTCACGTTCACTCCTGTATCATCATAGGACTTTTGCTTCATCTTATCAATAAATTTTTGAAAAGTCTCATCCGGTGCAAAGCCAACCGTGTAAACTTCGTCGGTTTCCGGCACATCATAGTAGGCAAAAATCTGATAACGGTACGCACACTCTGATGCATAGATTGTAAAAAACTGATGATCTTTATAAAAATCCTCTGTTTTATATTTTTTCAGGCTGCCAAACATGCTTAAGTTTTTCATGTTATGTCCATATAAAATCGTATGGTAATCCTGAAAATCCGGTGTGTTCATCCCCTCCATAAAAATACATCCGGCAATCGTCTGATTTCCGTAAATATCCGTGCGAAGATACTTCTCATCATCCCCGGAATATAAAACCGGATAACTGAGCTGCTCCAGATTATCAAACCGTATCCAGCCGATAATATCCGCATTGACCTGCTGAAGTTCTTCCAGATTCACATCCACATCTGTATACCACCACGAATCATCCCCGCCTGTCTCCTCTGCCACTTCCGTATTCTCCGGTTTCTCTGAAACATAGGTGTCCTTTAATGCCTCATAGGTGTCGTTGGACTGTTTGTAATTTAAAAGATCCGGCACCAGCATAATGAGTGCTGCCACGATCAGCGCCACACCAAGAAAAAAAAGAAGAACCGTTGACCGGCTGCTTTTATTTTGTTTCATGCCCGTTTCTCTCCCACTTTACTCTGCTGTGCACGAAAAAATGTCTGCACTGTTTTTATTGTACCACAAAATGAGCAGACCTCATAGTGTCTATGAAAATCTGCTCAGATGTTCTAACTTATTTAGTTGAAAGAAACTTCTCCAAGTGCGGCTGTATAGTTAGCAAAGCCGGCTGCCTGAACTGCACATGCGGAAACTTTAATATCGGTAAATGTGGTATCCTCTGTCACATTGTTTCCAACCGTTACTTCTTCAAAGATGGTAGAATGAGCGGATTTGGAAATCACATCTTTTTTCGCATATACTTTGTAGTCAATGTTGTTTAAGTTCTGTGCTGTCTTATAAGCGTCCGTCACGTCTACCCAGTCAGAAGCATATGCGATCGTAAGTTCCGGGTTGTCATTCACGATTTTGGCAAATACCCATGCGTCCTGTGAATCATCTGCCATGTGTACGGTCGGATCTTTGTATACCACTTCTCCTGCAACCAGATCCTCGTACTTATTTTCTTTTACCGTCCACTCTCCGGTGCCATCAGCATCCACATACAGACCGCTGTTTTCATCTCTTGCCACTTTGGACTCGGATAAACCGCCTGTCAGCGGATCATCATCAAAGTTTACATTGCCGACGGTAAAGGTGTTGGTGACAGTTCCTGTTGTGCTCGTTAAGTAAGCGAAAGTGCTGCCTGCGCCGATTGCTCCGATCAGGCTGATTGCTCCAAGCATTGTGACTAATTTTGTTTTCTTCATAATTGCTGATCTCCTTTTTCATTTCATGATAATCTTTTCATTCTTATGTACTTTCCATTCTGTAACTTGCGGTTCCTGCCTTATCAGAAACCGTTTTGTTACGATAATGTTTTATCACTCAATGGTCACACGGCGGTCATATATCAGAAATTTCAGTAACGTTTCTTCATTCCGTATCTGAAATTTTCTTCTTATCCTCCTCTAAAATATCCGGGATGAAGTTTAAGAGGATCAGCACGATCAAAACACCGCACACCACCGCAATACCGAGCGGTGTCTTTGCATAAATGGAAATATATCCAAGATACGGGATATGAAACGCATACACCCCGACAATCTGCTGCCATGCAACGGGAGCCGCATCTGCAATATTATTGGCGTCTCCCTGCGTGACAACGGTCTGTTCTTCCTCATCCACCGAAATGATTCTGTGCGTCACCAGCGTTCCCGCCGACAACTGATAAGTGACGACTGCTCCTTCCCTCGCCTCACTCTCAGAAAAATTTTTATCGTAGACGATCGCCCCGACCGGGATCTTGGGTTCCATGCTGCCACTTAAGACCGCATACTCATCATATCCAAGCATTTTCGGGACAAACAGAAAGCCTGCGATCACAAGCAGTCCGAGAAATACCACCATTGATAATACACTGCAAATTTTCTTTGTCATTTTCTTTTGCGCCTTTCTGACTTATTTGGTTACTTCTGCAAAAAATCCCTTCAAAACCGGAAGCCCTACTTTATCTCCGGCCTCATAACTTCCGGCAAACACTGCCTCCTGATAAACCGTGATATCGAAATTTTTTGTCACATTTCCAATTTTTACTGCATCAAATAAATTATCCGTGTTCTGCCACGGCGCAACCGGACTGTTGTAGTAAAACCAGCCGTCCGTGCCCTGATACCAGCCGGTTCCGTCACCATCGGGATCATACAGCGTACTCTCGGTCGCAATGCTGTCCGCTGCCTTGCCTTTCTCCGTAAAAGCAGTTCCGTTCCAGGTGCCGTTTAACAGCGTCACTTCTGTCTGTTCCGGTGAGATTGTGATCCTGGCCCGGACAAATGCATCCGAAATTCCAGTGTTTTTTACACTCGGATTCTTTTTCACGGTGCTTCCTGCTTTGATTTTGCCCTCAAACTCTTCCTCGATCTCAGTCGCCACTTTTGCCGCCTGAAACGTATTGGTCACCGTTCCTGCTGTTGCTGTGATAATTGCAAATGTTGCTGCTGTTCCAATAATTCCAACCATCAGTGCAATTGTAATCACAAATATTTTTTTCTTTTTCCATATTTCTTTCATACACACTGCCTCCGATTATTTGCGCACATCTGTTGTGGAATGATTATCAACATCTGTCGTGCTATTTGCTTTTTCATGGATCACAAATTGATTTTTCACGGCATCCGTATCCGTGAGCTTTCCATCACTTCTGGTCTTATTGTTTTTGGCTGTGACGTTCACACGGTCTGCCTGCAAGTGTAAATCTGCCGCTGTTGTGACAAAGTCCTCTGCGTCAAAGCTGCAGGCCTCGTCTCTGCTGCGGATACCAACTGCAAATTGTGCGCTGTTTCCGGCAATCTGTGATGCACAGTTTGTGTCTGCGGTAAACTCTTTTAACGTAAAGCCCATCGTGTCAAGTTCTTCTACTTTATAGATTCCCTGCGCAAGTCCTTCCAGTGTCGTCTGCGCTTTCACATTGAACATTCCGGTTGTCGTGTTCTGCTCCTCTGCGCTTTTCTCCCCAAACCTTAACGTCTTATAATAAACATCGCCTGTCGTCTGATTGGTGATCTTAAATGTAAAGATCGGATCACCCTCACACGCTCTGATATCTTTTTTACTGATTTTCTTTGTGAGTATCAGCGTTCCTGTTTTCACTTTTACATCATATTTTCCTGCATAGGCTTCCCCATCCGCATGTGCTGCCTCCACCTGTGCCTCATTTTTATAGATCACACCGTTTAACGTGGAGTTTGCGTTGGAATCGTCTGTCGCTTCCTCCACCGGCAGAAATGCTTTTGCGTAATACGTGGTATCCTGTTTTGGGATCTCTTTTTTCAGGTTCTCCTGCGTAATCTCCTCTTTACAGTTTTTGTCTGTGTAGAACGTCAGGTTCACCTGTGACAGTCTGGCGCTATCCGCATTTTTCATGCGTACTTCCGCATCGTCTGCATAGTTTTCCAGATTCTCTCCGAGGAAAATCGTATCTGCTGTGTCTGTGATCTGATACGCAATTCTCACATTCACGGTCGGCTGCGGCAATTCCAGCTGTGTGCCGCCAAAGCTTAAAAAGGAATCTGGATTTACATTTGTAGTCATATTATTTCCACCCAGACAGGATTCTTTTGCCACGATATGGATTGTTTTCTGCCAGCCGGAGGCGCTGTTTTCCTTCGGCTTTACTTCCTGATCAAGCCAGCTGACCGTCGTTGTGCCATCCTCATTGACCGTTACCTGTGCGCCATCCGCTCTCAGACGTTGGATCTCGGCATCTGTCAGCTCAAATTCCGCATCAATAATGTCCGTCACCTGCACTCCGGTCAGGGATCTTAACTGTGTGATCGTGCTCTGGATGTTCTGAAAGATTTTGTTTAACTCCTCCGCAGTATCCGCCGTAAATGCACAGCCGGCTGACGCCACTTTCTCTCCCAGCCATGTGGCAGTCTCGTTATTTAAACCAAGCCCGACTGTGATGACCGTATAGCCTGCCTCTTTCAGTTTCACCGCTGATGCTTCTGTCCCCGTTTTGTCATTGCTGTCCGAAGGCTCTCCGTCGGAGAACAGGATCACATATTTTTTGTTGTCATCTTCTGCCTTCTGCAATTCGCTGTATGCATGCTCCAGTCCTTTCTGTGGAGAGGTACCGCCGTCCGCAAAAAGCGCATTGACGGACTTTAACATCTCATTTTTATTTACCTTCGAAAGACCGTGGTTTAATTTGCCCTCGGTACTGCTGTTCCACCCATTGCCAATGCCATAAAAGGTGGCGATTCCGACCAGACTGTCCGGTGATGTATCGGAAATACCTGTCACAAATCCGCTGGCGGCGTCTTTTAACGCAGAAATCTTAGACGTCCATACTGCCATCACATCACTGTCTGAAATGCTCTGATAACTGCCGTCCACATATTTTTTCCATTGTCCGTCGATATATTTTACCGGATACTTCGCATACACATTACCGGATACAGCCGCCGTTCCCATTCCGACACTCTTATCGTACGTCCATGGCCACCAGCCACTCTTTTCATATTTATTCCAGTAATATACTTTATTGATATCCAGATGATTCTTCACACTGCTGAATTCTCCGATGTCTTTTAATTGATTTTCACCGGACAAAATTTCATTCATCGAGCCGGACAGATCAAATACCATCATGGCATCCACTGTCTGTATTTTTTCAACTGTGCTCTGCGAGGTTGCAAGCGAACTTGCGTCAAGATCGATCTGATACTCTCTGTTCTCCCAGTCAGTCAGTTTCGCTGTCTTATGATATTCCACATCCTTCTCCGTAAAATCAACCGGCTTCTCCGGTGGGATATCCGGCACGTCATCGTCCACCACTTTGATCACGTCCGCATTTGGAAGCGTAAACTTCATGTTACAGTTTGCCTTTCCTGCACCGCGCTCCATATATAAAATGGTCAGATGATGTTCTTTGTTTTTGTCTGTCCTGTCAATATAGTTCCAGAGATCGGCCGTATCTGTCAGAGCGTCATGAATACCGCCAAGATCAATGACCACCTGTTTTCCATCCAGAATTACCCAGAGATCATCATCCCCGGTAAAAGAATAGTTCAGTTCCCCGATATAATCTCCAAGTGTAAAGGTTACGTCATAGCGGATTCCAAAATAAAAATTATTATTTCCAAATGGCAGAAAATCCGCCCCTGCAGTTGCTGCCACATTGTCCTCTTTGTCTAAAACTTCTTTCAGTTCGTAAGTGTCACCACTTTGTGAAAATTTTAACCTGTATCCTTCTTTCACTGTCAGACCTTTTGTCTCTGCCGCAGCTGCTCCGTCTTTCGGAAAAACGCCCGGTTCATTCACACTGAAAAGAACTTCTTTGTAATCATCACTTAACCCGGTAACGATCCCTGTTTTTTTCGCATTTTCTCCAGTTCCTCCGGTATACACGTTGATATGCTGGTCGTCTGTGGTTCCGTTTTGACCTGTTTTTTTCGTGACGGTGTCATATTGATTTTCACTTAGATTCTGGGATACCGTCCCGACCGTAAAACGGTTGTCTTTTTGTTCAGACGGATAGTTGGAATCCGCATTGATACTCAGATCCGCCCTCTGCTGTCCGGCTGTGTCATAAGGGATCACCTCGTAGTCATAAAACGATGCCTCACCGATATAGTCCGTATTTTTTGCCTGATAAAAAACTTTTACAACACTGTCCTCATGGATCTCAATGTTTTCAAGTTCACTTTGGGAAAATGCTTCTCCGTTTACCTGCACATGATCCACATCCCAGTTTAACGCCTTATTGTAGTCGCTGATTTTTGCTCCCGGTGCCATCGTGCAGACATCATCGCTGTAAATTTTTGCACTCTGCTCATCCTGCGCCTGATATTTATAATTGTCATAATGTTCGATCGTCACAGTCACGTTGTTGTCCCCGTGATTGACGATGACATATTTTGAAAAATGATCGGTGCCAAATATCACCTCGCCATCGGCAGAAGTGTTCGCATTCATATCCACCACCTTGGTTTTCAATTCCTTTTGTTCTGTCTCCTCTGTTTTCTCCGTCTCCTCGATTGCTTCAGTCGCCTCAGTGCTCTCGGTCACTTCTGTGTTCTCGATTGCTTCGGTGCCTTCGACTGCTTCCGTCCCTGTTGCATTTCCGGTATTGCTGGTCACTTTCGTGCTCTCGCTGCTCTCTGTGTTCTTGACTTTTTCTGTATTTCCTGTTCCGTCTGGATCTGACACTTTTCCTTCCTGCCCGGTACTTTCCTGCCCTGCATTTTTTGTCTCCTTCAACATCTCTGTGGAAACTTCCGCCAAAACATCCGTGGTGTCTACACTTGTCGCATTGGTGACGGTCACATCGGATGTCAGCAAAGCCAAACATAACAGGAATGCTATCACTTTTTTTACACTCGCTGCAAATTTCATAGAATCCTCCTTACTTTTGCCCTTTGATCTACTGTTTTCTCTTCCAAAGATCTCATCCACTGTATTTATTTAAAATATTTTCCGCTGTTTTCACTTTCTCTATATGGATCTTGATTTTCAGATTCCGGTAAACTTTATGATCCTGATAAAATTTTGAAATAATCCGGTTTGCAGCCAGCATTCCACCCTCATAAGTGCATGCAGAAAGCAAAATCACATACTGTGAATCGCTGAACTGCGCCACTGCATCCCCGGGACGGAGCGATTTTTTCAATGTCTCCGCCAGATGCGGCATCGCATTGCGGATGCGGAACAGATCTACATCACTGACCCTGCTTCCGGTATACTCCCCAGCCTTTAAAGTCAGAAGGAGGATATATTCATTTTCATCAAAACGGGCTGTCTTTCTTACCTGCAGCCTGTAAATTTCCCGGAAAACCGGATACCCGCACAAAAATGCCCCCACCGGATCCTGTTCTGCAATATCCTGATGTACCTGTGCGATCCCCTGCACATTTCCTCTTTTATTCTGTCTCAGTAATTTGTCATAAACGCCCTTTAATTTTGACAGCCCACAGATCCCAAGCTGCTGCTGCAACGTCCGACAGGCATTCTCATAAACTTCCAGGGCGGAACCAATTTTATTTTTTCCTGCCAATGCTCTGATCAGATAACAGTATAACTCTTCATCAAGACTTTCCCATTGAAGTGCCTGACTGCAAAGCTGTTCTAACTCTTCAAATTTTTCTGTGCTGACATAATATTCGCACAGATACCGGGCGCAGTTTAAATACAAAGAGTGATAATAAGTATTCAGCGTCATCACCCAGTGCATATCTGCAACTTTTGTCATGAAATCACCCTGATAGAGTGCAAGCGCCGCTTTCAATTTCCGGATTGCCTCCCCCTCTGAAATAGTTTTCTGCTTTGCAGATTCAAACATTTGTTCGAACTGTTCTGCATCCACCGCCACCTCCTGTCTGGGATTCCAGCGGTAGGAACCATGATCGGTCAGGATAAAATCCTCATCTCCAAAGTTTTTCTTCAGAAAGACTCTCAGACGATACATCAGATTTTTCAATGCACCTGCCGGATTTCCCGTTTCTTCCTCCTGCCACAGTGCATCTGCCATGTCATAAAAAGTCAGCGTCTGATTTCTGTGAAGGATCAGATAAGCCAGCAGATTTATCATTTTGGGAGACCGTATCTCTTCCTCATTCACAATATGTTCTTCATCCCTGATCTGAAATTTTCCCAGAGTCTGAATCGTCAGCATGCAGTTCTCCTCCTCTTTTCCAGCTCTGACTGCCAGATTTTTCCTGTAAGTCTAACATGCATGCATTGCCATAAAAGTCGAATACTGTACCTAAAAATCCTGCTTACTTCGACCTTTTTCTATTTTTATATACAAGGAAAGCAATCAGTCCCGCAATAAAAACTGCTGCGATACCGCCGATCACTGGCACTGCCACAGGTACAGATGCTGCATCGATCTCCTGCGCTGCAAGATCTGCATCGTTCCCATCCACATCACCGGAAACGGTGCTCTCATCCTCTGCTGTGTTTGACAATGGTGTCTCGCTCTCTTCGATGTCGACAACTCCATCGTTCTCATCTCCATCTACCAACGGTGTCTGCTCCTCTGGAATTTCAACATTGCCATTGTCTACGTTCTGGTCTGCGTTATTCGCACTATTATCTGCCACGTTATTTGCTGTATTCGTTGCCGCTGTATTTGCTGCATTACCGCCACCATTTACGCGGTTGTCTGCTGTATTGGACGCATTATTTACCACATTTGCAGTAACACCGGACGGCTGGGCAGCTCCGGGAACGATGACCGTCTCCTCGACCTCACTTACGACTGTCTCTGTCCGTGTTGTGCCCGGAACCACGTTTGTCACTGTGCTGGTGATCGTCTCCACAGCCCCGGTGTAGCGGTATTCAAACGTTGCCGTGTTCTCTTTCCCTTTTTCCAGTTTTATAATTTTACTGCTCTCTACCGGTGTATAATCCGGAACAGTCACCGGAATGACCGTGATCGTTTCCTCTGCATTTCCATAGGTGATCTGCGGAGCCGCTATCTGTTCCTTCGTCTGACTGTCTATGAAACTCACCGTATAGGAAACCGGATCGATCAGACGTTTATAATCCAAAACATACTCTGTATTCCGCTCCACCGCAGTTCCCACAACGCCGTTAAAATCTTTCAACCCATATGCTGCCTCTTTTTCATAGTGCAGGCAGTTAGAAAACCATGATGTCAGCCCTGCATCACTTTCCCAGCCAGGCACTGTAAAAGCAAGTGTATCTCCCTTTGCAACTTTTACTTTAATATAATTTTTTGTCACTTCCATTCCATCGGAAACAGTGATCTTATCTATATCAAAACTTGCAACATTTCCCGCACGGAATGTCACTGTATACATTCTTTTTTCCACCGCTTCTTTCTCCTCCGAAGCTTTCACCGTTGTCATTGGAAGCACCAGCGCCATGAAGATAAAAACCGTAAGAAAGCCCGTAATTATTTTTTTTACTTTTTTCATGACTCACGCTCCACCTTTCTTTTTTTCACTGCTATACTAACAATCACTATACCTGCCACCAGAACTCCTGCAGATACTGTCACTGTCAAAGTATCTCCTGTCCTGACACCGTTTGCCAGTGGAACAAGCTGTTCTGTGACAGTCTTTGGAATCACTTTCTTTACAACCTTTGTCACCACATTGTCTTTTCCGTGCTCCGTCACATAATTTGTGATTACAACCGGCTTTCTGTCGTCTGCATAGTACGCCCGGAATTCAAATTCCATCGCACCTGCTGCACGCGAATAATCAATCCCATTTGCACTGTCCATGCCCTCGCCGTCTAAGGTCAACGTCACATAGACATCCGCCGATTCCCCCGGATTCAGCGCTGTCATATAACGATACTCATTCAGTTCTGTAATTTCAGCTAAACCTTCGGCACTTGCCACATTTTCCGCATAACCACCTGCATCTGCATCCAGCAAAGATGTCCTGTTCGTATCATTGCCGATCTCCACCTGAAACTCATATGCTCCGCCAGACGCTTTTCCTGCTTCTTCCAAAGCATCCGTTGTCTTCTGCGAAATAAAAAAAGATGCCTTATGACTGTTTTGATTCTCAATTTTAATGACAACGGTCCTGCTGTCTCCAGGTGCCATGCCATCAAAAGCACCGGCAAGCTCTGTCTTATCTTTTGTATACACAAGCTGATTTTCCTCTGTCAGCTGCACAGTCTGAATTTCCGCCGCACTGACCACCGATGAGAATCCACAAGTCCAAATAAGCAACAGAACGGCTGCTATGTTTTTTATTTTCATATGCTCCAATCTCCTTCAACCGTTATCTTGTTTCTGAAACAGACAAAATCGTTCCATTTTCATCAAACTCCGGGAACACGCCAAGCTCTGCTGCGATCGCATCTTTTGCGTTATTCGCCTGAACTGCCGTAACTTCGTATTCTAACGTATAAACTGCATCTGCAAATCCATTTCCCATAGATTCCTTAAAATGAATTCCGTCCATAAAGTTTGTTGTCGTCTGTTCTGGAGCCAGCGGCTTTGTGTAGTACATCACCATCTGCTCATCATCCTCATACCCGATGATCCAGTCCTGATTATGTACATAGATATCATCCGCCTCCCCTGCACTCACAAGTCCGCCGCTTTTTGTATCCCATGCGTGATAAATGACTACTTTTACATACACATCATAACCATCCGGGATATCGTTTTGTACTGCCTTCGGCATGATGATCGTTTCCCCCGGCACGATCGTAACCGGTTCTTTTTCCCCGCCGTCTGCCAGTGCCACAGGTTGATCCCCGATCACCGTGACTCCCACACTCTTAATGGAAATATTTGCCACTGCCTTTTCACTTTTTGTATTCAGAGCTGCAAGCGTTCCGCCAACCATCGTTGCCAGGATCAATACTGCAGCGATTCCCATAAGCATGTATTTTTTCTTCACTCTCCATCTCCTCCGCTCATCCATTGAATTTTTTATAAATCCTTGTGTTATTATAGGTATCCCCGGTCACACAATGGTCACACGAATATTTTATGCAGCAGACCGCACGAAAAATGCACTTTGTTTCTTCAATTACGCAAAAATACCTCCCGGCAGATTCGGGGCTGTTACCCGTATCTGCTCAGGAGGTATCCTGTCATTTCAAAAATATTAATTTTTCTTCACACTTTAAGCAATCATTTTACATCCACTATCTCACATAGATATTGGAAAGATTGTCCAAAATCTCTCCTGCAACATCCGGTTTATTCATCGTGTAAATATGTACATGATTGACACCGTTGGCGATCAGATCAATGATCTGCTCTGTTGCATATGCAATTCCCGCCTGACGCATTGCTGCCGGGTTGTCTCCAAACCTGTCTACAATCGCAAGAAATCTCGGTGGAACCATATTGCCGGACAAAGATGTGATACGTTTGATCTGGCTTGCGTTGGTGACAGGCATAATACCTGCTACAATTGGAACATCTATTCCTTTTTTTAATGCCTTGTACATAAAATTGTATAAAATGTTATTGTCAAAAAACATCTGTGTGGTGAGGAACTCGCATCCTGCATCCACTTTCTCTTTCAAATGGTCGAGATCTTCAAAAATCGTTGCTGCTTCCGGGTGTCCTTCCGGGTAGCATGCACCACCGATACAGAAATCACCCTGTGCTTTGATATCTGCGATCAGTTCACTTGCGTGCTTGTACTGATCCGGCAGCGGAAAATCTGCATTTGCAGGAATATCGCCACGGAGTGCAAGGATATTCTCGATATTTGCTGCCTTTAACTCCTCAATGACAGATGCCACCTTTTCTCTGGTGGAAGAGGCACAGGTCAGATGTGCCAACGCCGGAATGTTATTGTTACGTACTTCCTCTGCAAGCTTTACCGTATAATCAGATGTTCCACCTGTTGCGCCGTAAGTGACACTCATATATGCCGGCTTTAATGCCGCCATATCTTTTACGATATTTTTATAATTTTCCAACTGCGCACCCTGTTTTGGTGGAAAAAGCTCGCAGGAAATCGTCACTTCATCTTTGTTTAATAATTCTGTTAATCTCATCTTTTTGTTCCTCAATCCTCTTTCTTATATATTAAAAACTTCTCAGTTTATCCGTTCCATCATCCACCGTATTCTCGATTTTTCGTATCTCCACAAAATAGGAATAGTTATCGTTTACTTTTACTTCACAGCGGTCACCTATTTTGTGTCCCAACAATGCTTTTCCGAGCGGCGATTCGTTACTGATCAGATTTTTCAGGGAATTGCCGCGGATGGTTGTGACAATTTTATAGGTTTCTTCCTCGTCATCATCCTCAAAATAGACCGTAACGGTATTGTTCATTCCGACTTCATCATCCGCAGAATCCGTAGAAATAATCTTTGCTGTCCTGATCATTTTCTCCAGATAACGGATACGGCTCTCATTCTGATTTTTGTCTTTTTTTGCTGCATGGTATTCAAAATTTTCACTGAGGTCGCCATGTGCACGTGCCTCTTTGACTGCTTCCAGCGCATTTTTTCTCACAACCAGCTTCCGATACTCAATCTCTTCTTCCATTTTTTTTATGTCCTGTTCGGTCAACTCGTCATACATGAATCCCAACCTCCATTTTCCATCTCTATCGGTACTGACCCTGTACCATTCTCATTATGATCTGTAGCTCTGTCTCTTATGAAAACACCTGTTCTAATGCGATTTTCTCCGGCAGACAGCGTCCGATCACACTCCCTTTCCGGCAGACAGACAGCCAGACATCACGTTTGATGTTCCATGTTTTCAGATAATATTCTCCCACCTGTTCTTCCATCGTGGAAAAAGAATCCAAAGACATTGCGATCCCTGTTCCAACCGCCTTGATGTAGGCTTCCTTCCTCGTCCATATTCCGGTAAAAGCCTCATCCGTCCAACATTTTTCCAGATATTTTCTCTCATCTTCTGCAAAAAAACGCTGTGCGATCTTCTGTTTTCCGGTGCGTATCAGCTCCACATCCACACCTATATTCTCTGTGCCAAAAGCTGCTGCCACATACGTGCCCGAATGGCTGAGGTTAAACATAAGCGGAAGCCGTTCTCCCTGCCCTGTCCCAAGATACGGCTTCCCATTTTTACCATAAACGAATCTTACCTGTTGCAAAGACCGTGTCTGTCCGGTCTGCTCCCACTCTGCTGCAGCAGGCGATCCCACAGGTATTGTCTGCGTGTAACCATACTGCCGCAGACCGTATTCCAATAACAGACCTGCCCCAAAGGCACGAAGCCTGTCATCTTCATTTTTACATTGTTTTATTTTCTGTTGTCTGGCGCAGCACAAAAACTCCCACAGCTGTGGTTGATCTGATCTGTCACGCAAGGCACTGATATCTGAATAAAACACGCGCAGTTTTTTTTGATTATCCACTACTTCTGATGCTCCTGCAGAACTTCTTTTTTTCGCCTTGTGGAATCCCAGACATTCTGCACACGTCTGGTCACGATTTCCGGAATAAACGGTTTTACAATATAATCGCTTGCACCTAATTCCATTGTCAATACCTGTTGTTCTGTTGTATCATCCGCCGTGATGATCACCACCGGAATATTTAAGATCCTTGGATCATTCTTCCTTTCCTGCATAAAAGTCTGTCCATTCATGCCAGGCATCATCAGATCTAACAGGATCATATCCACTTTATAATTCTGTTCCTCTAAAATACGAAGTGCCTCTTCCCCATCTCCTGCCTGCAGGATACGGTAATCTGTTTCAAAAATACTCTCCAGCGATGCCCGGTTAATCTCCATATCATCCACGACAAGCATGGTTTTCTCGTTTACCTCTTCTTCCATCAGTGCAAGACGGTACTTTGCAAGTTCATTGTCCATCTCCCGCTGAACCGTGATATCGTCAATACAGCCAAAAATAATATGGCGTTCCCCTACCCTGTCAATATACTTCAGACGGAGCTTGATCCAGATCTCCCTGCCAGACTCGAGAAAACGTTTCACTTCACATTCCGCAGTACTTTGATTCTCCACAACCTGTGCAAAAGTATCCATAAACCTTTCTCTGTCAAAGTGATCAATGGATCCCTCAATCTCCTTATGCACACGGTCTGTGTCATGATAACCAAACATGTCAAAATAAGCGTCATTTACACGCACCACTTCAATATTTCCGTCGCTGTACTCATAAATTGCGGCTGCCTGCATCATGTTGGAGAAAATCATTTCCATCTGCATATTCGCCGTCCAGATGGCATTTGTATCGTTGGATGTTCTTCTTGTCTCATCATCTTCAAAGTATGGCTGTTCATACAACAGCTTTTCATATTCTTTTACCGGCATTGGTCTTGCAAAATAAAATCCCTGCACATATTCGCATCCGATGCTGTGCAGAAACGATACCTGCTCTTTGCGCTCCGCACCCTCAGCTACGACCGGCATGTTCAGCCACTTTGCCATGCGGACTACCGATGCCAGAATGTTTTCACTCCTGCCATCATCTCCGGAGCCATCCAAAAACTTCATATCAATTTTCAGGACGTCAACCGCAATATCTTTTAGTACATTCAGCGAGGAATAACCACTTCCAAAATCGTCCATCAAAATAGAAAAACCTTTTTTCTGAAGCTGTTCCATCATCTCTTTGATTGCTTTTGGGTTTCCTGTATATGCACTCTCTGTCAGTTCTAACTGCAGCCATTCCGGTGGAATATTGTATTTTTCTGTCAGTCCACAGATCACATCCACAATTTTTGGATTATAAAGACTTACACGCGAAATATTGACGGAAACCGGAAATATTTTTCTTCCCTCATCTCTCCATCCCGCAAGCAGCTGGCATGTCTTTTCCCAGACATACTGATCCAGCTTCAGGATAAAACCGTTCCTCTCAAATACCGGGATAAATTCTCCCGGCGATATCATCCTGCCATCTGCTGTGATCCATCGCACCAAAACCTCTGCTCCTGCAATGGAATTTCGCTGAAGTTCATATTTGGGCTGCAAATACAGCACAAACTCTTCGTTCTTCAGCGCATTCTTCATATTGTTGATGATGTGCTGCTCCTTGATGATCTCCTCGCTCATCTCTTTTGTGTAAAAGAAATAGTTCTGGATATAATTTCCCTTACAGTTTTTGGATGCAAGATTGGCTTTGTCATACATTTCGTTGATGGAAAGATCACGGTTTTTCACAAGATATATCCCAAAGAAAGGCGTGATATCAAAATCCAGAGGATATTTTTCCATCTGATTCGTGAATTTCTTCACAAAGTCTGTGATCTCTTTCTCATTATCATAAGAAAAGCATACCGCAAAAATATCTGCCTCAATTCTTCCATAAGTAATATAACGATATTCTTTTTCCACATTCTGCAGATAATCTGCCATATACTTTAATAAATGATCACCCTCATCCATTCCAAAAAAGGAATTGATCAGCTGGAATTTTTCAATATCGATCCTGATGAATGCAAAATCTTCCGTACCGAAAATATTCAGCATATTTCTCGTATTATAAAAGAACTTTGATTTGTTCAAAATGCCGGTGAGCACATCATACTCTGCACGGTACTTTAATTCATCATCCACTCTCATCTGACTGCGCTCGATCACATTCTTTACACGAAAACGCACGATCGTCGGATCATAAGGTTTCCCCATAAAATCCCATACTCCGTATTCCAGACACTTGCACTCGATCTCATCATTGATGCCTCTCAACATTGCGATCACAGGTATATTCTGATATCTTACATCTTTGTGAAAAATTTCTAAGAGTTCCAGTCCGCTCATGTCCGGCATGATCAGGTCAAGAATGATCACAGTTACCGCCTGATACTTCTCCTCTAAAACTGTTAATGCAGTCTGTCCATTTTCTGCTTCAAGCACGATATAATTGTCATTTAAAATGTCCCGCAATGCAGTCCTGTTATGTCTTGCATCGTCCACAATTAATATTGTATGTTTTCTTGTCATATGCCCTTGTGCCAGTCCTTCTCCATTTGTAGTGGTTTCAGCCACCTGTCAAATTCTTTTTTCTTCCGTACAAACCATATACTCATATGATAACAGACTTATTTTTTCTTTTCAATACAAGAATTTTTATCTGTCGTTTACTTAAAAATCCATGTAAGAGAGATACAGCTCCTCAAAATCATTTTCTTCTGCCAGATTGATGACATCTGCCATGGTCTGGATCTTTTCAAGTTCGTCTTTTGAAATTCTGCTAAGTAAAACCTCTTTTGTCCCTGCAAGAACTGTATTTCCGGCCGGAATCGTTTTCATCTCCAGTTCTTTCGGGATCAGGCCAATCCCTGCCGCCTTTTTGATATCTATCTTTGTTCCAAATCCACCTGCAAGATAACAGTTGTCCACTTCGTCAAACGCAATACCCGCCTTTTTTACTAAAATATCCACTCCTGCGCGGATCGCCGCTTTTGCCATCTGAAGTTCCCGGATGTCATTCTGTGTGAATTTTACTTTTTCTGCCAGTTCATATCCGGTGTCAAAATAAAGATCCGAATATGTTCCATGTTCATCGATCATCTGATGCTCCCGGAGTTCATACACCAGATCGATCATACCTGTTCCGCAGATTCCGATCGCCTGCTGTTTCTTATTTTCTCCATCTGTTTCACCGATCACCTGAAATCCGGCTTTCCCTGTCTCTTCCATGAAAACATGTGAGATCACTCCCGGAATGCTCGCCATGCCACAGGAAATATTTCCACCTTCAAACGCTGGTCCCGCAGACGTGGACGTCACATACATATGACGGCAATTTCCAAGCACCATCTCCCCATTCGTTCCAATATCCAGCAGCAAATGATATCCTTCGGATCTGTGCATATTCATTTTTGCAATGCCAGCCATGATATCAGCCCCTACAAACGCTGAGATCCCAGGCAAAATCACAACTTTTGTATCCAATTCTTTCATTCCAAGAAAATCCGCAGCACTGCCTTCCATCCATGAAAGGTCAACTGGCAGAAAAGGCGCCACTCCCAGTGTCTCACATGAAAATCCGCGAAGCAGATGACACATCGTTGTGTTTCCTGCAATCACGATCCTTTGTATCTGCTGTTCCGTTATCTTTTCTTTTTGAAGAAGCTCCCGGATCAGTTTCTGAAGATCCTGCCGGATACACCTCTGTATCTCCCACTTTTTTCCACTATTCGATGCAGAAATTCTCGAAAGCACATCCGAGCCATAAGCTCTCTGGTGATTAACGGATACGGCAGTCTGGCAGTCTGCTTCTGTTTCCAGATTCACAAGCAGTGCCGCCAGAGTCGTTGTTCCGATGTCGATGCAGATTCCATAAAGTGCATTTTCTGTTTTCTCTGCCGTTCCTTCTGCTGTATTTTTCAGAATTTCTTCTGTTCTCTGATTCTCCCACTGCGAAAGGACTTCTATCGTTTCTTCCAGTTCCGAAATTTCAACTTTGTATTCTTCCGTTGGATATGACTGGCATGCCAGACGATAGCCTTGCTCCAACTGCTTTTCCGATAAAAACTCTCTATCCTGCTTCGTCGGTTCTGTTGCTCCGCTTTTGTACCGCACAATACATTTTCCGCAGATTCCATTGCCATTGCATGGAGCACTGATGTATTCATTTTTTTCCTGTAACATTTCCAGAAGATTTTTCTGTTGTTTTGATCTGTCTATAATCATTTTTTCCTTTACCCTGAAAAATCAACAAATCAGCACAGCTTCCTCGATGGAAACAGTGCTGATTTTTGTATTTTATAGTTTTTCAACTACGACTTTGCAACGTTTTTTACAGAATGCAATTCCGTATGCAAGAAGATCGTTTCGTCCATCCTCACGGAGTTCTGCGTCATATCTGTGATTCTTAATCTGCTCCATAGCTCGTTCACACGCCTTGTCAAGTTCATTCATGGAATGTGCGTATTTCAGTTCTATCACGATTCCAACATCTGGATTCTTAGGCTTAAGCAAAATATCTGCATATCCATCACCAGATTCTCTATTCGATTTAACCGCCCAGCCCGAATAATTTTTTAAAATACCGATCAGAATACCATGATAAAAAATCTCTTTTTCTTCGTTTCTTGCTTTCGTATCTAAAACGCTGATTGTTTCGCCAAGAAACATTGTAAGTTCCCGCTGGATGTCATCTGTCTTTCCTTCAAGAAAACCCCTGTTGATTTTTTCCGTAGATGCGTGGTCATTCGCAACTACCTGGTCAAACCAGTCACGGATTTGTAAAAGAAAGACTTCCCTGACTTCCTTGTTTGGAATGATCAATCTATACATCCCATTTTCTACATCACCATTTTTTGTGAGATATCCGGTTGTAAAAAGAACACTCCACAAATTATCAATGCTGTTATCAATCTCGTCGTAGGTCAGATCCAAACGGATTCTCTTTTCGACTGCCTCTCCCACAATCAATTGTTCGATTTCATCCTTTGTAGTTTTATCTGCCATGTCGATAAATCGTTTTACAAGATCATTTCCACTACTGTTAATCCAATATGCCTTTGGCTGCGATTTAGCCTCACTTACCAAATCGTCAACATAATTGATTACATCCCATGGGCAATAAATATCTGCATTACCAAAACGATAGCCATCATACCATTCCTTCACTTCTGTGAAATGCTTCTGCAGATTGTAATCTTCCAGCAGTTTTTTTACTTCTTCATTCGTAAAGCCGAATTCTTCATCATATCGAACATCGTCTGCCGAATAAACCTTAAAATTATTCAAGCCAGTAAAGATGCTCTCTTTGGAAACCCGAAGGCATCCTGTTAATACAGCAAACTGTAGAAAATCATTTGTTTTAAGTGCTTCACCAAACAATCCACGAATAAGTGCCACCATTTCTCTATAATAGCCATGCTGAAAGGCCTTATCAAGTGGAACATCATACTCGTCGATCAAAACAATCGTTTTCTGACCATAGTGTTGATATAAAAGTTCTGAAATTTTCTTAAGTGAGAATTTCAGCTTCGTTGCAAGAGTAGTTTCCTGTTCCCCTTGAAGTGAAATCAAATCACGATATATATTCTTTTCGTCATTGTCCAGTCTGCTACTGTTCAGCAAGAACTTAAATCGTCTCACCTCGCCAGCAATCAACTCACACAGGGCAGACCGTGCTTCTTCAAATGTTAGTCCATCTACACCTTTGAGAGACAGAAATATAACAGGATACTTTCCCATATATTCCTTACAAAGTTCTTCATTCTGCGAAATATAAAGACCATCAAATAATGCTGTGTCTGTTCCAATCTCGAAAAAGCTCTTAAGCATACTCATATTTAAGGTTTTTCCAAATCGGCGTGGTCTGGTGAATAAATTCACTTTACTCCAATTTTCAAGAAGCTGCTCTACCAATTTTGTTTTATCTACATAATAAAAGTCTAACTTCCGAATTTCCTGAAAGTTCTCAAAACCGACTGGAAGCTTTTTTAATTCCTGCATATTTTACACGCTCCTTTCCGAAGCTTTCGTCTTAGGATAGGGTTACATACAGCAAGGTATACCTGTCCTAGCGTGGTTTAATTTTACCATTTAGTTTGACAAGTATCAAGCCGATAAGTCGTTGCTAAACAAAAATAACAACGATTTTCATATGTTAGTTTCTTTATGAACAAAAGCAAACGGGGCATTTAAATGAATATTCAAAGAAGCCGAGATTTGAGAGAAGATTGCGATTATACACAGGAATATATTGCAAAGCTGCTGAATGTAAACCAGCGCACTTATTCCAGATATGAAAATGGAGCACATGCAATTCCACTTACAATACTTTCTTTTCTGCAGACACCCAAAAAACCTTCTCCAAAGAATGAGTACTCTTATTTATTGCTGATAGCTGCCTGTGCAGAGTACACATTACATGGTGTTACCCTAACTGTTAAGGAAACAATCGGAGTTGGTGTAAACGAAAAAGCAGCCTTGAGTTCTGATAAAAACTGCCCTTTCGTTTACATCAATTTCGATTTTACCTTGGTGAACAAAGTCGCGTCCCTTTAGCCGATAGCTATGGGGATTCAATCGTTGCTCTTTTCCTTAAGTTTATCATACCGGATGTTTTGGTAAAAGTTTTTTTATTCAAGAAATCAATTTCAGGCATGACAAACAAACCTCCTATGAGGAAGTCATTTATTCTATGCAATTGTAGATCTTAACATCTCATATGTGCACGAAAAGAAGAACTGTATTTATCTTTGCGGGGTGATACCATATTCCCTCCACAAGAAGAACATTTGCATACATCGATGTGATATAAAACCCTTATCATTTCTACTGCATTTAGATTTTTTAATGTAGAAATGTATTTCTTACATCCAAGCAGGTTTCTGCAATGAGTTATCTTTTTTCTCTTGTTTCTACATGATAGCAGACCATAGTGCCGGATTCTGACAAATCGTTTGGGAGGAACATGCATCATGAATCGACGGATGAATTCTTCTCCTGAAATTGTTTTCTCTTTCCAGCAGCCTTCGTTTTTATAGTCTTTTACTACATATGTAACTGTCGTATCTGTCATGGATTTGATTCGATGATTACTGATTGCTATCCTGTGGGTATATTTTCCAAGATAATTGATAACCGACTGTGCACCATTGAAAGTTTCTTTACAGTAAGTGACCCAGTTCTTTTCATAACACTTATCAAGAAGTTCTTTAAAACGATAGCTGTTCTGATATTTCTCTGCTGTACCATGAAATTTAAGCTTAGAATCATTCCACAGGCTTTTTAACTCATCCAGATATTTTCCACGGAACACTTTCGAGATAACACCATATGGGAGAAAAAATTTTCCACCTGTTTCTTTCCATTTATTTTCATCATCAAGCCCACCTCCAAGAACAATGGTATGAATATGAGGATGATAATTCATTGCAGAACCCCAGGTATGAAGAATGCAGATATACCCTATATTAGCTCCCAGGTACTTTGCGTCTTTTGCCAATTCATTCAAGGTTGCTGAGGCAGCATGATACAGTGCATCATACAACAGCTTCTGGTTGCTGTAAATGATGGAATTCAATTCCTCAGGAACTGTGAATACTACATGATAATAGGGTGCATCAAGTACGTTCTCTTTTTGTGCATCAATCCATTTCTCTTTCGGAAACTCCTGGCACATGGGACAGCATCTGCTCCTGCAGGAGTTATTATGAATGCTGATACATCCGCAGTCCTCACAAACACTGATGTTTACACCAAAAGCGCCTGTTTTACAGTTCATGATATGATAAGCTGTTTTTCTATGATGAGCAGGAGGGCTATTCCTCTTTTCATAAGAAGGATAAAACCGTTCAAATACATCTTGTATCGTACATGATTTCTCCATAATCATTCACCGCCCATCTCATCAAATGGACTCCTGATTCCAAGCAGAGTTTTATTGCTTACATGCAGATAAACCTCTGTTGATTTTGGATCACGATGTCCCAGAAGCGCTTGAATATATTTTACATCACAGCCGGATTCAAACAGATGACTTGCAAAGCTGTGACGTAAACAATGCGTGGAGACGTGTTTCTGAATGCCTGCTCTTTTGGCACTTTCACGAAAAAACTGAATGACACTATCTTTTGTAAGATAATCCCCTGTCCATGAACTTGGGAACAAAATCCCTCTTGGTCTGCCACATTGAAACCAGTATTCTGTCAATATTTCGAGCGTCCGGTCTGCAAGCAAAGTATAACGATCAGAGCGACTTTTCCCATCACGGATGTGTATGGTTTTTTTCGTGCGTGAAATATCATCATAATGAAGATGTGTGACTTCTGAAACACGAAGTCCGCCTGAATACATAGTAGCAATCATAGCTTTGTGCTTCAGATTTGGCGTAGCATCAAGAATAGCTGATATTTCTGTTTTTGTAAGCACCGTTGGTAACTTCCTGTCCCTTTTCATACGAGGTATGTCATCATCATCCCAATTCTTCTTCAATATTTTTTTGTAAAAGAAGCGGATTCCTGAATGGTAGTGATTGTATGTTTCCGGTGAAATCCCGGAAAGTTTCTTTTCAGTTAGGAATATATCAACATCGTCAGTTGTTAATGCATCTATATCCTTGGCTGTGTGGTTCAAAAAATGAGCAACACTGGTACAGTATGCATGAATCGTGGAATCCTTGAGATTCCGTTTATTCGCAGCAGATTGAATCTGATTAAAAATTTCTTCGTACATAATAAAATCCTCCATGTAAAATCAGTAGTTAATGAAAAACCCTGCTTACATGGAGGTGCATTAGCATAATAAAACCGCTTGTCAGAAAAGCGGTCAAATGGTATTCTTTTCATAGGCAGTGGTGTCTTTCTTTATTGAATTGTTTTGTGTGGTAACTTTACAATATCAAATACTGGTAAGAATTGCCATTGCCTATTTTATTATTGAGAAAAAGAAAGCTGCGCCACAGCCTTGGCAGGCCATCGCGCAGCGATTTTGTTCAACCTGAGTTTGAAGATGTAAGAAGTCTTGAGGGCGTTGCTCCTACAAAGAAACCTTGTGTACCGATCATCGCAGTACCAACAACAGCAGGTACAGCAGCAGAGGTTACCATCAACTATGTTATCACAGATGTTGAGAGAAAGAGAAAATTTGTCTGCGTAGATCCACATGATATGCCGATCATCGCAATCGTAGATCCAGATATGATGTCTTCCATGCCAAAGGGATTAACGGCTTCTACCGGTATGGACGCTTTGACACATGCCATTGAAGGATACACAACAAAAGCTGCATGGGAAATGACAGATATGTTCCACTTAAAAGCTATTGAAATTATTTCCAGATCTTTAAGAAGTGCAGTTGCCAATGAAAAAGAAGGTCGTGAAGGCATGGCACTTGGACAGTATATTGCAGGAATGGGATTCTCAAATGTAGGACTTGGAATCGCACATTCCATGGCTCATACATTAGGTGCTGTTTATGATACACCACACGGAGTTGCATGTGCGATGATGCTTCCAATCGTTATGGAGTATAATGCAGAATGCACAGGTGAAAAATACCGCGAGATCGCCCGTGCAATGGGAGTAGAAGGCGTAGATAATATGTCTGTAGAAGAATACCGCAAGGCAGCAGTGGAAGCTGTACAGAAATTATCCATTGATGTTGGTATTCCAACAAAACTGGAAGCTTTGAAAGAAGAAGATTTAGACTTCCTCGCTGAGTCTGCACATGCAGATGCATGCGCACCAGGTAATCCAAAAGATGCAAGTGTGGAGGACTTAAAGGCATTGTTCCGTAAATTGATGTAAACCGGAGTTTAGGTGACGTAGTGTCGCAGATTCTGCAGTGCTTTTATAGGTTGTGAAGGGCAGATATAAGCGTCTTTTCACAAGTCGTGATCTTATAGGTTTATGAAAAGGAAAATGGTATAAACGAAATAGATTGAAATTACAGAGGGGAAACAATAGATGATTTCCATTGATACAAAAAGACTCCATCTTCGAAATGTATTGCAAAATGATGTGGATGTAATATTTGATTATAGAAATAACGAAATATGTGCTCGATATCAGAGAGGACAGGTAAAAGACTATGAAGGAATTGTAAGTTTGATTGAACGCCGAAGAATAGTTGTTATGCCAAAGGATCATATATTTTCTCTCGGATATACCTTTTCTTATAAATATCATCGACAAGGATATGCTTTTGAAGCCTTAACTGTTTTGACTGAACATCTTCACAAGATGGCTCCAGAATGGGAGTTTATTAGTTTTACAGAATGTAAAAATATATTTGCTCATCTGGGCAAATAACTTCTGGTTGCCTAAACACTTATTACCACAATACAACAGAATATATATTTGACATGGAATCAGTTGAATGTTAGTATAATTATATAAAAGTGCTACCGATAGACGGTTAGCCCTGAAATTTATAGTTTACAAAAGTAACCGCCAAAGTTTTCATGAGGTGACCCCAAAAAGTTAGACTTTTATTGCGTAACAGATTTTGTCTGTTACGCATTTTTTATGCAGCCAAGAGACTAAGGAAATAATTGAAGATATAATTTACAGTGCGACTCTTGCCCCATCTGCCAAAAACAGACAGCCTTGGAAATTTATTGTATATCAAGGTGAAGAAAAGTCTAAGCTGGTTGATGTTATGTGCCAGGGAATAAAGTCAGAAAAAATCACTCATAAACTTATGCCAGAATGGGCATTTGCTATACCGGATGCAGAGAATACTGTTAGAGTTATGGAAGAAGCACCATGTCTTATAGTAGTGCTTAATACAAATCAGAAAACTCCATTTGATAGTATTGAAGATGAAAAACGTATTGTGGAAATTTGTGATTCGCTATCGATAGGCGCTGCTATTGAAAACCATTATACTGTAGACTTGACAGACAGATTCGATCAAAGTATTAGAATAAAATTGCATAATAACGGTAATAGAGAAAATTTCCACTTTTTCCATTGGAAGAGTACGGGAAATTTCTAGGAAATCAAAATTAAAAACTAATACCAAAAAATGAATAATTTTAAAAAAGTGGGAATAGAATAATGACAGAATGCGCAGAGTGTGATAATATCAGTCTATGAAATATATTACCGAAAAATGAAAATTATTCAAAAAATGGGAATAGGAGATTTTGCCATGCAGATTATCGCAAGAAAAAAGTATTTAGATGAACTGATTGAATTGTATGGGACACCAGATATAAAAGTAATTACAGGCATCAGACGAAGCGGTAAATCGGTATTGCTGCAAGAGTTTGTCTCTTATCTGCAGTCATTAGAGGAAACGGTAAATATTGTTATGATAAACCTTCAGGAATTAGAGTTTGATCATTTGTTGGAGTATCATGCATTGCATAAGTATATCTTGGATCAGTACAAAGAGGGAATGACGAATGTTTTATTGATTGATGAGGTTCAACTATGCCCGCAGTTTGAACTTGCAATTAATAGTATTTATACAAAAGGAATTTATGATATTTATATTACCGGTTCAAACGCATTTTTGTTAAGCTCAGATTTAGCAACACTTTTTACAGGGAGAACGATGGAAATAAAAGTATATCCATTTTCTTTCGTGGAATATCTAACTTATTATGGAATTACAGACAGGTATGATGAAGCTTTTGATCAGTATGTCCGAACTGGTGGTATGCCTGGATCTTATGTATATAAGACGGAGGACAGACAGTATGATTACATTAGGGATGTGTATTCAACCATTCTTATCAGAGATTTGGTTGAAAAGTATAAGATAAGAAATAAATCAGAGTTCACTAATATATCTGAATTCATGATGGATAACATCGGTAATTTACTTTCGCCTAATAATATCAGCAAAACTTTAAAAAATGACCAGAGCGAGATAACCAGAAAGACGGTGTCAAAATACATTGGGTATTTGGAAAATGCATTTCTGTTCTATGAGGCAAAACGTTATGATTTAAAAGGGAAAAAATATCTGGCAAATAATAGTAAATATTATCTTTGTGATACATCGTTTCGTTATGCAGTCAATGGTACACGAAACATGGACTTTGGAAGAGTTTACGAAAATATTGTTTATTTGGAGTTGCGTAGGAGAGGATATGAGGTATATGTGGGAAAACTTTATAAAAAGGAGGTGGATTTTGTAGCAAAGAAACGTGAGGCTCAAATATATATTCAGGTAAGCGATAATATTTCAGATGAAAAAACATTTGAAAGAGAATATTCACCGTTGCTTGCAATAAGAGATGCATATCCTAAGATGATAATTGCAAGAACACATCATGAAATTTATGATTATAAAGGAGTGCAAGTGGTTGATATCTGTAGATGGTTACGAGAATAGTACAAACTACTGAGTTCATAATTATACAAGGTGTCAGGTACTATGAAGCATAAGTAAATAGTGATTCAAATTTCAGTGTAGATAGTTGTAGGAAGAGGCATTTCTTGATAAGTTAATCGAGTTGTTGGATTAGTTCTAATCGTTTTATTTGCAATCTTATTGCGAAAATAGCAAAAATGATTTAAAACAGGTGAAATCTCAATCGGAATTTACAGGAGGTAAGGATGCTTACTTTATATGAGCCAAAATATGAGGACTTGTGGTTTCGGAAAATGATGCTGGCCGATGAAGATACCATGTCCTACAATCATGCGTGGGGCGGGACAATCCCCTGGCCGGAGGATAAATGGAGCGGCTGGTACAATTATTGGATCGCTTGCCACGAGGACAAGCGGTATTATCGGTACCTAAAAAATGAAGATGGTCAATTCGTTGGAGAAATTGCGTATCACTACGATGCCGAAACACAGCATGAGATAGCCGATGTTATCATATATTCGAAATACAGAAGAAAGGGCTATGGAAGCGAGGCGTTGGATCTGCTGTGTTTCGTAGCGAAAAACAATGGGATTTCAGTTCTCTACGATGATATTGCAATTGACAACCCCGCTATTACACTTTTTCTGAAGCATGGATTTGTGGAAGAATACCGAACAGAAGAAAAAATAATTCTCAAGAAGGAACTGTGATACAAATTCATGTTTATATAACTATAAGAAATGATGCTAGTGGAGGTGTAAATGATGATTCAAAAGATATTTTCGTTTGATGAATATGAGGGGTTTGTCAATGAATTAGCTAAACATCCTCAATATTCAGATCCTCATTTTACTTACGATAAGAATAATCTATATTGTTCATTAAAGTCTAAAGATAAGCATGCTTATGTTGTTTTGGAAAATGGAATTACTAAAGGGCTTTTTGTCTTTATTGTTCTTCCAGATGATAGATATGTTGAGATGCTTATAGGGTTTACCAAGGAAGAAGAAGCGTTTATTGAAATGCTTGAATATATGGAAAGGAATTATTGTGGATATCAGATGGATTTTGTGTTTAATCCACAAAATATGGCAATTTATAAACCATTGAAGTTGAAGGGAGCGATATTTGAACCGGAACAAATGAAAATGATTCAAGGTGGATTTGTGCCTAATGTATCAACCAGTAATATTGAAACATTATCAGATAGGTGGATGAAGCAGTACTATGATCTTCATAATACTGATACGTATTGGACTGCTAAGCGTATTGTTTCTGCTTTAGATAAATTTAGAGTTTTTCTTGCAGTAAAAGATGAACAGGTTCTTGGGTATTTGGATGTTCAAAGTTGTTACGATATTAATGAAATCTATGCATTGTATGTAAAGCCTGAAGTGGTGTCTCAAGGCTATGAACTGGCATTGTTGGCAAACGCAATAGAATTAAACAGACCAAATCAAATGATGGTGGTTGTTGATGTAGATAATAGGGAAGAAGTGGATTTGTATACTGCTGCTGGTTTTGTTAAGTTGGAAGGTCATAATAGCATGACTGCTTATATTCCCCAGTTAATCTCCGGTTTAGATTAGTCCAACATCACGGAATACATCACTCAATTCTGCCGGCATAGCGCCAGCCAGTGATCTGGCCAGTTCCTCCGGTGTGCATTTCCGGCAGCCAAGTACCCATTGGACAGTCATGAAGATAGAACCCTGACAATACATTTCCAATTGAAATTGCAGATGCGGAGAAATCTTTTTACCAGTACGGCTTTCAATCTGATCCGTATAGAAAGCGGTGATCAACTGGAAATCATGATCGCGCAGACAATTCTGGTCATCGTTTTTAAATGCAGCCTTGAAAAACAGCTTTTCTTCCTGGATATAGGTAAATTTATTTACAAGACCTTCATAGACAGATTTTCCTTCCCCCATATGTTCAAAGGATTCTAAGAGAATTTTGTCAAAATACCAGTTGATGAGGTCATATTTATCCTGAAAATTGCGGTAAAAAGTCTGTCTTGTGACACCGCATGCCTCTACAATTTCTTTCACAGTGATTTTTTCTACAGGTGCAGTTTTCATACAGTGTTTCATGGCATTTGCCAGCTCATATTTTGTTCTTTCGTTGGATTTTGTGACTGCCATAGTTTTCTCCTCATTTGTACAGACCTTTCCGGATAATCACATTTTAGCATAAATCAAGTCTGTTCGGAAAATATTTCTATATGAAAAAAAAGTAAACATTCCAAAATTTTTCTAAAATGAGGTTTTATACTTGCCAGACTCTATGTTTTGAAGTATAGTACTCTTCGCTTTGCAGATTTAAAAGAGAAGAGAAGGAGACTACAAAATGACATTTTATCAGGAGTTACAGCTTAGTTCTGCCGGTTCAAAACAGTTGATCAAAAATACGACAGACAAAAAAGAAAAATGGCGTCATATTCTTATTTATAATTTTAAAGTATATCTTGTTATGGCTTTTTGTGTGGCAGTTGTCACGTTGTATACAAAATTAACAGGGCAGGAAAACAGCGTTGCAGGAGTAACGGTCCTATTGGCACTGCTTGTGCTGAGACAGGCTGATTTTGGTATACGGACGAGTCATGGATTGCTGTCCATTGTTGGAATGTTTACAATCATGATGGCTGGCCCGCGACTGGCAAATATGGTATCTCCGGTGGGAGCATTTTTTATAAATTGTGTCTGTATCCTGCTTCTTATGATTTTTGGGTGCCACAATGTCATTATGCATAATCATTCTACGTTTGTGCTCGGGTATCTGCTCTTATATGGATATGATGTGAGTGGCAGAGCATTTGAGATGCGGGTGATCGGACTTACGGCGGGGATGCTTGTGTGCATGGCAGTTTTTTATAAAAATCAGAAAAACAGACCTTACCGCAGGACATTTACGGATTTATTCCGGGAATTTGATGTCCGGTCTGCGAGAAATCAATGGTATCTGAAACTGACACTGATCGTCTCAAGTGCAATGCTGATCGTTTCGCTGCTTGGACTTCCGAGAGCAATGTGGGCAGGGATCGCATGTATGTCAGTCTGCCTTCCATTTACAGAGGATGGAAAAATGAGGGCTGTGGACAGAGGAGTGTTTAATATTGTCGGATGTGCACTGTTTCTCGTCTTTTATCTGATACTGCCGGAGTCAGGAAGAAGTATGATCGGAATTATTGGCGGGATCGGCGTGGGCTATTCTGCCGGATATAAATGGCAGACGGTTTTTAACACGTTTGGAGCACTTGCAATTGCAGCTTCATTGTTCGGACTGCCGATGGCACTGCTGCTTCGAACCGGGATCAATGTGACGGCCTCTCTTTATACAGTGGTTTGTAATGTCGTATATGATAAATTGCATGGCAAAAGAGCAGAAATCGCAGAAAACCTCGTAAAACCATAAAAAACACTGGTATTTTGCAAAAGTGTGTGCTATAATCCTAGAATGACTGCGATAGTCGTAGTACGCCCATTTTTAGGCAGAGCCAGAAAAACCGCGGGTTTATGCGACTTTGGACGTGGCTCGATTAGCGCATTAAGCGTGAAATGTACATGGATATTTTATATATATAAGGAGGAAAATCATTATAATGAGTGTACAGGTTGAAAAATTAGAAAAAAACATGGCAAAACTTACTGTTGAAGTACCAGCAGAGGAAGTAGAAAAAGCTTTACAGGCTGCTTACATGAAAGAGAAGAACAAAATCAGCATCCCTGGTTTCCGTAAAGGAAAAGTTCCAAGAGCTATGATCGAGAAAATGTACGGTGCAGCTGTATTTTATGAAGAAGCAGCAAACATCTTAATTCAGGATAATTATGCAGCAGCTATGGAAGAGAGCAAAGAGGACATCGTTTCCAGACCAACAATCGACATTGTTCAGATCGAATCTGGAAAACCTTTCATCTTCACAGCAGAAGTAGCAGTAAGACCAGAAGTAACACTTGGAAAATACAAAGGTGTTCAGGTAACTAAGATTGACACAACTGTAACAGACGAAGAAGTAGAAGCAGCACTTGAGAAAGAGCAGCAGAAGAACTCCAGAACTGTAACTGTAACAGACAGACCAGTAGCAAACGGTGATACAGCAGTCATCGATTTCGAAGGATTTGTTGACGGTGTTGCATTTGAAGGAGGTAAAGGAGAGAATCATCCATTAGAGATCGGTTCCCACTCTTTCATCGATACATTCGAAGATCAGTTAGTAGGACACAATGCAGGGGATGAAGTAGAAGTTAACGTTACTTTCCCAGAGAAATATCAGGCAGCTGATTTAGCTGGAAAACCAGCCGTATTCAAAGTTAAGATCAACGAGATCAAAACAAAAGAACTTCCAGAATTAAATGATGAATTTGCTTCTGAAGTATCTGAGTTTGATACATTAGCTGAGTACAAAGAAGACTTAAGAAAACATCTTGAAGTTGAGAAAGAGAACGAAGCAAAACGTACAAAAGAAGATGAAGCAATCAAGAAGATCATCGACAAATCCACAATGGAGATCCCGGAAGCTATGATCGAGACACAGTGTGAGAACATGATCAACGAGTTCGCACAGAGAATCGCACAGAGCGGTCTTTCCATGGAGCAGTACATGCAGTTCTCCGGTATGACGATCGACGGATTAAAAGAGCAGGTTCGTCCGGAAGCTGAGACTCGTATCAAGAGCAGCCTTGTATTAGAGCAGATCGCAAAAGATGAGAATATCGAAGTTTCTGAAGATGAGATCAATGCAGAAATTGAGAAGATGGCAGCTCAGTACGGAATGGAAGCTGACAAGTTAAAAGAGTACTTAGGAGATGCTGAGAAAGAATCCATTAAGAGAGATTTATCTGTGACAAAAGCAGTTGACTTAATTATGGAGAACGTAAAAGAAAGAGCAAAAGCTAAGACAAAGAAAGAAAAAGAAGCTGAGGAAGCTACAGAAGAATAATTTCTGAACAATGTACAGCAAATACGACAGACTGGCTCTTATGAGCCGGTCTGTTTGAGATTTATGACAGATTGCATCTGATGAGAAAAAAGTTCAATATTTTTTGAAAATTCGAACAAGATATTAATTTTTCATAAAACATGTTTTTTTCCTATTCCAACGTCTCTGCATTTGTGGGATAATATTTATCAGTGCAGTGTATGACCGATATATTGCAATAGTGAAAAAAGTGTGGATTCAATCATAGTGCGATTCCAACCATATTTATGAAAAGGAAAGGGCAGGTAAGAGATATGAGTTTAGTACCTTACGTCATTGAACAGACAAGCAGAGGAGAGCGTAATTACGATATTTACTCCAGATTATTAAAAGATAGAATTATTTTCCTTGGAGAAGAAGTGAATGAGACAACAGCAAGCCTTGTTGTTGCACAGTTACTTTTCTTAGAGTCCGAGGATCCTGGAAAAGACATTCATTTATATATCAATTCCCCAGGTGGAATGGTAACAGCAGGTCTTGCTATTTATGATACGATGCAGTACATCAAATGTGATGTATCTACCATCTGTATCGGTATGGCAGCCAGCATGGGAGCATTTTTACTTGCAGGCGGAGCAAAGGGCAAGAGACTTGCACTTCCGAATGCAGAGATTATGATCCACCAGCCATCCGGCGGAGCAAAAGGTCAGGCAACCGAGATTCAGATCGCAGCAGAGAACATTTTAAAGACAAAGAAAAAATTAAATGAAATTTTAGCTGCAAACACAGGAAAACCATATGATGTGATCGCAGCGGACACAGAGAGAGATCATTACATGTCCGCTCAGGAAGCAATGGAATACGGACTGATCGATAATGTGATCACAAGCCGTTAATAAATATAGACATTGGAGAATAAGAAATGGCAGGAAGAAATGACGAGAGACTGCGCTGCTCATTTTGCGGTAAGACTCAGGATCAGGTTCGCAAATTGATTGCGGGACCAAACGGAGCCTATATCTGCGATGAGTGTGTCGATGTTTGCGCCGAGATTATAGACGAAGAGTTGGAGAATGATGAATTTGACGGAAATCAGGAAGAGCCTGCGGAGCAGATCAATCTGATCAAGCCGGAGGAGATGAAGGCATTTTTAGATGAGTACGTCATTGGTCAGGATAAGGCGAAGAAAGTTTTGTCCGTTGCAGTTTATAATCATTACAAGAGAATTATGGCAGGATCAGATTCAGATGTAGAATTGCAGAAGAGTAATATTCTTATGCTCGGACCAACCGGTTCCGGTAAAACACTTTTGGCACAGACTTTGGCGAGAGTGTTGAATGTTCCGTTTGCAATCGCAGATGCAACCACACTTACCGAGGCAGGTTATGTGGGTGAAGATGTCGAGAATATCCTTTTGAAACTGATCCAGGCTGCTGATTATGATATTGAGCGTGCACAGCACGGTATCATTTACATTGATGAGATTGACAAGATTACAAAAAAGTCTGAGAACGTTTCCATCACAAGAGACGTTTCCGGCGAGGGTGTACAGCAGGCGTTACTTAAGATTTTAGAGGGAACGGTTGCTTCTGTTCCGCCACAGGGTGGAAGAAAACATCCGCAGCAGGAACTGATCCCGATTGATACTACCAATATTTTATTTATCTGTGGTGGTGCTTTTGATGGATTAGAGAAGATCATTGAGACACGTCTCGACCAGAAATCCATTGGATTTAATGCAGAAGTACACGCCAAAGATGAGTACAATGTAGGGGAAGTATTAAAACATGTACTTCCACAGGATTTTGTGAAATTCGGACTCATCCCTGAATTTATCGGTCGTGTGCCGGTAACCGTAACACTGGATATGTTAGATAAGGATGCGATGATCCGTATCTTATGCGAGCCGAAGAATGCACTTGTAAAACAGTACAAAAAGCTGTTTGAATTAGACGGTGTCAGTCTGGAATTTGACAAGGATGCACTCGAAGCAATCGTGGACAAAGCGCTTGAGAGAAAGACCGGAGCGCGTGGTCTTCGTGCAATCATGGAGGCTGTTACATTAGATCTGATGTATCATATTCCATCCGATGAGAGCATTACAAGATGTGAGATCACCAAAGAAGATGTAGAAAAGAATCTTGCAATTGAAGAGAAAGAAGAAAAAGCACTTGTTGAGAAGATAGAACAGGCTTCTTAAACAAAAGATAACAGCAGGAAAAGCTGTTACAGATAAAGGAATTATAGAAAATGGATACAATGATTATGAAAATGCCTGCAGTTGCCCTTCGCGGAATGGTAATTCTGCCGGGAATGGTAGCCCATTTTGACGTAAGCCGTGCAAAATCCATCAAGGCAGTGGAAGAAGCCATGATGGATGAGCAGAAGATTTTTCTTGTGGCACAGAAAGACGTGGAACAGGAAAATCCTGATATCGAGGACTTATTTAAGATCGGGATCATTGCTGAGGTAAAGCAGGTAATTAAGTTACAAAATAATATTGTACGCATTTTGGTAGAAGGGAAAGAGCGGGCAGAATTGTCCGCTTTTCTTGAAAATCCGGACTATCTGCTTGCGGAGATCATTCGATTTGATGAGGAAGTGGATGACGGACTGCCAGAAGAAGCGAAGGAAGCAATGCTTCGAAGTATTCAGGAGACATTTGGAAAATATGTGGTTGTCAATCCCAAAATGGGAAAAGAGCTGCAACGCCAGTTAAGTGAGATCACAGATCTGGAAAAACTGATGAATCAGCTTGCCAACAGCCTTCCGGTACATTTTGAGGAAAAACAGAAAATCTTAGATGCGGTTTCTATGACCGAACGTTATGAGGTTCTGATGGCACTCTTATTAAAAGAGATTGAGATCATAGCCATCAAGAATGATTTTCAGGCGAAAGTCAAGGCGCAGGTGGATAAAAACCAGAAAGAATATCTGCTGAGAGAACAGATGAAAGTAATCCGTGAGGAGCTTGGCGAAGATAATACGGAATCAGACGCAGATCACTTTATGGATGCTCTGGGCAAAATCAAGGCAGACAAAGAAGTAAAAGAGAAGATCAAAAAAGAGATCGACCGTTTTAAAAATATCAGCTCCAGCTCCTCTGAGAGCGCTGTGACGAGAGGGTATATTGAAACACTCTTAGAACTTCCATGGAATAAGACATCCAGAGATAACAAGGATCTGAAGAATGCCGAGCAGATTTTAAATGCGGATCATTACGGTCTGGAAAAAGTAAAAGAGCGTATGTTAGAATTTCTGGCTGTCCGCAATCTCACCAGCAAGGGCGAGAGCCCGATCATCTGTCTGGTCGGACCACCGGGAACCGGTAAAACGAGTATTGCCCGGTCCGTTGCAAAAGCGTTAGATAAAAAATATGTGCGGATCAGTCTCGGTGGTGTGCGGGATGAGGCAGAAATCCGCGGCCACAGAAGAACTTACGTCGGAGCAATGCCGGGACGTATCGTGAACGGACTGCGCAGCGCCGGCGTGAAAAATCCGCTCATGCTGTTAGATGAGATCGATAAGATGAGCAGCGATTACAAGGGGGATACGGCGTCTGCTTTATTGGAAGTGCTTGATGCGGAGCAGAATAAGAAGTTCCGGGATCATTATGTTGAGATACCGATCGATCTTTCAGAAGTGCTGTTTATTGCAACAGCAAACTCTGTGCAGGATATCCCAAGGCCGCTGTTAGACCGTATGGAACTGATCGAAGTGACCAGTTATACAGAGAATGAGAAGCTTCACATTGCCAAAGAGCATCTGCTCGCAAAGCAGATGGAGCGCAATGGGATCAGACCGGAGCAGCTCGCCATCACAGACAAAGCGATGGCAAAGATCATCAGTGGTTACACAAGGGAAGCCGGTGTGCGTAATCTTGAACGTAAGCTTGGTGAGATCTGCAGAAAAGCAGCAAGACCACTTTACGAGGGAGAAAAAGAGAAGATTAAAGTTACAGAACAGAATCTTGAAAAGTTCCTCGGCAAAGAGAAATACAGTTTTGATAAGAAAAATGATACGGATGAAGTAGGAATCGTCCATGGACTTGCATGGACAAGCGTTGGTGGAGATACTTTAGAGATTGAAGTCAACATCATGCCGGGAAAAGGTGAGTTCCAGTTGACGGGACAGTTGGGGGATGTGATGAAGGAGTCTGCACAGGCAGGGATCAGCTATATCCGCTCGGTCAGTGAAGAATATCACATTCCGAAAAAGTTTTTTCAGGAGAATGACATCCATATCCACATCCCGGAGGGAGCAGTGCCGAAGGATGGACCATCTGCCGGGATCACGATGGCGACAGCCATGCTGTCGGCGATCACAAAGACACCGGTTCGCGCTGATGTCGCAATGACAGGCGAGATCACGCTTCGCGGCCGTGTGCTTCCAATCGGTGGACTGAAGGAAAAAACACTGGCAGCCAAAAATGCAGGGATTAAGACCATCTGTGTACCGAAGAAGAATGAGAAGGATATTGATGAGATTTCACCGGAGATCAAAAAAGGTCTGGAAATCGTGCTCGTGGAGCAGATGAAAGACGTGCTGGATGTGGCGTTTGTAAAGAAGTGAATTAAGAAGAGGAAAAGACAATGGTAATTAGAAGTGTGAATTTGGAGACTGTCTGTGGTATCACAAGTAAAATACCGGACAATCCATTTAATGAAGTGGCATTTGCAGGAAAGTCAAATGTAGGAAAATCATCCATGATCAATGCGCTGTTAAACCGCAAGTCGCTCGCAAGGACGTCGGCGCAGCCGGGAAAGACGCAGACCATCAATTTTTACAATGTCAACGATGCCATGTATCTGGTCGATCTGCCCGGTTATGGATATGCAAAGACCTCTGCCAGCGAGAAGGAAAAATGGGGAAAAATGATCGAGAATTATCTTCATACCTCTAAAAAACTGCAGGCAGTCTTTTTGCTGATCGATATCCGTCATGATCCGTCTGCAAACGATAAAATGATGTATGACTGGATGGTTTATCAGGGATTTACACCGATTATCATTGCCACAAAGCTTGATAAGATCAAACGAAGCCAGATCCAGAAGAATGTAAAAGCAATCCGCGAAGGGCTGAAAGTAATGCCGGGTACGGTGATCATTCCATTTTCTTCCGAGACAAAGCAGGGAAGGGATGAACTGTGGGAGGTTATTGATTCCTTTGTTCTGCCACAGGAGGAAACTGAGGAAGAAGATAAATAACAGTTCGCAGAATGCCTGCGGCCTGTAATGTAAAAATGACATTGCACTGCAAAATCGTTCATGGTAAAATAATAGTATAAGTGTCAGACAAGACAAAAAGCACCCGGAGATACTTTCTGGGTGTTCTGTGAATATAAAGGCGCATCGGAGGATGGTAGAGATGAAAAAGAAGAAAATTGTGATTGCTCTTGGACATGAAGCATTGGGAACAACACTTCCTGAACAGAAAGAGGCAACGAAACGAACAGCAAAGGCAGTGGCAGATTTTATCCGTGAAGATTATCAGGTTGTGATCACACACAGCAACGGACCACAGATTGGTATGATCCATACTGCTATGAATGAATTTTGTAAATTATATCCGGAATATACTGCAACACCAATGTCTGTATGTTCTGCAATGAGTCAGGGATATATCGGTTACGATTTACAGAATGCGATCCGTGCGGAATTATTGAACAAGGGAATCTATAAACCCGTTTCTACGATCCTTACACAGGTTGTGGTTGATCCATATGACGAGGCGTTTTACAAACCAAGCAAAGTCATTGGACGTGTGCTGACGGAAGAGGAAGCAGAGGCAGAGGAGAAAAAAGGAAATCACGTTGTCAAAATAGAAGGCGGGTACAGACGAATCGTTGCAGCGCCAAAGCCAATGGATATCGTGGAGATCGATGCAATCAAAGCATTGTCCGATGCTGATCAGATCGTAGTTGCCTGTGGAGGCGGCGGCATCCCGGTATTAATGCAGGACAACAACTTAAAGGGTGCCAGTGCTGTTATTGAAAAAGACCTTGCAGCAGGAAAACTGGCAGAACTTCTGGATGCAGACATGCTTGTTATTTTAACAAGTGTTGACAATGTATGCTTAAATTATGGACAGCCGGATGAAAAACCATTATCAACCATGACTGTTGCAGAAGCAAAGAAATACATGGAGCAGGGACAGTTTGGTGAGGGCGATATGCTCCCTAAGATAGAGGCAGCCATCAACTTTATCGGTGACTCTGCGATCAGATCCGTTCTGATTACAAAATTGAACAAAGATGGTTCTAATATTCATGGCGGTATGGGAACCATGATCACAAAATAATGTTTTTAACATAATGTTTACAAAAAGAGCAGGTTTTTTTACAAAAGAAAGCTTGCTTTTTTTATGTTTATTTCGTATAATCTCTCCGTAGATGGAGTCGCCGTACCAAAGAAGAAACTTAAAATTTATTATACATTTTTCACAAGAATACGAATAAAAACGGAGAGAAGAGACTGTATTATTGTGAAAAGTGTATAAGTTTTAAGTTTTGCAGAGATTGGTCCGTCGACTCCGTGCTGATTTAAGGAGATTGTTAAAACTATAACAGAAATCAGGAGAGGCATACGCATTTCGAATGAATAAAAATCAGCAGGAACACTTGAAAAATGAAACCATAAAAAGAAAGGAAGAATTTATGACAAGAAGAACAAAAATTATCTGTACGTTAGGACCATCCACCGACAATGAAGCGGTGATGAGAGCATTGATCGAAGAAGGAATGAACGTTGCACGTTTCAATTTTTCGCATGGACCGCATGATGAGCAGATGGGAAGATTAAAAATGCTCCGCAAACTGCGCAAAGAATTGGGAAAATATGTTGCAGCTTTACTTGATACAAAGGGACCAGAAATCCGTCTCGTAGAATTTGAAAAAGGAAAAACAGAGTTAAAGACAGGCCAGACTTTTACACTGACAACTGATGATATTCTTGGAACAGATGAGCGAGTATCTATCACTTACAAAAATCTTGCAGATGACGTAAAGCCGGGCGATCATATCCTGATCGATGATGGTCTGGTAGGTCTGGAAGTTGTAGGGATCAAACCGGTTGCAAAACCAGTGAATACCAAGGTCAACGCAAGAGATATTGTCTGTAAAGTGTTAAATGACGGTGTGATTTCCAATAAAAAAGGTGTGAACGTTCCAAACGTTGACCTCACGATGCCGTTTATCAGTGAAAAAGATTACGGAGATATCTGTTTTGCGGTAGAAAATGATTATGATTTTATTGCAGCTTCCTTTGTCCGTACCGCAGAGGATGTTATGGAAATCCGCAAAATCCTTGCAGAAAAAGGCGGCGAGGATATTAAGATCATTTCCAAGATCGAGAACATGCAGGGTGTCCGCAATATCGATGACATTATCCGTGTGTCCGACGGTATCATGGTGGCGCGTGGAGACATGGGGGTTGAAATCCCGTTAGAAGATGTTCCGGTTATGCAGAAAATGATCATCAAAAAAGTATGTGAGGCTGGAAAAATCGTTATCACAGCAACTCAGATGTTAGATTCCATGATGAAACATCCAAGACCAACAAGAGCAGAGTCCACAGACGTTGCAAATGCAATTTATGACGGAACGAGTGCGATCATGTTATCCGGAGAGACTGCTGCAGGAATGTATCCGATTGAAGCAGTAAAAACAATGGTCCGAATCGCGACCCGTACAGAGCATGATATCAACTATTTACAGAGGTTCAGACAGCGCAGAACCATGTGTAACCCGGATGTGACAAACGCAATCTCACATGCAACCTGTACGATGGCTGGTGATTTAAGTGCAGTGGCAATCGTGACAGTGACGAAGTCCGGACGTACTGCGAGAATGATTTCCAAATACCGTCCAGACTGTACGATCATCGGAGAGTGTCTGACAGAAAAGGTATGCCGTCAGTTAAACCTTGAGTGGGGTGTAGAACCGATTCTTATCACAGAGGAACAGGATGCAAGCCAGTTGTTTGAAAAGGCAGTTGATGTGGCAGAGGCAGCAGGATTTGTTTCCAAAGGGGAATTAGTTGTTCTGACCGGTGGTGTTCCACTTGGTGTATCCGGTACAACGAACCTCATCAAAGTACAGGTTGCAGGACATATCCTTGTGACAGGAAAAGGATTAAACGGAAAGAAAATTTCCGGAAACCTTTGTGTGTGCCACAGCAATGAAGATTTAAAAAGCTTCAAAGACGGTGATATCATCGTCGCAGCAGACACCACAAATGAAATGATGGCGCAGATGCGTCAGGCTTCCGCACTGATCGTAGAAGCAGAGGGGGCAAACTGTCATGCAGCAATCGCAGGGTTAAGCCTTGATATTCCGGTTCTTATCGCAGCTAAAAATGCATTGGATGTCTTAAAGACCAGTGCATATGTTGAAGTGGACTGCGAGAGCGGGGTTGTAAGTGCGAACTAAACCGGAGTTTCACTTATGAACTGCCGCCTGTAGGTAGTGTTACGGATTTTCGCAGGTTGTGTTATTGCATGCCAACAAAGTGTAAAGAAATATAAAAAATAGAACTGTTTGTTTTCAGGAGCGCTTCCGCTTGTTGTCGC
>OGMO01000300.1_pt1 | contig 51301 bp, 27 predicted proteins | sample 1573241 | NCBI WGS metagenome assembly OGMO01 (sample SAMEA2581896, study PRJEB24529) | metagenome | biome: Human gut stool | place: China | collected 2011 | reverse complement strand
TTCTTTGTTCTTTTTCCGTGAAATCCGCGAAATCCGTGCCTAAAAGAAATCATCATTTATCCAGCTCTTTCAGCAGTTCTTCTACGGCAACTTTCAGTTGGGTATCTTCACCCTTTACAATGGTTTCGGGCGAGTTGGCCACTTTGATGTCCGGTTCCAGTTGGCTGTTCTCCAGGTAGCTGCCGTCGGGCAGGCGGTAACCCACTACGGGGATGCCGAATACGAGCGACGGGTCTTGCAGACGCTCCCAGGATACGCTTGTCATGGTTCCCGGAACGGGCATACCCACCAGTTTGCCGATATTCCGGTGGCGGTACACCCACGGTGTGCCGTGTGCATTGGAATAGTTGGCTTCGCAGGTCACCATAATGGAAGGCTTGTTCCAGCGGCGGCTGGGCATGTCGCAGGCTTCGCGGCCGCGAACCACTTGCGTGAAGTATTTCTGGCCGCTGAACAGAATTTCGATGTCCTCGTGCAGGCGTCCGCCGCCATTGAAGCGGGTGTCGATGACGATGCCCTCGCGGTTGTTGTATTTGCCCAAAATGTCCGAGTAGACGGAACGGAAACTGTCATCGCCCATTGATTCGATATGAACATATCCCAGCCGTCCGCCGGACCATCTGTCCACATCTGCCGCACGTTGTTTCACCCAGCGGGTATAGAGCAGGGTATTCAGCGCGCTGCCGCTTATCGGAATTACCACCTCTTCCCAGCGTTCTTTGGTTTGCGGGTTGTAGAGTGAGACGAGGGTTTTCTTTTTGGCTTTATCATTCAATAGTGTGTAGTAATCCATTTCAGGGGTAATCTCTGTGCCGTCAATCTTTTCAATGATGATGCCTGCCTTTGCTTTGGTTGAGGCGTTATCGAACGGACCTTTCTCTATGACTTCGGCAATGCGCATCCCTTTGTCCCGGTAATTCCAGTCGAAAAGCAGTCCCAGACTGGCAGTCGGTTCGCTTTGTCCGGAAGCGTAGTAACGGCCGCCGGTGTGCGACACGTTCAGCTCGCCCAGCCATTCGCTCAACAGTTCGGCAAAGTCGTAGTTATTGTCTATATGAGGCAGGAACTTGCGGTAGGCGGCGCTCATGGCATCCCAGTCTACACCGTGCATGTCGGTGTTGTAGAAACGCTTCTTCTGCTGTTTGTACACGTGGTTGAACATATATTCGCGTTCCGCCGCCAAATCCATTTTGGCTTGTGCCCGGTAAGTGACAGGCTTCAGCTCATCGGATGCCATATTCATCTTCTGCATGGTTTTGCCGCCCAGCAGGAAAAGGTTCTTGCCGTCTTTGTCCATTTCCATGGAAGCCCAGCCGGCATCCATTTTGTGAAGCAGCCGGGTGTCTTTCTTGCGGAGATCCATTTTCCAAAGGTCGTAACCGCCTTCAAAGGCGGCAAAGTAATAAAGGGTCTCACCGTCTTTGGAGATGATGACGCTGCCCATGTCCGAGGAATTCGGGGTGAGGCGTACCATGCGGTCTTCCATGTTTTTCAGTTCTACGGTGATGTCCTTTACCTGAGCCTTGTCATCGTCCGCGGCTTTTTCTTGTCCTGCATTTTTCTTGCTGCCTTTCTTACCTTTGGCAGTGTCCTTGCTTTGCGCTTTTTTCTGTTCGGCTTCCAGCTCCTTGCGCAGTTCGTAGTCTTCCTTGCTCAGGCAGTATTTGTCGTAGGCGTCCTGATTGAGGAAAACGAGCATGGCATCGTCCTGCGAACCCCATGAGGCATGAGCACGCATGCCGTAACGCTCCGTCTTGAAGAGAATGGCATTGCCGTCGAGGGCAAAACGGGGCGAACCGCTCATGTAGCCGCTGTTGGTCAGGTTGATGATGGGGCTGTTGCCCTGTGCGCTGACAAAACCTATATCGGAATACGGGTCGTGCCTGTTACCGATGAATTCGAGGGTGAACCATTTTCCGTCCGGCGACCAGGCATAGTCGAATCCGCCGTCTGTGCTGTGCCAGGTGGAGCCATCGGTAATCTGGCGCACTTTCTTCGTATCAAGGTTCACCACCATGAGGCGGGTACGGTCTTCTATGAATGCCAGCTCTTTACCGTCGGGCGAGAATTGCGGGAAAGCACGCTCAACGGTGGCTGACGGCAACAATGCCTCTTCTTCTACAATGGTGGCGTTCGGGAAGTTGGGGTCTTCCTTGCGGACTATTTTGGCAAGATACAACTGCCAGTTGCCGTTGCGCTCACTGGCATAAGCCAGCGTGCGGTTGTCGGGTGCGAAAGACAGGCCGCTTTCACCGGCAGGGGTGTGGGTTATCTGTTTGGTTGTGGCATAGTCTGCCGAAGTGACGAACACTTCGCCACGGGCGATGAATGCCACTTGCTTGCCGTCCGGCGAAACGGTTGCCGAGGTGGCTCCGTTGGTAAAGGTCAGGCGGGCTGTATCGGGCCGGTCGTCGCGGATAATCTCTATTTGTACTTTTTGCGGGGCGGCGCCATCCTGCTGGGTATATATTTCACCGTCGTAACCATAGCACAATGTTCCGTTGCCGCTTATGGAGAGGAAGCGCACGGGATGGGTCTTGAAACTGCTTACCGCTTTTACCGCTTCGGGGTGTGCCGGCTGTAGGGAGTACACATTGAACGAACCGCCGTTGCGCTCGCTCAGGAAGTACAAGGTCTGTCCGTCCGGCGAGAGGACGGGGTTGCGGTCTTCGCCCGCGTGGCGGGTGAGGTTGGTGTGCTTCTCTGTACGGCAGTCGTACATCCATATGTCACGTGTAATGGAAGAGGTGTGGTGCTTCCGCCACTGGTCTTCAAATCCTTTTTGGTCTTGGTAGAAAAACATGTCGCCCGTTTTGTCGAAGCAGAGGGCTTCGGCGGGAGTGCCCAATACCTGTTCGGTGCGTCCGCCGGTTGCGGGGACTTTATAAAGCTCGGTCATGGCAGGACTGGGGAAGAGCGCACTTCCGGCCGGGTCCTGTATGGCGGCGGAGAAAAGGATGTACTTGCCGTCGGGCGTGAATGCGGAAGGGATTTCTCCTGCCGAGTTGGTGGTCAGGCGTTGTGCCGCACCGCCATCGGACGGCATTACGAATACGTCGAAATTTCCTTGCCTGTCGCTGGCAAACGCTATCTGTTTGCCGTCCGGCGACCATACGGGAGACGATTCGTAAGACTCCTGCGTGGTGAGCTGTGTGGCCGTACCGCCTTTTGCGGAAACTTTGTAGATGTCTCCCTTGTAACAGAAAACGATTTCCGTGCCGTCGGGTGAAATCTGTATGTCGCGCATCCAGAGAGGAGTTGCGGCATAGGTGGTGAGGGTAGTGAAACCCAGTGTGAGATAAGCAAAAATTTTCTTCATATCGGATAGGATTCTATTAATATTCTTGGGGGGGGGATTGAAGCCCTTTTTCGGTGAGACAGTCTTTCGCGGCTATTTGATACCTCTTGCTTTGTAGATTATCTCTTTGGCATTGTTGATATCCTGGAGTTTCTCTTCGGCGGCGCGTTTGATGTCTTCTCCCAATGTGGCTACCCGGTCGGGGTGGTGCTTCAGTACCAGTTTGCGATAGGCGGCACGCACCTCCTCATCGGTGGCTGTAGGAAGAATTTCCAGAACTTTGTAGGCAGCTTCCAGGGAGTTGCCGCCCAGGTTGAGCATGGATTCCACTTCTTTTTCGGACAGTCCCATATAGGTTGCCACTTCTTTCAGCGCTTCTATCTCTTCGCGGCAGACGTTGTTGTCGCTCCGGGCTATGTTGGCAAGGAATCCCAGCAGTTGCAGGCGTTCCTCGTATGTGAGGTTGGCGGCTATCTGCCTGCCGCAATCACGGATGGTCTGTCTGAATGCGAGAGGATTCTGCATGTCCATTCGCTTGCGTTGCTCGAAGAGGTTGAGCAATATCCGTTCGCCTTCGCCTACTGCCGCAACGCCGAAGTTGGTCCGTAGGAAATTGCGGACATATTCCATTTCACTGTGCATGATGCGTCCGTCTGCCCGTATGATGTACGAGGCCATTACCAGCATCGAAAAAAGAAAACTGTTCCGTTGCCCGGCAAAGACATCTTCCTCAGTCTGCCCGTTGCCATAGTCTGTCGTATAACTTGCAGTATTGCCACCGAGCTCTATCAGCGACCCGAGTGCATATCCTGCCAATGCGCCGAGCGGTCCGCCTGCCATGAAGCCGATGATACCGCCAATCCATTTTCCTGCTCCCATAATTTTGTTCTTTTATCTGCAAAAATAGCAATTCTTATCCGAATAAGAGAAAGGGGTTAAAAAGAAAAACGGTCGTCACTCGTCACTTTTAGTCTCTATCCCTTTGTGGGAGAGCGATACAGACGTGGTGACACGGACGGCGACAGGTGACGACCAAATTCGGTCGTCACGGGAAAAGGCTCTTTTTATCCGTCTTTCAGTTCTTAATCGTCCTATAATCAGTGTGTTATTGTTTAAAACAAGATTTCCTGCATTTGGGGAGATTTTGTTCATATCAGGGGCTAAAAAAGGTTAAACCGTGACTTTGCCTCCCGAATGCGTAAGATAAATGTGATGTTGCCTTGTTGTTTTTCCGCTATTGCATCTTGTATAATGTTGCAACAGCATGTAGTATTCCTCGTTTTGCAGTTGCGGGCTGTAGAGCCCGCAGTTGCAAACCCTGCGGTTCGCAGTTGGCAACCGCAGGGCCCGCAACTGGAAAACGGGGTTTTTATTGTGGTACGGCTACATTTATCATGCTGCTTTTCAACAAAAAAGAATAAGGAAAGTGCTGTTTTTGTGTGGGAAAAACGGGTTAGGCTTAGGCAAAAGAGAATGGAAGAAGCGGGGATTTTTTACGTTGAGCTGTTGTTGTAGATTTATTTTATTAAACTTGTAGCAAAGCATTGATTTTTCAGAAACTACAGACATTACTGCATCAATCCACCTTCAACAAAGAAAACGACTTCATTCAGCCGTTGTTTATTTTTTTTCTCGTCTTTAAAAACAGCAGGAATATGTAACACATTATCTTGAATCAGATTATCCATTAAATACCACATAACCTCATGGTACAAAATCACCATTGCTGTTTTTTCATCACTTATATTATATTGGGTTGCTATATTGCTGCAATTACTTTTAAGTTCAGAAGAAATGGAGTCAACCAGCTTTTTGATAATGTGATGAAAACGGTCTTGCTGTTTTTTTATAATAGGAAATTGTATATCCCCGTTACTGTTTGTCAAGCCATAAGGTATGAGTTTAGAAATAAGTTGTGGATTGTTTATTTTCCCAAATTTGGATATTTCTTCAGCACTTTCATCCATCGTTTTACTGCTTGGTGAGACTTCGCTGTTGAGATAGGTTAGTATAAAATTCATATCACCAAAGCCATTTGTTCCGAATTTAAGGTCTTTGCGTGGCTCATATAAAACCCAGTAGCAACCACTCCAACCAGCATGATTGTTTATCTCATCGAATAAGACCAGTTTAGTCCACATCCTACCATCCAAAAGATATGAAAACACCAATGAGAGTGCGTTATTTTCAAATCCCATCTCCTTGATTGTATGTACGAGAGAGACAAAATCACTCTTAGTGTTTGAATACATAGATTTCGCAATCTCCTTACTGATATTTCTTAAAGAGGTTGTCTGTTCTTCGTCAAGAATAGGAATTGTGCATTTCCATTTTCCTTTGGTTCTGTCAATTAGTCCTCCTACTTCCAATAATAATAATTGGCTGTCAGAACACTTAACTCCCATTTTAAGAAGTTCATTTAGGGTGTGAGGCGTTCGTAGATTATATATTATTTCCCAATTATTATCTGCAAGAACATAGTCTTCCGGTTGATGTCCACTTACAGCAACGAATTGCGTAGCTTCCCACTTCTCATAAGCTCGGACATTAGTCTGAGCTTGTATTCTTGGTAATGAGATTGATAGCAAAAAGATTGTTAAAACAGAAAGTTTGAATTTGTTCATCATAATAAATTTAATTTATAATTCAGTGTTTACGTATATTTTTCCGAAAGTTTTTGCTCGTCACGTATCCGGCATAGCTCCCGATGTACTTTGGACCCGTAAAAATCTACTGACCCACGATTTGTGTTATAAATGTGTCATATATAAAAGAAAAAGGAGCTAAGTTTATCACTTAACTCCTTCATTTTTACCAGTCGGGGTGACTGGATTCGAACCAGCGACCACACGCCCCCCAGACGCGTACTCTAACCGGGCTGAGCTACACCCCGAATTGCGGATGCAAAGGTAAGGCTTTATTTTAAATTAGCAAATTATTTCATATGCTTTTTTCTGCTTTTTTAGAATAAGCTGTCGCTGTAATATCTTTAATAATGCCTTTTAGCCCATTGTTTCGCAATAGAAGTCAAACATATCATATACCTCATCTTGAGTGGCACTTTGGTTGATATGGATATCACCTATTTCACCGAGTAGGGTGAAGTTGACATTGCCCAGTGAGGAATTTTTCTTATCATGTTTCATAAACTCGTACAGACGGTCATAATCCTTACAGCTGAATGCCAGTTTCCCGTAATGTTCCTTGATGAACTGTATGGTAGGGCGTAACTTGTCTTTTGGGAAACCTACCTTGAGATGTGAATAATATAGTTCGCACACCATTCCCCATGCTACGGCATATCCATGCAATACAGGATGTCCTGTTTCCAGAGCAAAACTTTCGAATGCATGACCTACGGTATGTCCGAAGTTTAAGGCCTTGCGGATATTTTTCTCGAAAGGATCCTGTTCTACCACTTTTTCTTTTACCTCGATGGAAGTAGCGACAAGTTGTTGCAGATGCTTGTAGTCTACGTGCTCCATATCGAATTTGATAAGCTCGCTCCAGTGCTCCGTGTTGCTGATAAGTCCATGTTTCAGCATTTCCGCATATCCCGACAAGATATTGGGATAATCGAGTGATTTAAGAAATTCACAGTCTATCAGAACATAATTGGCTGGTGCGAACACTCCAATTTCATTTTTCAGCCCATTGAAGTTGATGCCTGTCTTTCCTCCTACAGAAGCATCTACCATGGCCAGTAATGTAGTAGGAATGTTAACCATGTCGATACCTCGTTTGAAAGTAGCAGCAGCAAAACCACCCAGGTCGGTTATCATACCTCCACCCAGATTGATCATCAGTGAGTGGCGTGTACCTCCCTTGTTGCTAAGCTGGCTCCATACGTAGGCAAGAGTTTCCAGATTCTTATGAATATCTTCCACCCCGATGCAAATATGTTCTGCCTGTGCAAGAAACGGATATTTTTCGATAATCGGAAGGCAATACGTGCGCGTATGCTCGTCGGTCAGAATAAATAATTTATCGTATGTTTTGCTGGTGACTGCCTTTTGCAGGTTTTCTTCCAGGTTATGGCAGATTACAACTTCTTGTTTACTCATAAATCTATTGTTTTTCCTGCAAAAATAGAAAAAAAGTAAAAAGTACATGTGTGTACGTTGACAATTAATTATTTTTGTGCTGAATTTACCAATAAATTGATTTATGAAAGGAATATTACCGGTTGCCTGTAGAATAGCAGGATACGCATTACTTATTTTATCTGTTTTTGTGCCTTTGTTGATGTATATGTTTGGTCAGGTACACGACGGGAATTTGATTTATGTAAAATTGGGGATTAAGTTGGTTGTCTGGCTGTCGCTGTTCATGATTTTTCTCTCTAAAGTAAAGGATGAGGCCGAAGAAACGGCATGTCTGCGCAGTAAAGCCATGAAATATGCCTTATATATCTGGGGAGTGTATTACATCGTGATGCTGATAAAGGGAGCTGTAAACCAGGATTTGCAGGTAGCCGACAATTCTGCCGGAATAGTTTATCTGATTATCTGTGTGATCTGCTGGGAGTTTTTGTATCAGAAGCATCGTATAGAAAAAACGTTCAGAAAAAAATAAGTTTTAAAAAAGGTTGCAATATTAAACCTTTAAAATGTTTTGATGTCAAACCAGCGTTAAAACATTTGATTAGATCGGAATAATGAAAAACTGGGTTATGGGGCTGCTACTGTTATCCTGTGGGATATACGCTTTTGGACAAAGCAGAGGTAGCAAAGGTTTAGTTTCGGGTACAGTTGTCGATGGAGATGATAACTCCCCGGTGATGCAGGCTACGGTACAGATTCTTGCGTTGAAAGATAGTTCGATGGTAGCTGGTAATGTGACTGATTTGGACGGACGCTTTTCGTTGTCAGCTCGTCCGGGTAAATATCTGTTGAAGGTTTCCTTTGTCGGATATTCGCCGTCTTTTCAGCCTATTACATTAACGAGTTCTAAACCACGTCTTAATCTGGGAACAATCTCCCTGCACTCGGATGCAATTATGCTTGAAGGAGCTGTCATTGTAGCTCAGGCACCAGAGGTTACTGCTGCTGAAGATACATTGGTATACAATAGCTCTGCATATCGTGTTCCGGAGGGTTCTGCACTAGAAGAACTGGTTAAGAAATTGCCGGGAGCAGAAATTGACGATGACGGTAAGATTACGATCAACGGAAAGGAAATAAAGAAAATTATGATCGACGGCAAGGAGTTTTTTGCCGATGATCCTAATATCGCCATGAAGAACCTGCCGGTTAATATCATCGATAAGATACGTGCCTATGAAAAACAGTCGGATATGGCACGAATGACTGGTGTGGACGATGGAGAAGAGGAAACCGTGCTCGACCTGAGTGTGAAGCCCGGAATGAATCAGGGATGGATTGGTAATACCGATCTGGCTGCCGGTACGAAAGACCGTTATAGCGGAAAGGTGATGATCAATCATTTCCGCAATAAGAACCAGCTGACTGCCATCGGTTCGGTCAATAACGTAAATGACAATGCTTTTCCCGGTGGAGGTGGAGGATTCCGTAAGGGAGGAAACGGTCTGACTGCTGTGAAAATGGCAGGTGTGAACTTTGCTACTGAAACAGAAAAGTTGAAGACTGAAGGAAGTGTCAACTTTAATTATAAGGACGCTGATATCGTCAGTAAACAGGCATCCGAAACTTTTGTATCATCGGAAAGCAGTTCTTTTAAAAACGCGTTAGACCATTCTCGCAATAAAACTACCAAGCTGGTGGCAGATGCCTTTATCGAGTGGAAACCGGATACTATGACTACTTTTGTATTCCGTCCTCGTTTCAGCTATGGTAAGACCGACAATACCAACGGACAGAACTCTTATACATTCAGTCAGGATCCTGGATATACAACTGATGAACTTTTCGGTACGGACGATTTGACTTCGCTGGTTTCTGAAGAAGATATTATCAATACGGTGCTGAAGAATACACTGAAAAAAGGTGATGACCTGACTGTAGGAGGTTCGGTGCTCGTGAACCGGAGATTAGGCAAGCTTGGCCGGAATATTACATTCCGTGGAAAATATAATTACACCAATAGCAGCAGTGAACAGTTTTCTACATCGGAAACAGAGTATTTCCAGAAAACTCCGGAAGAACGTATGGAAATATTGAACCGCTATATTACAACTCCTACAAAGAGCTACGATTATAGTGCGCGTCTGACGTACAGTGAGCCGATTTTTACCGGGGGATTCTTGCAGTTTAGCTACAATTTCCAGTATAAACACTCTACCACAGATAATTCTACATTCGATATGGGTGACAACTGGACGATTGGTGACGGAGTGAATGAAAGTAATCCGGGAGTGCTCAACAACGACTTGAGCAAGAGTGCAGCCTATAATTATTATAATCACCAGATGGATGTTACTTTCCGCTGGATACGTGAGAAGATGCGCTTGAATGCGGGAGTCAGCTTCCAGCCTCAGAAGTCGGATCTTTCTTATAAGAAAGGTGATCTGGATACAACGACTGTCAGAAATGTATTTAATTTTACTCCGACATTCGATTTCCGCTATAATTTCTCAAAAACCAGTCAGTTGCGCTTGCGTTATCGCGGACAGGCTTCTCAGCCGAACATGGTAGATTTGCTGCCTATCTCCGATAATACAGACCCGCTTAATATTCAGAACGGTAATCCGGGACTGAAGCCGACATTTACAAATGAATTGCGTGCCGAATATAATTTCTTTAATACGGAAAAACAACGGGGAATGTTTTCATTTTTCCGTTACCAGAATATCATGAACAATATAAGCGACCGCAAAGTCTACGATCCGGAAACCGGTGGATATGTTACTACTCCTGAAAATATTAACGGAAACTGGAACCTGACCGGAATGGTGGGAACTAACATTGCCTTGAGAAACAAGAAATATACCATCAATACGTTTACCAGAGCAAATTACCAGAATATGGTGAGCTATATAAGCGAGAAGGATCTTGTTTCTGATACAGACAAGAATATTACCAAACGCTTGTCGCTGGGTGAACGTTTAAGAGGTACGTACCGTAATGACTGGTGGGAATTCTCACTGAATGGCTCACTCGATTATACCCATTCGAGAAACAGTTATCAGGAAAGCAACAATCTGGATACTTACCAGTTTGCTTATGGAGCCAGCACCAACGTGCGTTTGCCGTGGAATATGTCCATTTCTACAGATTTGTCGCAGAACTCCCGCAGAGGATATGCCGAGTCGAGTATGAATACCGATGAACTGATCTGGAACGCTCAGATTTCTCAGGACTTTTTGAAGGGAAATGCTGCTACCGTAAGTATTCAGTTCTATGATATATTGAGAAACCAGAGCAATATCAGTCGTGTGATTACGGCTGCTATGCGTCAGGATACTGAGTATAATGCTATTTATAGCTATTGCATGGTACACTTCATCTATCGTCTGAACCTGTTCGGCGGTAAGGGAGCTGGTAAGGGAGGTCCCGGCTTTGCGCCTCCCGGACCTGGCGGACGTCATGGAGGATTTGGTGGTCCTCCTCATCGCCGGTTTTAAATAATATTCGAAAACGGAGATTCGCATAATGGCGGATACTCCGTTTTTTGTTCGTATCGCTTGGGTTGCTAGTGAATCTCTGTAAGGGAAATATTTTAAACAATTTTAGATTCCCTCCGATTTTCATGTTTGCGGAATCATTTAATTTTTCCTATTTTTGTCCGAATAGCAGAAATTTAGTATGAGAAAATTTTTTTATATCCTTTTGCTTTTGTTCGTCAGTGCTTTAGCTCAGGCACAAATGAACTGTACGTTTACTCATTATTCTCAGGAGAATGGTCTGTCTGAGAATTCGGTAATGGATATGGTACAGGATCACGACGGTATGATATGGTTTGCAACGTGGGATGGAATCAATCGCTTCAATGGCTACGACTTTAAGGTTTATAAGGCCCGTAAGGAAAACGATATGCGATGGAGTTCCAATCGTGTAGACCATTTGCAGGTCGACAAGTATGGAGATGTATGGTGCATTACTTACGATGGGAAGGCATTCCGTTTCGATAAGCGGATGGAGGCGTTTACCGAGGTTACGGCAAATGGGGCTGAAAAAGACTTGGTTATAACTTCTATCTTGCCGTTGGATAATGGGACCGTATGGCTGCTTACTGATAAAAACGGAGGTATCAGAGTCGTGCCTGACAGGAAAACCGGAACACTTGCTTCGAAAGTTTATTTGTCTACTGCTTCAAAAGAAAAAGGTACTGCTATCAAGACTGTTTTTTTAGATAAGAAAAACAGAGAGTGGCTGCTTACAAAAGATGGATTGCTTTGCATCGAAGGTAATAATGGAAAGCAGACTCCTTTTTTTGTAAATACGCATCCTGAATCCGGACGGCCTAACCAGTCTTTTTTTTCGGCTGCATTCGTTAACGGACACGTATATTTTACCTCTAATAAAGGACGGGTATGGAAATACTCGCTGAAGGATGAAACATTCGAATTGAAAGACCTGGGCTTGCAGGACGATGTGATAAGCATACGGGAATTGTCTGGAGGAAAGGTCATTATGGCTACCCGCCGGTCGGGCTTTGTTGTGGGAGATGCAGCGCTCGAATCACTGAAGTATTACGGTCTGAAAAATGAATTTGATTTTTCTCAGCATCCGATACGGTCAATATATGTCGACAGTCATAATGAGGTCTGGTTCGAAGTAAACAAGATTGGTACGGTCTGTCATTTTAATCCGTCGACGGAGGTGTTCAAGGTGGAACAGGTTCCGGTTGAAAAAGAACCGGGTGATGCTCCAAAATTTGCTGTCTGCGAGGATAAGCAAGGCAATCTGTGGGTACATCCGGTAGGAGGAGGACTGTCTTGGTTCGACAGAGAAAATAATGAGCTGAAGCCTTTCTATAATGAAGTGGGAACAGATGCATGGCGCTTCTCAAACAAACTTCATGCTATGATGCTCGACCATCAGGGCAATTTATGGCTGGGCACTCACTCCAAAGGACTGGATAAGGTTACATTCTTCAAAAACGAATTCCAGTTGATTAAGCCGCAGAACTGTAAGTACGATACCAATGCCAATCAGGTACGTTCGCTTTGTCAGGATTCCCGTAAGCAGTTGTGGATAGGTACACGTAATAGTAAAGTTTCTGTGTATTCTCTTGACTTCCAGTTGCAGGGTTATCTTACAGTCGACGGACGCATATCACTTACTGGTACTCCTTTCAGAGGATCTGCCTATAAGATAATAGAGGATTCGAAAAAAAATATCTGGATTGCTACGAAAGGAAACGGAATCGTTCAGCTGATACCGCAGGGAAGCGGATATAAGATGCTTCATTATACTTACGATGCCAATGATATCTATAGTCTGAGCCATAACAATGTGTACGACTTGTGTGAAGACAGTTACGGTCGTATCTGGGTTGTTACTTTCGGTGGAGGTATCGATTACATCGAAAAGGAGAGTGATGGAAGTGTCCGTTTTATAAACTCGCGCAATAATCTGAAATCGTATCCAATGGAACGTTGCTATAAGGCACGTCGTATGTTGCTCGACAAAAAAGGTATGCTGTGGGTAGCTACTTCCAATGGGCTGCTGGCTTTCAGTGAAAAGTTCGAACGTCCCGATACGATTGATTTTCATTTGTTCGTGTGCATGCCTAATAAGCGTGAAGTGTTGAGCTGCAACGATATATACGATATCTTGCTTACACACGACGGACGTCTGTTCTTTGCTACTTTCGGTGGAGGACTGAACGAGCTTAAGAGCCTTGATAGAAAAGGTAACGCCCTGTTTACTTCGTATGCGGTAAAAGACGGACTTCCTACCGATGTACTTTCTTCACTTGCCGAAGATACGAAAGGAGATATATGGATTGGTTCGGAAAGCGGTCTGAGCAAGATGGATATTGTCAACCATCATTTTGATAATTATCTGAAGCAGGAGATAGGAGAGGAGCTTTCGTTTGAAGAAAGTACGGCAATACGTGCCGAAGACGGACGCTTGCTGTTCGGAACAAACAGAGGACTTTTGTGCTTTACTCCCGAACTGATACGGAAAAACTCCTATGTGCCTGGCATTGTATTGTCGGGCTTGAAGATAGCCAATAAAGATGTTGTTCCCAGACCGGAATCTGTATTGCCTGAGTCTTTGAACAGTTTGTCGCATTTGTATTTGTCGCATAGGGAAAACACCGTAACGCTTTCTTTTGCCGCTCTGGATATGAGTTTCCCGGAAAATGTAAAGTATGCCTATATGCTCGACGGGTTCGATAAGGAGTGGAATTATGTGGGTAAACAGCGTACGGCTACTTATACGAACCTGCCGAAAGGTAATTATGTCTTTCGTGTGAAGTCGACCAACGGAGCCGGTATCTGGGTGGAGAACGAACGTGCCTTGCGGATAACCGTCAAGCCTTCGTTTTGGGAGACTCCTTATGCCTATGTGATTTACACATTAGGCTTTATGCTGATTCTGCTGGTTGGAGCCTATACACTTTTCGTTATTTACCGGTTGAAACATGAAGTGTCTGTCGAACAGCAGGTAACGGACATGAAGCTCCGCTTCTTTACCAATATCTCTCATGAACTCCGTACACCGCTTACCTTGATAGAGGGACCGCTGGAATATATCTTGAAACGTTCGGATTTAAGTAAGGACGTACGCGAACAGTTGCAGGTGGTAGAACGTAATACACATCGGATGCTGAGGCTTGTCAATCAGATTTTGGATTTCCGTAAGATACAGAATCACAAGATGAAACTGTGCATCGAACAGATTGATATCGTCGCGTTTGTACATAAGATTATGGAGAATTTTGAATCCATAGCCGAGTCGAACAAGATTGATTTTATTTTCGAAACCGAACAGCCTAAGCTCAAGTTGTGGGTAGACGCTGACAAGGTAGAGAAAATAGTCTTCAATTTGCTGTCGAATGCATTCAAGTATACGCAGCCCGGAAAAACCATTACCGTATTTATTCATGAAAATGAAGATACGGTTACCGTAGGAGTGCAGGATCAGGGTATAGGTATTTCTGAAAATAAGAAGGCTTCACTGTTTGTACGTTTTGAAACCCTGCTCGATAAGAACCTGTTCAATCCGAATAGTTCTGGCATCGGACTTTCGCTTGTGAAAGAACTGGTGGAAATGCACCATGCCAGCATACATGTAGACAGTAAGGAAGGAGAAGGCAGTTGCTTTAGCGTAGACTTCCTGAAGGGAAAAGACCATTACGGTGAGAATGCCGAATTTGTCTTGTCGGATAACGTGGAAATAATCGGTGAAGCATCCAAGCATTCCTTGCCTGTAGATGTCGAAACTCCTGCCGTTGCTGCACCGGAGGATAAGCCGGAAGCTGTTCCTGCTGCTGATGAGGCTGACAAGGCATCGGTTCCTGAAACAAAGACAATGCTGCTCATAGAAGACAATCTGGAGTTGCGCTTCTTCTTGCGGAGCATTTTCAGCCAGCGTTTCCGTATTATAGAAGCTGCCAACGGAGTGGAAGGACTGGAGAAAGCCATTAAGTATGTGCCCGATATCATAATCAGCGATATTATGATGCCCGAGAAGGACGGAATAACTCTGGTAAAGGAACTGAGGGAGGAACTGACTACCAGCCATATTCCAATCGTATTGCTTACTGCAAAGACCGATATGGACACCAAATTGCAGAGTCTGGAACTGGGGGCTGACAGTTATATCACCAAACCGTTCAGTGCCACTTACCTCGAAGCACGTGTTGATAATCTGCTGGCACGCCGTCAGAAGTTGCGTCAGTTCTATTGCGACCACCTGATGGATATCAATCCTCCGAAAGTGGAAAATGAGGAAGAAGAGGTAGATGTCATGTCGCAGCAGGACCGTCGTTTCCTGGAGCAGCTGACAAACTTTATGGAACGGAATATCGACAATGGAGAACTTGTTGTAGACGATCTGGTGCATGAAATGGCTGTGAGCCGTTCAGTCTTCTTCAAGAAGCTGAAATCATTGACCGGACTTGCTCCGATAGAATTTATCAAGGAAATGCGTGTGAAGCGTGCTGCCCAGCTTATCGAGACTGGAGAGTTTAACATGACACAGATTTCGTATATGGTGGGAATCAACGATCCGCGTTACTTCAGCAAGTGCTTCAAGCAACGCTTTGGCATGACTCCTACCGAATACCGTGAAAAGCAGAAAAACAAATAATTGAGATTTTTTTATCGGGGAACCTTTCCGGAAATTTGTACAAAAGCAAAAGGATATTGTACAAATTTCCGGATTTTTTGTTGATAAGTTTTGGCTATTTAGCCTGTTTTTACTTATTGATTTTAGCATATTTTCATTAGAGAAAGATTAGTTTAATTAGGAAAAAAACTTTTTTTTTGTGTGTTTTTTATATAGAGAATAATTATATTTGTTGTGCTTTTATAAATGGATATGTAAAGTTCTTAACAAGTCAAAGAAGCTTTTTGAGGAGTAAGTATTAACCTAATTAGTGAAAAGGCATGACACTCTTGTATAAAAATGAACATATTTCGTGTACTAATTATGCGGAAGAATTCAATAAAGTTTTTACGTTGATGGAGATTCCCGAAGGGCATACTGTGGAACGTCGGTTTCTTAATACAACTTTTTTGGTTATTTTGTTACAAGGAGATATTGAGATAAGATATGAAATAGATAAATATTTTACTCCTCAATTGGGGTATATGTTTTTACTTCCAAGAAATAAACAAATAACGACCTTTGCTCGGAAAGCTACTATCATATTATTATGTTCGTTTGCAAACGATTTGAAGTTGTGCTCGCGTTTTTCCATTCAACAGTTGTCGCGTTTTATATCTGAAAGCACTTATCAAAGTCCATATTGCTTGAAATTGGATATGCGCCTGCAAAGTTTCTTTTCTTTACTAGTAGATTGTTTAAAAGAGGGATTGGGGTGCATACACTATCATCAGATAAAGCGTGATGAACTTTTCTTGTATTTGCGTGCCGGATATACAAAAGAAGAACTGGCTTTGTTTTTCTATCCCGTTTTGGGCCAAAATTTAGAATTTAAGGATTTTGTATTAATGAATAGCCGCAAGATATTTGATGTCAAGGATTTTGCTTTACAGGCAAATATGAGTCAGAGTACGTTTAATCGGCGCTTTAAGGAAACTTTCAATGAAACAGCTAAAAACTGGCTCTTATTACGTAAACAGGAGTTTGTGAAGCGCGATGTTGCTTTGAGCAATTTGTCATTTAGTGAGATTGCCGAAAAATATAAGTTCTCTTCAACTTCGTATCTGGTTACATTCTGTAAAAAATATTTTGGAAAGACTCCTAATGAAATACGAAAAGAAGCAATTGGAAAAACTGTATAGGTTGACTAGAATTATAGGGTGATTGTAAATTGTAATTATTTGACGTGAATTTGTAATTTTTGTATTTCCGTTGCTGTTTACCTTTGCAAAAAAATAAAATGATAGTGTAGATGATACGGAAATATAGAAAATTATTCTTTCTATGTGCCTTTCTGTGTTTCGGAGGAAACGGAAATGCTCAAAACGTAGCTTTGAAGACAAATATGCTTTATTGGGGAACTACCACTCCTAATGCCAGTATTGAAGTTGGTCTGAGCCGAAAGTTTACTACCGACTGGCAGCTGGTATACAATCCTTGGACGTTTAAGGATGACAGAAAAATGCGTTTCTGGCTTGTGCAACCAGAATTGAGATACTGGTTCTGCGAGAGTTTTGAAGGTCATTTTGTAGGAATTCACTTGCATGGAGCACAATATTATGGAGGTTTCAGTGATAAGCGATACGACGGTTACTTGGCCGGAGGGGGAGTAACCTATGGGTACAACTGGATATTGTCGTCGCACTGGAACCTGGAAGCGCTGATTGGTGCCGGATACGCTCGCCTGTGGTATAAGGAGAGTCCCCGCATTCCTTGCAGTAAGTGCCATGAAGACAAGACCAAAGATTATTGGGGGCTTACAAAATTGGCTGTATCGGTTTCTTATATCTTTTAAACGTTTGCAATATGAAATTCAGATATACATATTTAATCTGGGCTGGATGCTTGTGGCTTGGAGTAGCCGGCTGTGCATCATCGGGTATGAATAAGAAAGTTGCGGTAACACCGGTGCGTACGCTTACTCCCGACAGCATGTCTACTGTGGGGGTGGATGTGAATATTCACATTCCGGAAAAGGCCTTTACAGGTCGTACCCGCCTCATTGTTGTTCCGCAGTTGCTGCAGAAAGACTCTATGCTGGCAGAATACACTCCTATGGTGTTCGATGCTCCTATCTATAGTAAGAAAATGAACCGCCGTGTACTTCTCGACGGCTATGTTGATACACTGGCAAATGTCGCACGCAAGGTAAACAACCGCAAGGAGTACGATGTAACCTATTCCGAACGGGTAGCCGTGCCTGCCGATATTGACGGCGGACGCATTGTGGCCGTACTTTCTACCGACGGATGTGGTGAGTGTGGTATTGCCGATACCGTAGATATTGCTTACATCAACAATATCCCTACGCTGATAGAACCCAAGAAATCGCTTCAACTGAACTGGATTGAGCCAGAGTTTGTTATCCGTCCCAAGGTTATGGAAGGCAGAGGAGAAGCTTTGTTGCAGTTCGTGATAAACCGTTACGACATCAACCTCTCGCTGGGTGATAACCGCAACGAGATGAACCGTATGCTTGCTACGCTGCAGAAAATCGTGACAGACTCGCTTGCCACACTGAACAGGGTAAGCATTTACGGTATGGCATCGGCTGACGGTTCGTATGCTTTCAATACTACCTTGTCGCGCAACCGTGCCAATTCTGCCAAAAACTGGCTGGTAGACCAGCTTCATATCAGTGCGTCGCAAGCTTCACGTTTCAGTGTCGGTTCCCGTCCCGAAGGCTGGATGCCGGTGCTGCAGGCAATGATTGCCGACGGACACCCCGACTCGCTGAAGGTAAGAGAGATATTAGATAAGTATAATGCCGAGAACGACGATGTGGCAGAACGCTATATCCGCCGTCTGTCTTGCTGGAACGACATCAAAAACAATTACTTGCAGAAAGACCGCAAGGTAGAATACGTATATACATATACACTGAAGAGTTTCACTACCGATGCCGAACTGCTCGACATGTACGGCAAGCGTCCCGATGCCTTCAACGAAGAAGAGCTGCTGCGCGTATCGACCCTGAAGAAGACTCCCGAAGAGAAGAAGGAGGTATACCGTACCATTTTGCACTACTTCCCGCAATCGCAGGTGGCAGCCAATAATCTGGCGGTACTTCTGCTGCGTGAAGACAAGGCAGACGAGGCAGAAGCTGTGCTCAACGGGCTGAAAGAATATTCACCCGAGGTGCTGAATACCAAGGCAGCCGTATATGTATATAAGGAAAACAACGAAAAAGCTATTGAGCTGCTTCAGACCAATACCGAATTGCCTCAGGCGCGCTACAACCTGGCATTGCTCAAGGCACAGGAAAGAAAGCTGCAAGAGGCGTACACGCTGATGCGGGGGTACGAAGACGTGAATGCGGCGGTTGTATCGCTCAGTGTTGGCGATACACAGCATGCGGCTTCCATTATGGATCTCTGCGAAGACCACACTCCGCTGGCAGAATACGTACGTGCGCTGGTGGCTGCACGTATGGAGAAAGAGGCGGACGAGGTAGCAGCCCGTCTGGAACATGCGCTGCCCGACTGCAGGTTGAAGGAACGAATGCAAACAGAGCCGGATTTCCTTCCTTACCTTACTACACCGGCATTTCAAGCATTGACAGGAGGAAAAGACTATGAGTAAAGGAATAAAGATATTGTATGTATTGCCGGTGACTGTGTGTCTTCTGTGGAGCAGTTGCATACGCGACTCCATTCCTCCCTGTCCGCCGCTGCAGGTTACGCTTACGGTAAAAGACAAGAATTACTTCAACATCGACGATGCCGTGAAGCTGGGACTGATGGAGCGCAAGGCAGAAAACCTGCCGTTTCGCGATTATGTGAGCACGCTATATTACATTGTACACGATGCCAAAGGAAAGGTAGTGGCAGAGCAGAAAAATACGCTGGTAGACAACGATGATCAGACTCAGCTTATCACTCTTCCCGAGTCGTTGCCGTATGGAAAATATACCCTTACCGTATGGGGGAACATGAAAAGCGACGAGCCGCTGGGAGAAGATGCTACTACGGCAGAAATGGAAGCTGTGGGTGCGGCGGCAAACGACATCTATCTGGCAAGTGCTACGTTCGACTATCGTTACGGCAACGAAGAACATTTGCTAGCCATGGAGCGTACCAAGGGCGACCTGCTTATCAAGACTGAGGGAATTCCCGATAACATCGACTTCTCCACCAAGGATATACAGGATATTTACAATTTTGTAGACAATGGTTTCCAGTATTCCACCCTGACCGATATACATACCGAGCTCGACTGGCAGGAGATACGCAGTGAAATAAAGAGCGAAACGCTGATGTGTCCGTCGCCGTCGTACGAAGGTTCTACGCTGAGTGTGATGTTTATCGACAAATCGGCAGCCGGAAGTCAGGGCAGAGCTGCTTATTATCCTACGCTGGAGCCACAGGACATAAACATCACCATGGGGCGTAACGAGATTACCATCCTGAAGTATGTGTATGTAGACGAAGGCGGAAGCGGTGAGGGCGACTTCGAGATTTACCTTCGGGTAAATGATAACTGGGAGTTACTACACGGTATGGAACTGGATTGATTGACCGATTATTGATAATGTTATTATTTATAGTTTAAATTTTTAAGTATGAAGAAAAATTACTTATTGGGAATGGCTTTGATGGCATCATTGTCGTTCAACTCTTGCGACAAGGAAGTTGTCTATGTGCAAGATGGAACAGGTGTAGAGAGTGTAGCTGACGGTGCTCAGATTATCACACTTCAGGTGGAAAATGGTGGCGACGGACTGGCTACCCGTGCCGGACGTCCGCTGTATAGTGCTGAGGCTAAACAGACTATTCAAAATGTGAAGCTGTGGATTTGTGATAATACTGGTAAGGTGGTATATGTAAAAGAAATCTCTGATTGGAATACTGATGGTTCAACAGTATATACTACTGGTGGTCACGGTCGGCAGACTACTATCGAACTGAAGGATGCAGATAAACTTGCTGCCGGTACTTATAAGATTTATGCGGTAGGTTATAGCAGTAACAGTGATTATACTTTAGATGCTGTAACAAGTGTTGCAAAAGAAGGTACTTTCAAGGAAAACATGGTGTTGCCAATTAAAGATGGCGCTACGAATGAGATTGGTGAAGAAATCTTTGCCGGACAGATGGGTTTGACTGTTGAACAAGGAAAAGGTTTTAAGGAACCGGTGGTACTGAACCGTCAGGTAGCAGGTGCTTTTGCCTATGTTAAGGATATTCCTTATATGGAAGGTGCTAAGTATCTGAAACTGGTTGCAAGTGCTCAGAATCAGTCGTTGGTTCTTGGTAATTTCAATAGCTTTGATCTTACTGGAAATGGTTCTGGTAATGGCGAGAATGTAAAATATGTAGTAAACGGTACCAGTGGCAAAGCTGATGGAAGCTACACTTATGTGATCAGCACTATTGATTTGAATAAATGGTTTACTGCTATTAAGGATGATAACGAAGATAATTTGATTGATGCGGGTGAAAACTGGAAAAATCCATATTCTTCAGATGGAGAAGGTCATCCTACTTTCCAGAAAGGTTCTGCTTTTGGTGGTGAATTTGTTATCCCGTTTGCACATGTAGATGAAAAGCAGACTTTGACTTTGCAATTGACAAATGAAGATGGAACAATACTCAGAAGCTGGAAAGTGAATCTGGGTTCAACTGATGAACAGTTGAAGCAAACAATTACATGCTGGAATAGTGAATCTACTAACTGGAGCACTTCTCTTTCTGGTGAATCTTCAAGCACTTACAGCCTCGTACGTAACCACTTGTATGGTATTGGTACCAGAATGAATGATGAAGCAGATCCCGAACAGCCGGGTGTTGATCCAGATCCAGATCCAGAAGATCCAGATGACAAACCAGAGTCATTGAACAACAAGCAGGAACTTGTATTGAAAGTAAACGATAACTGGGAAGTGATTCACGGAATGGAATTGGACTAATTTTTAGACCGATAAATCAAATAGTATTGCCTGACTTTCAGGCAATACTATTTTACCCTGTTTTATTGAATTTCCGAAGTCAAGTAGCAAAAAGCTCTTCTGCAAGATACCGGAAACAGTGAGATTTCTCATGAACGATACGAATCGGAGCCGGAAGACTGCCTGTCTTTCATTATTATTCCGAAGGCAAGAGCCAGGCAGCTTTCCGTCATTATTCAGAGAAAGAATCGCGTAAAACCGCAGTCAGGTAGTACCGTTTTATGCACGACGGGGAAGTGAAGTATTATCGTAAAAACTATAAAATTTAAAGATAATGAGCGTATTTTTCCAGACATCCAGACAAAGGAGTTTTCTTTCCGCCTGTCGAATAGCCGGAAAGAAATGGTCTGCATCGGTGCCGCTGCTTCTGGCTGCACTGCTGACAGTTGTATTTTATTCATGCCGCGATGAGGATTTACTTCCCTCGGTACAGAGTGTAGAACATAACGGAACCCGTAATGAAACTGAAAGTACTTCAGGTCTTGATGTAGTACAGGATGAAATATATGGTGCAACATATAAGCCCAATTGTCGTGTCCCTTTGGTGGGTGAAGGAAGAGTAATCAACCAGATAACCAAGAATTTGGTAGGCGTTTTAAGTAACTCGGATAATAAGTTGGAATATTTAGTAGACAAGAACTTAGATAACTCTGTTAGTCTGAAGGGATTGGCAGAGCTAAATACAGGGCTTCCAATTTTGTCTGTAAGAGATGTAAACCGTGTTTACTATGATTCTAATGGTATTAAGGTCGGATTCTTATATAAAGATCCGGGTGGGCTGCTCAGCTTGGATGTACTGAAAGGCTTTTGGGTAAAGACTTATTTAAAAGGCGAAGAACAAGACGGTTCCTCTACATCAGGAAGTGGTGATAAATTTCAGTTACTAAACTTAAATCTCTTGAATGTATCTGGAGGTTTAAGTGAAATTTCATTTACTACTACTAAACCTTTCGATGAAGTACGAATCGGTTGTGCTTCCATCAGTGTCGAAGTACTTAGTGGACTGGAATTCTACTATGCGTTTGTGGGGGAGAATCCTAAAAAGATAGCAGCTAAAGAACATGAATATCCTGACGCTAAGCAAGAAAGACCGAGCACAAATATAACTGATTTGTTGGGTCGTAATCTTGTGGATTCAGATATTAGTAATGGTCCAACCTGCGAATTGCTTTCTGGACTTGTAGGTGGTGGACTCACATGTCGTGTAAATTTTGGAGCGACGATACCCGTTGGTTCAGAAGTAGGATATTATACAACAGGAGGTGGATTAGCTTCTATTTCTTTAGGAGCTACTGAATTAAATGCCTATGACACAAGTGATAATAATCCTCAAAGCATTAATACGGAAAGTGGTATCGGAGTATCTGCTTTAGCAGGAGGTGCAAGAGAGTTTAGCATGATATTAACAAAAGAGAATGCCCAAAGATTGGAACTGGATTTACCTTCTGGTATTAATTTGTTATCAGCAGTGCAGGTTCATTACGCCTACTCCCGCGATCCGGTAGAGATAGACGTATCCTCTTATTTTACCATTGGCAATGATACCATTTCTACTGATTATTACGACCTCCCGACACCATCGGAAGGTTCTGTAACATATTCACTTATTAGTTGGCCCAGCGGAGCTACATCTCCTTCTATATCGGGCAACCACATGACCGGCATGACAGTAAATGGTGACTATGTAGTAAAAGCTATATATACCCGAGAAGGAGAAACTTCATTGTTGTATGCCGTGATTCATCGCGACAAAAAAGAAGTTGTGGCGGGTTGTAATACGATGATGATTAATACTTCTGCGAACCAAGGACAGTATACGGTGGTTGAATCCAGTGGATCGCAGGGAGGTATTTCTTTGTTCAATAAGATAAACAACCGCCAGAATCTGGTTGATGGTGATTATACTAATTATGCAGAAGCTACCAATGTATTGAGCTTGATTCAGTTTGGCAGTCTGGCTGGTGTACATTCTTCTCAAGACATTGCTCCACAAGGAGGAAGAAAGACCCGCGTGGGATTTGTGATGCAGACAAATAATCAGCTGCTAGGTGCCGATGTCTTGAAGTTTTTCTTTATCAGACTGTATAAAGATGGTAAAGAAGTGTTTTCCGGACTGACGGCAGAAAATGACGCGGTAGGAGTGGGACTGGTAGGAAACGACGGAAGCAAATTGCGTTTTTATGTGGAAACAGATCAGACATTTGATCAGGTGGAGCTTTGGACTGCAGGCTTGCTGAATGTCAATTTGAATACCTTCCGTCTGTATTATGCTTTCTACGAACCTGTTACTTGCGAAGAGTATGCAGGGACATCGGAGGCTTGTATGGAAATGATCACGGCGCAGAAGCATGGGGCGACTATCAACTATGCAGAAACAAAATCTTCGTCGGTTGCAAGTGTAGGGACTACCATGAACAATCTGTCGTACGTAATCGACAACAGTCAGCAGACAGCGGCTTCTATTGTAGCTGGAGTCAGCCTGATAAGCCGTTCTACCGTGGCTGTAAAATTTAATTCCATCAGAGGCGGACAGCCGCTGGGTGCCATACTCCGTACGCCGGGATATGTGCTGAATGCGTCTGTTCTTCAGAATGTGACAATAGCTGCATACAATGGTGGACAGGCGGTAGCAAGTGAGTCTACTGCCGGCGGATTGGCTTCCATCGAGGTGATAAGCGATGCCGGACTGGCTTATATGGAGGTTACTCCTTTACAGGATTACGATGAAGTACGTATTTCGTTCCCTTCATTGGCAGATGCGCTCGAAACAGTCTGGCTGTCGGGTTTCTATATCCGTCCGGATGCCAACGGGAATGGTATTCCCGACTGTGCGGAAGAACCGGATGATCAAGGAGAAACCGACATTGCATATAAGAGTATAACCGAACATGTTTGTGTGGATGAAACAACCTATTTGGGCAATGTACGTATCTTTGTCGATGCTCAGGATGATAAAGTTGGTACTAAACTTACATTTACCTGCTATCCGTATAACGGCAACGGACAGAAGATAGAACAGGAGGCTGAATTGCAGCAGGATGATAAGGGCTATTTCTTTGAATTGTCATTGCCGGTAGGCGATTATTCTATTTCGGGATTGTCTACTTACAACGGGCTGCGTGCTCAGGTACATCCGCTGAAGACTACCTGGAAGAGAAATACGGCAGATACCGACTGGAACAACTGGAGTAACTGGACGGACGGTTCTCCTTGGGGATGTACCAATGTGGTGATTCCTGCAGGAGCCACACGTTATCCGAACTTAAAAGCTTGGGGTAGTGTAGATAAATTCTATGGCGGTAACTATTGTGCGAATATTCATTTCGAACCGGGAGCAGCTGTACTCAATACACAATATCTGGAGTATGACTGTGCATACGTGGAAATGGAAGTACAAAGCGGTATGTATCATATGATTTCTACTCCACTTCACGGCATGGTTACGGGCGATATGTTTGTTTCGCCTGAGATGCCGGCATACTTTACTCCGCTGAAGGAGGATACTTATCGTGAAGTGCGACACAATCCGATAGTACGTCAGAAAATGTACAGTCGTGCGGTTACAACTGCAACTTCTGGTACTGATCTTAACGGTACTGTAGCTTCCACTGCCGACTGGAGCCGTACGTTTAATGCGGTGGCTCAGCTGTATGAGCAGGCACAGGGCATCAAGATGATGGTTGGAAATGAGGGAGATGGGACTTCTTATCGTCTTCGTTTCCCGAAAGCATATACCGAGTACAATTATTATACGCTTTCCGGCAGATGGGTTAAAGAAGAAACTTTGCCGGAAGGGGCAAGAAATATGAATGGAAAATTTGCTTATGAAGAGAGTGGGTTTAAGCCGGAGAATGCAGGTCGTTCATTTACTTTTAAATTGCGGAATGAAGAACAGGGAGCTACCTATTTTGTGGCAGGTAACCCGTTTATGAGTTATTTGGATATAAAGACATTCCTAACAGAAAATAAACGGTCTGTTCAAGCTATCCGTATCATAGATTCTGAAAATGTTTTCGGAGAAGAAGAGGGATTGGTCAGAATTTCCTTAAGTGAAAACGGAAATTTAAGCTTTGATGTAGCAGGAGAACAGAGCAACACCATTGCACCGTTGCAGGCATTTTATGTAGAGGCGTCAGGAGATAATGCTTCAGACAATGTTGATATAACTTATACCTCGGATATGTTTGTGCAGCCTTCTGCAAGTACAGCAACCAGAAGTTCCCGTAGTGCTTCTGTTCCGGCAGCAGGCGAAATGAAAATCTCGGCTGTATCGGGTAACTCTGTAAGTTCTTGTTCGCTGATTCGCAGTGCCGGAGCATCAGATGCATACAATGCGAAGGAGGATATTGTTTCACTGATTGACGAGGACTTTATGCCGAAGGTAAAGGTGTATACCGTAGCCGACAAGCGTGCGCTCGATATTCAGAAAATGAGTAATGCAACTCGTGTGGATTTAGGATTCATGGTAAAGGACGGTTCGCAACAGACAGAATTCACTTTGGATTATGGCAGCAACTGGAAGGGATGGACACTGGTTGACAAGCAGACCGGAAAGCGCTACCTGCTGGATGGTACTTCGCTTACAGTAAATGCAGGTGCGATGAAGAGTAATGACGGACGTTTCTATCTCGTAAAAGAATGAAAGGAAAGTAGGTTATGAAAATGAAACAATTCATACATGCTGTATTTTGTGCCCTGACTGTGTGTGGCTTCCTCCTGTTGGGAGCCTCATGCAGCAAGGAGAATGAACCGGTACAGACTGTTGAGGGAGTAACGGTTACCATTGCGGCTCAGGGTGACTTGCAGACCCGTACTTCCTTGCCGGTTTATGATGGAGATTATGGAAATTATATTAGTGGTGTGCAGCACGTTACGGATGTATATCTCTATATTTACGAAATGGACAAAGCTAGGACCAATGGTGAGTGTAAAGCCTGCTTTAATGTGGGATGGAGGGAACACTTTACTTCGCTTCCGACTAAAACGGAAGATATCACATATACGTTTGCTTATACATTTGTAGTCGGAAAAACTTATCGGCTGGTAGCGGTAGGTGTAGATGGAGCTGAATCGGAAGATGTCATGCAAGATTATGATGGCAAGAACTCTATTTTTACCTATGGCTTGCCTAAGTCTATTGAGATTGGTAGTAAGCTGACTGATCCGATTACACTTCAAGAGGGTAAAACTCCGACTGATATGGCACATTCGGAATTCTTTACGGGGTACGTAGATTTCACACCAAAGTCGGAGAGTGACAAGCATATTCGTGAGATTAATTTGTGGCGCAGGGTCGCAGGTCTGCAGGTTTGCCTGAATCAGATTCCGAAGGAAGTAGAGCGCGTGAGAATATTGCTTTATAATTCGCAGAATACACAAGTGAAACTATTGCCCAGTGCCCCAACAGCAAGTGGAATTACAGATTATATTACCAGCCCTTATGGGCACGAAGAGGGCAGGGTACTGATGGATAAGACCTTTACAGAGGATGATTTATATCTTCCGGAACCTGGTTCAGGAGCCGTCTTTGATGATGCTTACAAATGTTCCCTGACGGCATTTATGCTGCCTGTCAATATCCCAGACAGGGAGCTGTACGACTATACGCTTGTAGCGGAGTTTGTTACTACCTCCATGACCGGTATTGTAGGTTCCAGCAAAAAGGTACGGTTGATAAAGCCTTGGCAAAATAGCGACGGGCTTGATTTCGAAGACGAAACTGATATAGGCACAGGTATTATCGACGACCTCGACAAGTATCTTTTCCCGATTGAGGCAAATCATTTTTATTGTCTGGGGATTCCGTCAAAACCTATAGACTGTTCTGGCGTGTTGCAATAACAATTGGCACTGTGTAAGGTAGTTACAAGGGTATGAAGTTTCTTAATTGGATGATTAACTTATGAAATATACTAGATTGATTTATATGTCAGGCATCGTCCTGATGCTTCTTTCTGCCTGCAGCGATTCGTCGTCGCTTGATGCAGAAGGACAGAATGGGAAGCCACTGCAGCAGACGTTTACTGTAGCGGTAGAAAGTGTGGGCGAGCTTTTTGAAGGTGGAGAAGGGGTGAATCCGGCTACTGTCGCATCACGCCGTCCTATTTCGAGCGTTACACCTACGCAGACATTCGACAAGCTCAGTATACTGATTGTGGAGTATCAGAGCCCGGCAAAGGTGGTATATAAAAAGACGATTGAAAACTGGAGTAATCCAGATAACAAAGCAAGTTATCCCTGGAGTACGGAAGACGGACAGGGGCGATATGCCACGATTACGCTTACCGGCAGTGAGTGTCTGGAGGAAGGAAAGAATTACATGGCATATGTAATTGGTTACCAAAGCGGAACTTACGGAGGCTATGAGCCGTTTAAAGGTGTAGAAGTAGGGGATTATTACAATCAGACTGAAACCGTAACTATCCCTAATGGAGGGTATGCTGAAGAAGTTTTTGCAGGTGCAGAAATTTTTTGGGTGGAAAATGGAGTGATTCTTTCCAAACTGAGTGCTGAAGCAGAGGCACAGCATGGACTGATGGTAGCTCGCCGGCAGGTAGCGGGTACGTTCGGCTATTTTACCCGTGTGCCGGTGCAGGTAAACGGCAGTAGTGTGGCTAAGCTGCGGCTAGTTGCGACCAAACGTAATCAGACTATTATCTTCGGAGGATTCAGAAGTGTGGACGATGCTTTCGATTTTCATAAGGATAATGTGATAAATGGTATGAATCCGCGTACGGACTATGATTGTGCTTTGGCAGAATCAGCAGTGAACGATGCGTTTTCTGTGTATGAGATTGACTTGTGCAAGTGGTTTCCTGGCAATACGGAGAACGTGCTATTACCCTTGGATATGAATGACGATGGTTATTTGGATAGTGCCGATACGAATTGGCAGACTGATGAGGAATCCTATCCTAAGGGGACGATTTCATTACCGAGGGGTACGGTGTTCGGTGATAGCTTTTGGGTTTCGGTTGTTATGACGCAGCGAGATGTGGAAGAAGGAATACCTACTTTCCAAATGCAGATGCTTGATGCGGAAGGAAGGGTGATAAAGTATTGGGATATTATTTTACGTAATTACGAAACTGCAGGTGAAGACCGTACATTGGTATCGTTGCCTGATGGAGAGAACGGACGTACTGTGATTACCGAACTCGATAATATTGATACAGAAACTTGTTTTAGTATTGTACGTAATCGTTTGTATACGATGGGGGAAAAGAGTCAATCGCAGAATTATGGTGAAGATGAGCCTATCGATTTAAGTTCAGCCGGAGTGCTTGTGCTTGATGCTCGTCATGAATGGCAGATTATGAATTCTATTATCTTTAATTAGGTATTTATATTACATTTTGTTAATAAAAGAACAATATCCCCAACTTATTTAGCAAGTTGGGGATATTGTTTCAGAATTCAGTGGGTTTTCCTGTATTCTGCATATAGTTTGTTCTAATTTTAGAACGGATAACCGATTGCGAAGTGGATGCCCATTCCATCCTTGAAGTTCGGTATGTTGTAGTATTTGGAGATTCCTGTTTCGTAAGGTACGTGCAGGGCTACTCCCCAGTCGAGGCGAAGTACAAGGAAAGACAAGTCGTATCGGATACCCAGACCCGTTCCCAGTGCAATATTGTCGAAGAACTTGTTGAACGTAAATTGCGCATCGGGACGTGCTTCGTCTTTCCGCATCAGCCATACGTTTCCGGCATCGAGAAATAATGCTCCGTTCAGATTACCTCCGAAAAGGTTGGAGAAAATGCGGAAGCGATACTCCAGGTTGGCTTCCAGCTTGATATCTCCCGTTTCGTCTACGTACGAATAGGCTGCGTTTTCGGCCGGATGAAAGCGTCCGGGACCGATAGAACGTACTGTGAAAGCACGTATGCTGTTGGCTCCTCCTACGTAGAACTGTTCGTTATAGGGAGCAATGGTCTTGTTACCGTATGCCCAGATTACTCCGGCCATCAGTCGTCCGGCAATCTGCTGCTTGTCGTTGATGTAGTAAAGCGGTCGTATCTCGCTCGAGAACTTCAGGAACTGTGCAAATGGAGTTCCGAGGAATTTCTTTTCTCTTTCTTTCAGACTCTTGCCGAAGGCTGCATAAATAAGTGAGGTGACATTACCTGCCGAGCTGAAAGAGTTTTCCCACCATATTCGCATCCGGCGGTGACGCCATGAATCATCGTAGGTAAAGGTATAGGTGACCGAAGGGATGAACTGGTCGTCCAGACTGTGAAACAGCATGGGGTTGGCCTGTGCAATCGAGTCGAATGTAGCCGTACGGTGCTGCAAATGGTTGAATGCCAGATGGAGTGGTGTTACGGTATGTTTCATGCTTCTGGACGGACGGAAACTGTACGAAACGGTTCCTCCGAAAGACAGCATCTTGAAGTATCGGGCACGGTTTACCTGTTCGGCATAAATCTTGAAGTTCGTTTGCGACGGGAAACGGAACGGGTCAATGCGGTCGCGTACCCATGGAAGTACAAGGCGAGGGAACTCCAGTGACAGGGCTGCTCCCAGTTCATAAGAGTTCATAACAGACTTGTCGCCGTCGACGGTTGAGCTGGTCTGCCATTCGTATGAACCTTTCAGCTCCAGATTGAGTGATGCTCCCATGCGGCGGAAGTTTTTGCGCGACAGGTTGAATATGGCTCCGGGACCGGTCTGCTTGGTACTCTTGGTAGTGACGTTAAGCTCCAGCTCACTGTTGTAGGGCAAGTCGAACATGGCATTCACGCGTACGTCGAGTGTATCTTTTTCTGCTCCTGTACGGGGAGTATATTGAAACTCGCTGAACTTGAACACACCCAGTCGTGCCAGAGCTTCTTGGGTATAGTTCTGTCTGGTCTGCGAATAGACTTCTCCCTTACGGTACAGGAAACGCTTGCGCAGTACGCCGTAGCGGATGCCCGGCTTCTTTCCGGAGTAATAGATGGTAAAGTTGCGCAGCTTCAGTGAGTCGTCAGGCTGTTCACCGTTATATCCCGTCAGGTACACAGAAGTATGTCCGATATGATACGTGCGGAGAGCTTCTTCGGGAATACTTTGCCGGGGTACAATCTTTAACTTGACGTACCCTTTGCGCATGATTGTATCGGCAAGGAAAGTGATGAATTCATTTCTTGCGTAGTAGTATCCGTTGTCGCGGAAGAGGTCTATCAGACGCTGCCGTTCCTGATTCAGGACCGTCACGTCGAAATTATCTCCGCTGTGTATCAGCCGTTCGTCGAAATGTGCATGAATCAGACTGTCGGTTTGTGGTCTGAATCCTTCGTATGTCACGGTATCTATGTAGTATGGATTTCCCATATCGATGTCGTAACTCAGTTTTACAGCCCGCGGGTTACGGGTACTGTCTACCCGATAAGTTACTTTTCCGTCGAAATACCCGTAGTCGTGCAGCAGATTGGACGCTACTTTTATTCGGGTTTCAGGATTTACGGTAGAAACATATACCGGTTTGGCAGCCAGTTTTTTGAATATCCACTTTCCGAAGCCTTTTTCATACCTTTCAAAGCGATTGTATATCCATAGTCCGAAAGGTATCGGAAAACGGATATTGGGCTTTACCACGATGGCGTTGTTCGGAGCAATGCTGATAGCTCCTTCCGCTTCGGCAAGTGCCTTTTGTCCTGCCTTGCTCTTGTCTTCGTTGTTGATGGTTACTTTCTTCAATCCCAGATACAAGGTTTCCCCTTCCGGCAAGTGCTTTGTCGTAGAGCATGATACAGCCATCATGGCTGCAAGCAGAAGCGTCAGGATATGATATGTTTTATATTTCTTCATGGATATGTAATTATGCTTCAATCAGTTTTCTGTTGTTTGTTCGGGCTGTTTCTTTTTGCGGGAGCGGAAGATGAACAGTTCGCTTAGTTTGCTCACTTTCTTTCTCAGTACGATACCGGCTCCTGTTTCTATCACTTCACCGTCGAGTATGCTTTCGTAATTCTTGTCGTGGAAAATCTTGATGTAGCGTGTACCGCTGTTGTCCAGACGGTATTCCAGCGAAATGTTGTCGATAAACGACTCGTCTTGCTGCTGTACATCGTTTCCGGTAGATATTTTTCCTCCGATGATAACCTGGAAGCGGTTGTTCCAGAATCGTTTGGCAAACTGGAAGTTATAATCCGTACGGGTATTTCCGGTTTCGCCTTCATCGGTCGTTTCCATACCGAAGTTTATATCTATTGTTTTCAGTGCATTTCCTGCTATCTTGTTTATCTCACTTTGCAGGAACGAGTTCAGCATACTGTTGGTGTCGAATCCTTTGCCTCCGGTATTGCTTTCTGACATATATATACCTGTAACCAGCATGGTGACAGCCAGCTTGTTTTTCTCTTCGGCCGACTTGGCAGCGAGTTCGTTCTGCATGGCACCGTCGTCGGGAGCTTCGAGTGTGAAGGTAAAGCCCAGATCTTCCAGACGGTTTGTCAGATTCACTCCCACGTTGAAGTTCACCATGCGCGTACTTTCTCCATCGGAAGAAACCGACGCACGCACCCGTTCCGAAGCCTTTATATTCAGATTCGGGTTCATAACGTTTCCGGTCCATTCGATATAGCTTCCATCCTGAATGTAGAAAGTCTTCAGCGGGATGATAGGCATTTCGTATTTCATTTCTCCGCTCATCAGCGAATAACGACCGTTGAGCAGCATGTTGCCGTCGGGCTGATACTGGAACGACAAGTCGCCTCCACCTTCCAGCAGCATGTAGTTGCTTCCGCTTTCATTTAAGTTGACACGTGCCTGCACAGCCTCGTCGATGTGAAGTGTCATCAAAATGTCCATACCTCCCAGCGACATGGCAGGAATGTGAGGTTTGGCTATGTGAGTCGTATCGCTGAAGTCCACAAACGTGACAGTTTCATTCAGACGGTCTTCTACGGTCAGCGGAGAGTCTTTCAGTACATAAGTGAAATCACTGCTTCCTAAAATATTCATGTTGCCTCTCATGGTAAGGGCATCCGGCCGTCCTTTCAGCATGGCATTTACATCGACATAAATCTTACCGTGTACCAGCGACTCTTTGGTCTGTTTGGCATTGATCAGCTCAAAGTTATGCGCTTCCATTTTCAGGTTTATATCCATGGCAGCCATGTCGGTCATATCTACGTAACCGTCTATGCTGAACGGTGTCTTTCCCTTGGTAAAGATGTTGAAGCGTTCGAATTTCAGTCGGCTGTTCTCAATCTTCAGCGGCCGGTTGTCGAGTTGCAGGTTCAGTGAAGCCTGTGGAATATTGATTATTACACTGTCAAGTCCCAGTTCTCCGTTCAAGACGGGCTGTGACGTGGAACCTTCAATGGAAATCGAACCGTCCAGGTCGCCCTTCAGCCTGGCCATATCATCGGGAATGAATGCGTTGGCTACCTTCAGCGGCAGATGATGCAGGTTCACATCTGCCGTCAGATTATCTTTATCATTTTTCCCCGTGGCAGAAAGGTACGTTCCGTTCAGGCTCATTATTTCCTCGTCGTTCAGCATCAGGAAGCCGTCTATGCTGTGTTCTCCTGTTTCTTTAGGCAGATATACGGCACTCATTTCCCAGTTGCCCAGTTGTTGTTTGTTGTAGGCAAGGTTGTTGATTCCTATGTCGGTTGCAACTTGCATGCTCGACTCGCTTTGTATATAGTGTGCCTCGGCGTTGATAAAGCCGGCTATGTCGGGCATATATGGGATGATGCGCCGGAACTCAGCTATGTCTATCTGGTTGAGAGCTACGGTAAGATCCTGCTGTACGAGAGAGTCCGGAGTAGAATATAAGGATAATCCGGAATGATTCTCATCGTATATCTTGACGTCGGCATGGATACGTCCCTCATCGCTCAGATAGATATAGTTGTCGGGGTTCACCTTAAACGGACGATATACCAGAGTAGGATTGTCCGGAGTGATGTGCATGCTGATGCCGTTGGGACGTAGCTGTGCCTTCAGACCGAGATCAACTCCGGTTTCTCTTTTACCGTTCAGGTAACCTATTGCCAGTTGTGCATCGGTAGATCCGATATATCCGTTCAGTGAAATGTCGAAGGCTTCCTGACGTTTGTTGGCAAGAGCCTTTACACCACTGTAGAATTTCACCTGCACAGAATCTTGCAACGTCTTGAAGTAAATCGTATCCAGTTGAAGACTGTCGGTCCGCAAGCCGTACAAGTCGATGGAACCGTTTAATCCGTCTTCCGGCGAAGTGCTGAAGCTGGCCCGCAGACGATTGTAGTTTACATGCTGTGAAGCCAGGAAGTTGGCCACCGGATTGTCTGATCCGGAGAATACTTTCAGTTGTGCCGAAGGCAGCATTTCTCTGATCAGGCGCTGATTTATGTGTTTTTTCTTCCACTGCTCTCCAAACTCCTTGGCTACCAAGTCGCTCTTGCTCATAAACTTGTCGAGGCTGTTGGCCGATTTGAACAGGAAAGTCAAATCGCCTGCATTGACATATCCCCTTACCGAATCGGTAGCCATATCGAAACCTGCATGCAGGTCTTTAGTCTTGAAGTTTCTTTCGGCTGTTACGAGCTGTATACCGCTGACGGTAGCACGTGCTTTGTGGCGTTGCTTCATATCCGTCTGCGCATGCACCTCGATGTTCATCGACGAACTGAAAGGCGTGCTCATAAGTGACAACGCCTGCCAGTCTAACAGCCGCACATGGGTGTTCAGATCGGCTTTTATCATATTCGGCTGAAGCAATGCCTGCAAATTGGCCGATACGTCTATTGCACGGTTGTTGACATTCAGCATCATTGAAGCCTGAGAGTGTTTCAGGCCGGCATCGAGTGTGACTCCGGAGAACAGAAGCGAGCCATACCGGAAGTGTGAAACCTCACCCTTCAGCAGAGCAGATGTTTTCGGAGAGAAAAAGTCGAATCCGTTTCCTTCGGCATGCAGTGAAGCCGAAAGTCCGAATATCGAATCATGCGGCATAAACTCGTGTATGTTGAGGCTGTCGATATTCAGGTCGACCAGATAGCCTTCTTTTTGCAAATCATAGTCAGCTTTTAAAATAACATTGGCTTTTTTGCCCGGAAAGAACTGCATGTTTGCTCCGAGCAGACTGCCGTTGACCGAAGCTTCTCCTTCCAGTTTCATGCCATGTGGCAGTACGACACCGCTGAGCATACTTTCTACAAAGTTCAAGTTGCCCGTTTCTACCGATAAGTTGATGTTTCCGTTTCTCTGGAGACTGTCCATAGGCAACGTAATACTTCCCGTAGCCTGTGCACGGAAAGCATCCTGAATGCTTGCCGAGAGCGTGGTAAGACGAATCTCCTTCAAGTTTCCGTCAATGCCGGCACGTATCTGCAATGGGGCAGACGGATATTTTTTAATGAAATCTTCCGGCATTCCGGTGATAACCTTCAGTAAATCATTCTTGCCGATGTCAGCCATCAGACGAGCATTGATCATACCGTCTTTTTCAGCATCAGTCGCCTCCCAGTCCATGGATGCGCTGAATTCGAGATACGAATCGGGGGTTGTTATCTGCAACGACGGCACTTTCAGTGTCTTGGCATCCGATACCAGTTTTCCTTTTGTTGAAACAATTTCCAGTCCGGAGCGTTCCTTTAAGTTGAAGTCGCGTATATTGGCATAGATATCATTTCCGGCATAGTAGGCAGAATCTACATCCAGCTTGATGTTGGTAATGCCGATATGCGATGCATCGAATCCTTCGGCAGCAGGAAGTGTATTGGTATCAAGATAAGCACTACCGTTTGTCAGTTTAAGTGAACCTGCCGAGTATGCCGACTTATGCAAGTCGACCAGTCCGTTCCGTAGAGAGAGTTTTTCGAGCGATGTTGACATGCTGAATGTATCCAGCGGCATTTGCATGGCAAACGAAACGTTTTCGAAATCAACATTTTTCAGTTGTATTTTCCAGAAAACCGGTTGCGAGCTGGTCGTATCTGAGGCTGTAGTATCGGCCATGCAGATGGATAAATGAGTATCCTTTAAAGAAAGAGTGTTGACAATGGCAGTTTCCGGATCGAGCTCTACGCCATGTGAGGATACGAATAGCTCTCCCAGATTTCCTTTCAGCGTCATACCTTCGATGAGGTTTGCCGTATTTACAGATGCCTTGCTCAACTCCAGACCGTCAAGTTCGATTTTCTTTCTCAGCAGGGGAGTCAACTGGATTTTTGCTGTTAATTTCTTGGCATTCAGTATGGTATCCTGCTTGTCGATAATTACGGTATTGTTTACTACCAAATCTAACGGAAATGAAAGAGAGATTCTTCCTATCGAGATTTGCATACCTGTGGCTTCGGAAGCGTAGCGTGTAGCCGTGTTTACCAGAAAATTCTGAATAGGAGGTATGTATATCAGAATACATAGCAATATAAATAATATGAACGGAGATGCTACGGCGATCCCTGTCCATCGCAGATATTTTTTCATAGGCCAAGTCAAGCTGTATTGTTTGTGCGAATTTATATAAAATAACCGAATTAGTATTCATTTTGTTCTGGAACTATTTAGTTGTATTTATATAAATTCTTTACCTTTGTGCTATAACTTAATTTTAAAAGATATATTATGAAACCAACTTTGTTTGTTCTGGCTGCCGGAATGGGAAGTCGTTATGGAGGTTTGAAACAGCTTGACGGTCTGGGACCCAATGGTGAAACAATTATGGACTATTCCATTTTTGATGCTATCCGTGGCGGATTTGGAAAGATTGTATTCGTAATCAGAAAAGATTTTGAAGAAGATTTCCGTAAGAAAATCATCAGCAAGTACGAAAACCATATTCCAGTAGAAGTAGTATTTCAAAGCATCGACAAGCTTCCTGAAGGATTTACTTGTCCGGCTGAACGTGTAAAACCATGGGGTACAAACCATGCAGTGTTGATGGGTAAGGAGGTTATCCGTGAACCTTTTGCCGTAATCAATGCTGACGACTTCTACGGACGTGACAGTTTTGCCGTAATCGGTAAATTCTTGTCTGAACTTCCTGAAGGAGCTAAGAATACATATTGTATGGTAGGATTCCGTGTTGGAAATACCCTGAGTGAAAGTGGTACAGTAGCTCGCGGTATCTGTTCTACCGACGAAAACAGACATCTGACAACAGTAGTAGAACGTACTGAAATTATGCGTATTAACGGTGTCGTTTCTTATAAAGATGAAAATGGCGAATGGGTAGGCATCGAAGATAATACTCCGGTTTCAATGAATATGTGGGGCTTCACTCCTGACTATTTCAACTACTCTGAAGAATATTTCATCGACTTCCTGAAAGAAAACATCGATAAGCCTAAAGCTGAATACTACATTCCGCTCATGGTCAATAAGCTGATCAACGATGGTACTGCTACAGTAGAAGTTCTTGATACTACTTCTCGCTGGTTTGGAGTAACATATGCAGCCGACCGTCAGGGTGTAGTTGATAAATTGCAGGCTCTTGCCGACTCTGGAGAATATCCTAGCAAGCTGTTCTGATAATTGAACATATACTATACAGGGAAATTTCCTTTATGCGTAAACTTTGTGTTTGTCATGAAGTAAGCGTGTAAAGGAAATTTTTTTTATTGAAGTTATGCCTGGCCGGTAAATATTGCGAAATGGATTTTAATCTTTTTTTCTGAATTTTGGTTAACTTTGCACTAATATAAAAGATATTATGAGGAAGCACATTTTATTTTGGCTGCTAGTTAACTGGATTGGATGGATTTATGCGGAATCGGTGGAAAAAGAGATTCCGCAGCTTCTTGCTACACTCGATTCTATATTAGTACAAACTGGAGAGTTGGCATCGCAGAAAGAGCTTAAAATAGCGCAATTGAAGAAAAAGTTATCGAATGCCGCCAATCTTGAAGAGGAATTCTGGATAAATAAAATGCTATATGACGAATCTTTCGTATTCAATGCTGATTCCGCAATGAAATACGTTGACCGTAACATACAGATTGCTACCGAACTTAAAAAGAAGGACTGGCAGGATGAATGGCTGATAAACCGTTCTTTTATGTTTGCTGCAACAGGATTGTTAAAAGAAGCAGGTGAAGTGCTGGAAAAAGTTGATTCTACCAGTTTGTCTGACGGACTGAAACTCTCGTATTACTATCAGCGTTCTTACCTGTATTCGCATTTAGGGCAATATATGGGCGACCAGAAGCAGGTTAATAATAAATATTATAATGAGTTCGAAAATGCCAATAAGCACATGCTGGCCTTAGTCCGTCCGAAAGATCCCCTTTATTGGTGGTGTGTAGCGTCATGTAATGAACTCTCTCCTGGAGATAGCTTGTTTTCGGCCTTAGAGAACGTTGTATTGTCTTCTCATCATAATACACGGCTGGATGCAATGAACGCTTATGGCCTTTCGAATATGTATAAGCGGATAGGAGATAAAGAAAAAACCATGATTTATCTGATTTATTCGGCAATGGCTGATTTGAGAGTCTGCAATCGCGATATTGCTTCGTTGCAGGAACTTTCATCGTTATTGTATGATGCAGGAGATATTGACCGCGCGTATGCTTACATGAATTATTGCTTGAAGGCAGCTTTGCTTTATCCCAACCGGGTGCGTATCATTAATATATCTACAGAATTGGATAAGATATATGCTAATTATCAGCAACGTGATATAAGATGGCGTAATTCATTGCAAAATTATTTGTATGTAGTTACTTTTTTCTCGATAATCCTGGTACTGGCCTTGATTGGTCTTTATCGTCAGACGAAAAAATTGAGAAAGTCGCGTACAGAACTGGATTCTGCAAATCACTCTCTTAATCAACATGTTGTTGAACTTTCACAGATGCATAAACAGCTGGCCTTAGCCAATCAGGAGCTTCAGAATTTGAATGAACTGCTTAGAAGTGCTAACCAGAAGCTTCAAGAGTCGAATGATGTAAAAGAAGAATATATCGGATATGTGTTCTCTATTTGCTCGAACTATATCAGTAAGCTGGATGAGTATCGGAAAAACATTAACCGTAAACTAAAGACTGGTCAGTTTGAAGAGGCAAGACAATTGACTGATAACTCTTCATTGACTCAAAACGAACTTAAGGACTTTTATGCCAATTTTGATGCTATCTTTTTGCGGGTTTATCCTGACTTTGTAGCGGATTTAAATTCTTTGCTTCGTCCTGAAGAGCAGATTTTATTGAAAGATGCAAGCGAACTGAACACGGAAGTTCGTATTTATGCATTGGTCAGATTGGGTATAAATGATAGTGTCAAGATTGCTGACTTTTTGCATTGTTCTCCTCAAACAGTGTACAATCATAGGTTGCGCATGCGCAATAAAGCAATTATACCTAAAGATAAATTTGCCGAAGCTGTCCGCCTGTTGGGAAGAGGAAGTAAGTAATAGGAAATTCAAAATAGACTTTTTTAGCGGAGAGAACTTCTTGATTTAAGTTTTTCTTCCGGTTGAGAACAGACCATAGTACACGCTATTTTGTAGTGTGCTATGGTCTGTTTTTTTTGTACTGTTCATGTTTTAGAAAACCTTGTTCTTTCCTGTTGTAATGAGAAGAAGAGGTAAATCTCATTTCCGAAAGCTGCTTTTCAGACTTGTAAAAGCGTATAAGTCACTCTATATGTCAGTCGTATAGTTTACCTGTTTGTTTTATATATGTATTGATAATCAGTGTGTTGTCTTTTCATGATCTTACTTGTTAACTTTACTTTAGAATAGATTAACGTCCTTTAGTATCTAATTTTGCTTCCAGAATTTTTAATCAAATATTCTATTATGTTAACTAAAAAATTTACTAGTATGAAGAACAATTTTCAACCGGTACAGATTACTCGGTTTGTATTGTCTCTATGTTGTTTATTGTGTTTTTCTGTTCATTTGTTTGCACAACAAATAACAGTAAGTGGAAACGTCAAAGATTCATCGGGCGAGCCGGTAATTGGAGCCAGCGTTTTGGTGAAGGGAACTACCAATGGTGTGATAACCGATTTTGACGGTAATTTTAGTATTGCCAATGTAGAAGATGGTTCTCAAATTGAAGTATCGTACATTGGTTATGTAACGCAAATGAAAAAGGCAACAGGTACACAACCTTTGAATTTTATTTTAAAAGAAGACACCGAAACTTTGGATGAAGTCATTGTAGTAGGTTATGGAATTCAAAAGAAAAGTGTTGTGACAGCATCTATCAGCCGGGTTAGCTCTGACGATTTGAAAAATGTAACTCCTACCCGTGTAGATAATATGTTGAAAGGACAGACTTCAGGAGTAACGGTTACTTCTGCATCCGGACAGCCTGGTGATGCTGCAAAGGTACGTATTCGTGGTATTGGTACCATAAACAATTCTGACCCTCTTTACATCGTTGACGGTATGCCGGTTGATGGTGGTATCGATTATTTGAATCCTTCTGATATTGAATCTATCGAAGTCTTGAAGGATGCAGCTTCTGCTGCTGTGTATGGTGCTCGTGCTGCCAATGGTGTAGTATTGGTTACTACAAAAGGAGGAAGCAAAGGAAAAGCTGTTATTAGCTATGACTTCTCATACGGTTGGCAAAATCCTTGGAGAAAGAGAGATGTTCTTAATGCTGTTGAGTACGAAACGTTGATGAATGAAATGGCTGTTAACTCAGGCAAAGATGCTCCTTATGCCAATCCGGAAGCAGCAGGAGAGGGAACAGACTGGCAAGATGCTTTGTTCAACTCTAATGCACCGATAATGAATCACCAGATAAGTGTCAGTGGAGGTTCTGATAAAGGTTCATACTTTTTGTCAACAGGATATTTCAAGCAAGACGGTATTGTTGGAGGTAATTTCGATCGTTCAAATTACGAACGTTTCACTTTACGTATGAATTCTAATTATACATTGTTCGATCAGACTAAAAACCGTAACTGGCTTTCATCATTTAAAATTGGAACCAATATCGGTTATACTCGTATTAAATCTGTAGGAGTTGATACAAACAATGAAAAAGGTGGTCCGTTGGGTAGTGCGCTGATGATTGCTCCTACACTCCCTGTGTATGCTGAAGATCCTGAAGCTGTATTGAAAGAATATCCTACAGCAATAAAAGATAAAAATGGAAATGTTTATACCATTGTTGGTGATGCGTATAACGAAATAACCAATCCGCTGGCTCAATTGGAGTTGCCGGGAGATGTAAACAACTCTGATAAATTCGTCGCTTCTTTCTGGGGTGAACTTCAACTGTGGGACAATCTTAAGTTTAAAACAACTTATGGTGCTGATTTGGCATTCTGGGGAAATGATGGCTGGATATATCCTTACTATCTGGGAAAGAGCAACAGTCAGACTCAGTCTTCTGCATGGTCGGGCATGAACAGAGGATATACATGGCAGCTGGAAAATGTATTGTCGTATGACAAGACTTTTGGACGGCACTCAGTATCTGTTATATTAGGACAGTCTGCAAAGAAATATCAGGGACGTACCTTGTGGGGAAAGAACTACAATTTGCAATCTCTGGATCCTGATAAAGCCAACATCAATTTCGGACAAGGAACAAAGGCCGATCAGGAAGCTACAGGACAAGCTCAGCCTTTTTCAACACTGGCATCTATGTTTGCTCGTGTCAGCTACAACTATGCTGAACGCTACATGTTCCAGGCAACAATACGTCGGGATGGTTCATCTAACTTTGGTCCGAATAACAAATATGCAGTATTCCCTTCATTATCTTTAGGATGGAATATCACAAATGAAAAATTCATGGAAAAACGTCCTGAATGGCTTACTTCAATGAAATTACGTGCAAGCTGGGGTAAGAATGGTAATGAACGTATTGATGCCTTCCGCTATACAGCCATTATGAACAGTGGTAACAATTATATTTTTGGTGCTAACGGCAATGAAGCTATTGTGGTAGGAGCTAAGCCTAATGGATTGCCTAACCCTGATTTGAAATGGGAAGAAACCAGCCAGACTGATTTGGGATTGGATTTCGGATTTTTGGGTAATGCACTTACTTTTACAGTAGACTGGTATAAGAAGAAAACAGATGGTATGCTGATGCAGATGCCGTTGCCTGCTTATGTTGGTGATACTCCTCCGATGGGTAATGTGGGTAAGATGGAAAACTCTGGTATTGAAATGGATTTGTCTTATAGATTCCAGGTTTCTGATTTGAATGTTAAATTCGGAGCCAATGCTTCTTACCTGAAAAATAAACTGATCGAACTGGGTAATGCCGAAGGTTGGGCTAACTATGATGCTATCCAGAATATCGGAACAATTACACGTGCCGAAAACGGAGAACCTTTCCCGTTCTTCTATGGAAAGAAAACTGCTGGTATCTTCCAGAATTGGGATGAAGTCAATTCATATGTAAATTCAAAGGGAGAGAAAATCCAGCCTAATGCACAGCCAGGAGATGTACGTTTTGTTGATGCGAATGGAGATGGAAAGATTGATGACGCAGACCGTGTGAAGATCGGTAAAGGTATGCCAGACTGGACTGTAGGATTCTCTATCGCTTTAGACTGGAGAGGATTCGACCTGAATGCTTTCTTCCAGGGTACTATCGGTAATGATGTCTTTGATGGTTCTCGCCGTATTGACTTGAAGAGCATTAACCTGCCTTCTTATATGTTAGACCGCTGGCACGGAGAAGGTACTTCCAACAAATATCCTCGTTTGAGTGAAAATGATGAAAATGGAAACTGGTTGTCTTCTGATTTGTATATAAAAGACGGTTCATACTTACGTCTGAAGAATATTCAGTTAGGATATACTTTGCCTAAGGCTGTAACAACAAAATTCTTTGTGCAGAATTTGCGTGTATACGTTGGAGCTGAAAACCTGTTTACAATTACAGGCTACGATGGTTTCGATCCGGAAATTTCTTCAGGTGGTACTTCTTTAGGTGTTGATAAAGGAGTTTATCCTCAGGCCAAGACATTTACAGTTGGCGCAAATATTACTTTCTAACTTTTAAACTGAGAAAAAATGAAAAAATATTTTATATGTGGTGCTTTAGCACTAATGAGTTTGGCTTCTTGCAGTGATTCTTTTCTGGAAGTATATCCTACCGTGAATATAAGTGAGGATGAGTATTATAACTCGGAAGAACGTATTTATAGTGCACTGGTTGCTGCTTACGATCCTTTGCAGTGGCCTGACTGGGGACTGGGACAGTATAATCCTTTGAATCTGGTTGCAGATGTTATGTCGGACGATATTTATGCCGGAGGTTCAACAGAGCAAGATAATGAGCACTGGCATCGCATGCATAAGTTTACAGCTACTCCCGAAATCGTTTGCAGTAGTTTATGGAGTGTATTTTATTCAGGAATCAACCGTGCCAATATTGTTATGGCAAAAATGGATGGTATTCCTGGTATATCTCAGGAAAATAAGGAACGTTATTTGGCTGAAGCACATTTTCTGAGAGCTTATTATTATACATGGCTGTGGAAATTGTGGGGAAACATACCTTATTATACCGTGAATCCTTCTACTTCTCCTTATTTGGTAGAGCAAATTTCAGCAGATGAAGTGTATCCGAAAATCATAGAAGATCTGGATTATGCATTGGGAGAAAATCGCTTGCCCGAATCTGTTGATATTACAATGAAAGGAAGAGTTACCAAAGCTGTCGCACAAATGCTGAAAGCAGAAGTTGTGATGTATCAGAACGATGAAAGCCGTTATGCTGAAGTCTTGTCGGATATGCGCTCTATTATATCTTCTCAGTTGTATAGTCTGCATGATGATTTTGCTGGAATGTGGGAAGATGCAGGCGAATGGTGTGAAGAATCTATTTGGGAAATAAACTATCACGATTTGAATGCTCAGCGTAGCTGGGGAAATCCGATTGCTGCCGGTGGTACAGTTCTTCCTACTCTGATCGGAATAAACGAATGTAAAGATGAAAAGTTTGCAGGCGGATGGGGATTTGGTACCGTGAATCCGGACTTGTATAATTCTTATGACGATGATGACCAGCGTAAGGACGGCGGTATTTTGAATTTTGCAAAATATCAAGAAACTCATCCGAATGCTTCGTATACACCGCGCTATGAAGATACTGGTTATTTCTTGTTGAAATATTTACCTCGCCAGGGTGGAAATAGTCAGTGTACGGGTGACAAGGACTTGAATTATAGAAATAACTTACGTGTATACCGTTATGCTGAAACATTATTGAATGCAGCCGAACTGATATTGCGTACTGGAGGCGATACTGCCGAGGCACAAAATTATCTGGATCAGGTAAGAGCCAGAGCTTATCGTACTACTGTAGAAAATTTGGGAGCTCATAAGGTTGTTGCCAATATTGATAATGTTTTGGAAGAAAGACATCTTGAGTTGTATGGTGAAGGTAAGCGTTTCTGGGATTTGGTACGTTCAGGAAAAGCTAATGAGGTTTTAGGAAGTCGTGGTTATAAAGATAACAAAAAGTACTTGCCTATACCGTCTAGTGAAATCGATAAGTCTGCTGGAACTTTGACACAGAATCCATATTAATCACAATGAGGAAAGGCTTTTCAGTGATTTATATCATTGGAATGCCTTTCCTGAAATGTAAATAATTTGTTTATGAAAAATAAAATATACTTACTGTCGGCTTCTCTTATGGTGGCGACATTTTCTTTTTTTTCTTGTGTTTCATCCGGAGGAAAGGAAACAGGAAAAGATGAGATAGAGAAAAAGGTCGAGAATCTGTTAGGGAAGATGACACTTCAGGAGAAAATCGGTCAAATGAATCAGCTGAGTCCGTATGGTAGTGAGGAAGAAATGTATGCTTTGGTCAAAGAAGGAATAGTTGGTTCGTTTCTGAATATTGTAGATGCGGAAGTCGCAAATAAGATACAGAAGACAGCCGTAGAGCAGTCACGGTTGGGTATTCCCGTACTGATGGCACGTGATGTTATTCATGGATATAAAACAATTTTTCCGATTTGTTTAGGACAGGCTGCTTCTTTTAATCCGGATCTGGTTCGTGAGTCTGCCAGAGTTGCCGCTATTGAGGCTTCTGCCGATGGTATACGATGGACGTTTGCTCCGATGATTGATGTATCCCGTGATCCACGTTGGGGAAGAATTGCCGAAAGCTGTGGTGAGGACCCTTATCTTACAGCTGTACTGGGAAAAGCTATGATTGAAGGTTTCCAGGGAGATTCACTGAATGATCCGACTTCTATTGCTGCGTGTGCAAAACATTTTGTAGGATATGGAGCTGCGGAAAGTGGAAGAGATTATAATTCAACCTTCTTGCCGGAACGCTTGTTGCGTAACGTATATCTTCCGCCTTTTGAAGCAGCAGCAAAAGCTGGAGCTGCAACTTTTATGACATCTTTTAATGACAATGATGGAGTGCCTTCTACCGGTAATAAGTTTATTTTAAAGAATGTCTTGCGGGAAGAATGGAAGTACGATGGAATGGTTGTTACCGATTGGGCTTCTGCTACCGAAATGATTACTCATGGCTTTTGTAAAGACGCTGCTGATGCTGCAAAAAAATCACTTGATGCAGGAGTCGATATGGATATGGTTAGTGGAGCTTTTTCTGGCAACTTGGAAAATCTGGTGAAAGAGAATAAAATATCCGAAAAGCAGATAGATGAGGCGGTTCGTAACATCTTGCGCTTAAAATTCCGATTGGGCTTGTTTGAAAATCCTTATGTTTCTACTCCACAATCAGTAAAATATTCACCAGAACATTTGGCTAAGGCAAAACAGGCTGTAGAACAGTCGGTTATTCTTTTGAAAAATACAAATCAGACATTGCCTTTAAATGCTGACGAAGTACATACAGTAGCTGTCGTTGGTCCTTTGGCTGATGCTCCTCATGATCAGATGGGAACTTGGGTGTTTGATGGAGAAAAAGCACATACGCAGACTCCTTTGGCTGCATTGCGTGCTGTATATGGCGATAAGGTGCGTATTATTTATGAACCGGCACTGGCATATAGCCGCGACAAACAGACAGCAGGATTGGCGAAAGCTGTCAATGCAGCTAAGCAAGCTGATGTAGTATTGGCTTTTGTAGGTGAAGAATCCATTTTATCAGGTGAGGCTCATTCTCTGGCCGATTTGAACTTGCAAGGTCTGCAATCGGAACTGATAGAAAAATTGTCACAGACGGGAAAACCTCTTGTTACTGTTGTTATGGCAGGCCGACCACTGACAATAGCTAAAGAAGTAGAAGAATCGGATGCTGTACTTTATGCTTTCCATCCGGGTACAATGGGAGGACCTGCTTTGGCTGATATCTTGTTCGGAAAGGTGAATCCAAGCGGAAAAACACCTGTTACATTTCCTAAGATGGTAGGTCAGCTTCCAATGTATTATGCTCACAATAATACCGGACGACCGGCATTGGAGAAAGAAATGTTGCTTGATGAAATTCCGATGGAAGCAGGACAGACTTCAGTGGGATGCCGTTCGTTCTTCCTTGATGCAGGTTCTACACCATTATTCCCATTTGGATATGGTTTGTCATATACGACATTCAGTTATGATAATCTGAAGATTGTTTCGAACAAATTGACGGTCAGTGATACATTGAAAGTTTCTGTTGAATTGAAAAATACCGGACGTTATGAAGGTACAGAGGTTGTACAGTTATATGTGCAAGATAAAGTTGGCTCTGTAACCAGACCGGTGAAAGAGTTGAAGCGCTTCCAGCGTGTCAATTTACAGCCTGGTGAATCTAAGCAGGTTATGTTTGCTTTGCCGGTATCAGAATTGGCTTTTTGGAATATAGATATGAAGAAGGTAGTTGAACCGGGCGACTTTAAATTGTGGGTAGCTTCCGATAGTCAGGGAGGCTTGACAACTGAGTTTAATGTCGCAGAATAAATATAGGAGCTTTTTTTATGATAAAACAGATTATAGCACTCACTTTGGCCGGATGTTTATTTTCTTGCCAGCAATCTCAAAAGGAAGTTGAAAATCAACTGGATGAGAATAAATTTGTACATGTTGAAGGTGCCTGTCTGATAGAACCGGATGGAGATACCTTACACATAAAAGGTACTAATTTGGGAAACTGGTTAAATCCTGAAGGATATATGTTTGGTTTCACCAATACCAATTCTGCCAGAATGATTAACCAGATGTTTTGTGAACTGGTAGGACCTGATTTTACGGCTGATTTTTGGAAACAGTTTAAAGACAATTATATAACTCGTCGTGATATAGAGTTTATTGCCGGTTTGGGAGCAAATACAATCCGCCTTCCGTTCCATTACAAGCTATTTACTGATGAAGATTATATGGGACTGACAGCGGAACAAGATGGATTTGCACGTGTTGACAGTGTTGTTAACTGGTGTAGAGATAATAAATTGTATTTGATCTTGGATATGCACGATGCTCCGGGCGGACAGACTGGCGACAATATTGACGATAGTTATGGTTATCCCTGGTTATTCGAAAGCGAACGTAGCCAGCAGTTATTCTGTGATATCTGGAGAAACATAGCTGAAAGGTATAAAAATGAACCTGTAATATTAGGTTATGAACTGATAAATGAGCCGATTGCTCCGTATTTCGATAACATGGAGGAGTTGAATGGTAAATTGGAAGCTTTGCATAAGCGTGCTGTCAAGGCAATACGTGAAGTCGATACCAACCATATCATATTATTGGGAGGTTCTCAATGGAATGGCAACTTTAAGCCGTTTAAGGATGCCAAATATGATGATAAACTGATGTATACTTGTCATCGTTATGGCGGAGCTCCTACGAAAGAAGCAATTCAGGAATTCATAGCTTTTCGTGATAGTGTAAATTTACCTATGTATATGGGAGAGATAGGACATAATACTTCAGAATGGCAGTCATCTTTTTGCAAAGTCATGGAAGAAAATAATATAGGATGGACATTCTGGCCTTATAAGAAAAAAGATGACTCGTGTATAATGGGAATCCAGATGCCTGATAACTGGAATCATATTGTAGCCTTTTCTGAATCTCCCAGAGGCAGCTATGCCGAAATTCGTAAGGCACGTCCTGATCAGCAGATGGTACGGAAAGCGATGAATGATTTCATTCAGAATTGTAAGAAAGAAAATTGCATACCTCAAAAGGAATATATTCACTCGTTAGGTTTTAGTTTTCAATAGTTGAAATAGTTCTTGAAATATCATAAAACATTTAATATCATGAAAAAACAAATATTGTTAGGTGCGTTGGCGTTTGTTCTGTTTGCCTCTGTTTCGGCGCAGTCTGTCGATACACCTGTTTATTTAGATGATACAAAGCCTGTTGAGTTACGTGTTGAAGATGCCTTGTCTAGAATGACACTGGAAGAGAAAATTGCTATGATTCATGCTCAGTCTAAGTTCTGTTCTCCCGGTGTTTCCCGCTTGGGTATTCCTGAGATCTGGTGTACTGACGGACCTCATGGTATTCGTCCGGAGGTTTTGTGGGACGAATGGGATCAGGCCGGATGGACAAACGATTCATGTGTTGCATTTCCGGCATTAACATGTCTGGCTGCGACCTGGAATCCTGACATGGCTTTGTTGTATGGCAAGAGTATCGGTGAAGAGGCTCGCTATCGAAATAAAACTATTTTATTAGGACCGGGCGTAAATATTTATCGTACACCCTTGAATGGACGTAACTTTGAATATATGGGAGAAGATCCTTATCTGAGCAGCAAGATGGTGGTTCCTTATGTACAAGGGGTTCAAAGTAATGGCGTTGCTGCCTGTGTAAAGCATTATGCTCTGAATAATCATGAAGTCAATCGCCATACAACCAATGTGATTGTCGATGACAGAGCTTTGTATGAGATTTATCTGCCTGCCTTTAAAGCTGCGGTGCAAGAAGGTCATGCATGGAGTATCATGGGAGCGTATAATCTTTATAAAGACCAGCATTGCTGCCATAATCAATATCTTCTGAATGATATATTGAAAGGTGAATGGGGATTTGACGGAGTTGTTGTCAGCGACTGGGGTGGTACTCACGATACTGACGAGGCCATTACTAACGGTTTGGACTTAGAGTTCGGAAGTTGGACCAACGGACTGTCGAACGGAGCAAGTAATGCTTATGACAATTATTATCTGGCTAAAGCTTATCTGGATAAGATTAAATCGGGTAAATATACAACCAAAGAGCTGGACGAGAAAGTTCGTCGCATCCTTCGTCTTTCATTCCGTACGACAATGAACCGCAATCGTCCTTTCGGATCTATGGGAAGTCCTGAACATTTTGATGCGGCCCGTACCATTGCAGAAGAAGGTATCGTGTTGCTTCAGAATAAAGGAAATGTGCTTCCGATTGATTTGAATAAAGCTGCAAAAATTGCAGTAATTGGCGAGAATGCGTTGAAGATGATGACCGTTGGCGGAGGTAGCTCTTCTTTGAAGGTAAAACATGAAATTTCACCGCTCGATGGCTTGAAAAAGAGAGTTGCCGGCAAGGCAGAAGTTCTTTTTGCAAGAGGATATGTCGGAGATGCCAGTGGCGAATACAACGGAGTTGTTACAGGACAGGATTTGTCAGATAACCGTTCGCCGGAAGAACTGATTGCTGAGGCTGTCAGCCTGGCAAAAGAATGCGATTATGTAATCTTCTTTGGTGGTTTAAATAAAAGTGCAGGACAGGATTGTGAAGATGCAGACCGTGCACAGCTGGGATTGCCCTACGGACAAGATCAGCTGATAGAAGCTTTGTCAAAAGTGAACAAAAACTTGATTGTCGTAAACATATCGGGTAATGCCGTTGCTATGCCTTGGGGGAAATCTGTGCCGTCTATTGTTCAGGCATGGTTTTTAGGCAGTGAAGCCGGAAGCGCCATAGCATCTGTCCTTTTGGGAGATGTCAATCCTTCAGGTAAACTGCCTTTTACCTTCCCTGTTTGTCTGGAAGATGTTGGAGCTCATAAATTGGGTGAATATCCTGGTGTAAAGAGAGAGAACGAGAATATCTGGGATGCGAAATACAATGAAGGTATTTTTGTGGGTTACCGTTGGCTCGATAAGGAAAATATTAAGCCTTTGTTTGCCTTTGGACATGGATTAAGTTATACTCAGTTTGAGTACGGCAAGGTTACGCTGGATTCTAAAGCAATGACTCAGGATGGAAAAATTGTGCTGACAGTCCCTGTTACCAATGTAGGCAAGAGAGAAGGAGCAGAAATCGTTCAGCTTTATATTTGTGATAAAAAGAGCTCACTTTCTCGTCCGGAAAAAGAATTAAAAGGTTTCTGTAAAGTCAAACTGGCTGCTGGAGAAACTAAAACAGTTTCTTTTACAATAGACAAATCGTCTTTGAGCTTTTTTGATGACAAGCAGCATAAATGGATTGCAGAACCTGGAAAATTCGAGGCTGTTATAGCTGCTTCTGCGGAAGATATAAAGTCGAAAACCGTATTTGAATTGAAATAAGTTTTTAGTTAATCTTTGCAGATAAATATGTTCTTCCCTCTTTCGGCTTTGTGATGCGAAGCTGGAAGGGGGAAGTTTTTTCTCATTGTCAGGAGTATTTTCATACGTCCGCACAGATGCCAGATTGCCAGTATGCTGAACAGGATACCTGCCTGATAATGCAGTATTCCTAAATGAGTGCCGGCATTTTCCCGATGCAATATCAGGATGAGGCCTGTCGCACTTGTCAGTAAATAAACGGCCGACAGACAAACCGTAACCTTGCTGCGTTGCCTGAATCTTTCGGGCAAGCTTTTATACCATCCCCGGTGGGCCCTTATGTGTCCAGTGGACAGGATGAGAAACAATACTCCCCATACGATATGTGCAACTCTCCAGATTTTTACATTTGACTGTACGATACCATGACCTGCCGCATGGATAATCAGACCGGTAATAAGAGTGAGCAGACATATAGCTGCCAGAACGAGGTCGATGTAGAATGTTCTTTGTTTCTTCATGATTATTATTTGTTAGGGTTAGCCGGTACAGTTCGGGGTATGTCCGGCATACATACTTCGTGTTGTTCCGGATGCAAAGTTAGCCCGATGAAGAAACGGAGGCAATGGATAAGATAGGGGAGTACTTGGACTATTTATGGTTTTTGCGGAAGTCGGTTGGAGATATTCCTGCTGTTTTCGAAAAGAGCCGGGTAAAGTAAGCGTAATCTTCAAATCCGAGTTCCTGAGCTATTTCCTTTACGCTTTTACTGGTATATATCAGGCTCCGTTTGGCTCTTGTCACAATTTCATATTGTATGTTCTGGCTGACACTGAACCCCGTCGTCCCTTTAACCGCTTCGTTGAGATACATGAGCGAGATATTCATCATGCGTGCATAGTAACTGGGACTGTGGCTGTGCTCTATATGCTGTTTGAGCAGGTTCCTGAAGGTGATGGTATGCTCCACATAACGTTGGGGCAGGCTATGAGCCGTTTGCTTGGAGGTGATAGCTTCTCCGATGATGTCGATGATGGCAAGCGACAGGTGCAGTGCCAGTGCCTGTGGATGTTTGCCAGTCTGTGCCAGTTTGCCGGCCAGGATGGTAAACAGCGATGTCAGTTCAGTCTGCTGTTCCGGTGACAGTTCTACCGTCTGTGTGCCAAGTGTATATTGTTCGAAGGATCTTTTGGAATTTTCTTCAATGAATGCGCTGTCAATCATCAGTATATAGGCATTCAGTCCGGTAGCCTGTACAAAGCTGTGTACCTGTCCGGGTAATACCAGAGCGGCACAATGCGCCGTCAGCCTGTAGCTGTTGAAGTCTATATGGATGTCACATTCACCCGATTCGACGAAGCCGAACATATAGTAGTCATCCTGATGCGCATAGTCGACAGGGGTATGCTGCATGCCGTCTGCTGAAAATACACGAAGGTGTATGCCAGTATCGGAAATATCGGAAACTCTATGTCTGGGCAGTTTTTTCATCGGAATATATAAAAAAGAAAAACCACCGATAATTTAGTTATCGATGGTTTTCTTTTGGTGATCCGC
>OGMO01000298.1_pt1 | contig 51401 bp, 44 predicted proteins | sample 1573241 | NCBI WGS metagenome assembly OGMO01 (sample SAMEA2581896, study PRJEB24529) | metagenome | biome: Human gut stool | place: China | collected 2011 | reverse complement strand
GATCGGCTATACCACCTCCAGCCGGTTTGCGGAGCTGTTCAAGAAAAGTACGGGCATTTTGCCCATCGAATATCGAAGGATTGCAAGAAGTAATCATTGACGAAAAAGCGTGTTAACATGAAAAAGGCTCGTATCAGCGATTTGGTTGATACGAGCCTTTATTATGCGAGTGTTTACAGCTTCTAGCCTTCAACTTGACAGTGAATCTCGGTAAAGCGCTTATCAAGGCCGTCCTGCGTGGTAAGCTCCTCGCGGGGGGTAGCATGAAGGGCTGCGGAACAGGACGGCATTTACCGCCGCTTCATCGCGGAGCCTCCGCAGACTGCTGCGTGGAAAATGTAACACGGACTTCACACTGTACATGACACTGTATAAGTTGTGGCAGTAGTGGATAGGAATTATATCCAGCAGAACAGCGCTGAAAAAGAGAGGGATCAGCTCAGCGCTGCTCCGCCTCTTGTTCCCGTCGTTCATTCGATTCCTCCTGCTCCTTGTCCAGCTCCAGAATACGGTCGATATTGGCCTTGGCCGTCAACAGCTCTTTCATTTTCTCGCGGGCTTTTCGGTAGTCGGCATAGGCGGCTTTCTTTTCCGCCAGCAGCTCGGCGTACTCGGTATTCAGCGCCTTAATGGTGGGCAGCTTCTTGAGGCCAAGCCCATCAAAATAGTTCTTTGCGGCCTTGTGGATCGTGACCTCACTTTCATGCTCCGCAAGAAATTTCTTGGAGTACCCGGCCTTGCGATAGGCAACGTAGGTGTCGCGGGTCTTGGCATAACCCACGATATGCTCCCGCAGCACAGCGATCTCAGCCATGCGTGTTTCCGCAGCCTTGATTCTTGCGGAAAGCTCGTTAAAGTGAGCGGATGCTGCCGCCGCTTTCTCCGAGAGAATGGCGTAATCTAACAGCTCATGGTCTTGCAGATAGGCCACCGTCTGCGCCATCTGTTTCAGGTTAAATAACGTCGCCCAACGCGCATAACCGGCACCCTTGCCCGCACGTAATTTGGCCTGAATGTCCACCAGCAGATTCCCGCTGCGCTTTTCCGGTTTGACCGGCACGGCGGCGTTCTTTCTCGGCGTATGCGCCTTTTCACCTGCAATCACCGTGCGGAGATCTGCGGGAGTATAGCCGTCACCGAGGGTATCCATGCGAATGGACTTTTTCTGTTCGCCGCCCAGCAGGGATGGGACTTTTTTGTCCTTGACCTCATACCCGGCCTGCCGCAGCAGCTCCAGTAGCGCTTCAAAGCTGTCGGGCTTTTGCGCCAACGCATCGTCAATGGCCGCGCAGATTCGCTCCCGGTGGGAGGGCTTCTTTTTGTCACCCAGCCACTTGTTGTAGCTCTTGCCGTGGCGCTTCGGATTCTCCACGATGGAGTAGCCGTTCTCGATGCAGATGGTATCGTTGAGCCGCCGCACGGCGCGGCTGCTACCCCAAAAGTTTCTGAATTTCCGGGTCTGGCTGAGTGCGGTGGAGTTCCAGATCACATGATTGTGAATATGGGCTTTGTCGATATGGGTGCAGACGATATAGGCGTGATTGCCCTTGGTGAAGCGCTTGGCCAGCTCACAGCCCAAACGGTTCGCGTCCTCCGGTGTGATCTCTCCGGGGACAAAGGACTGCCGCAGATGGTAGGCAATCACATTATCCTCGCCGCGCACTCTGCCGGTCTTTTGAATGTACTGATTCTTGGTGAAAAGAAACTCGGCGTCGGCGATCCTGCTGTCGCATTGCCAGCTCGTAATCAGCCTGCCGCCGTCCGTCTTTTGCGGATTTTCGGTGTAGTCGATGATGTCGCTGATGGCCTGTCCCACCGTGCGGCCTTTGCCGGTGTGCAGGGGCATCAGGCGCGTGGTTGCCATGGGTGTTCACCTCCTTGAAAAGCAAAACGGCCTGCCGAAGCAGACCGTTTTATTCTTCATTTATCGGATTGATAGCGGATAATCGGAACCTGTTTTACCTTTCCTCCAATGGTTCGTCGTTCCAGAGCAAAGATCATATCAGGGGTGCGTTCGAAAAAGCCTTCGTCCTTTTTCCAGCTCATGCCGCATTTGCAATGCTGCAAGCCTATGAACTGCTGCTTCATCTTTCTGCCGCAGTTCGGGCAGACCTTATTACCGTTTCCCATATTATTCAGCCCGCGCTAATCTATATAGACTGCGGATGGATTCCACGACCGTATGCCACGACAGGTCGGCAGCATAGGAGAACTTCTTCTGATAAGCCCGCCACAGCTTTTCCATATTTGAGTCGGCCTCGACTTCATCAAAGGCCGCAGGCGCGTCGGCAAGATACTTCTCTGTACCGCGTTTCTTGGCCGTTGCAATGAGCGCCGCCCGGAGATCAGCAGGAACGATACTCTGTCCGTGGAGCCGGCTCAGAATGTGCAGATCATAGAAATCTCTCATGCGGGTGTTGGTGGTGGCGCGGGACACGACGGTTTCCAGCTTTTCGGCCAGAACGGTTTCCAGATTGTACGCCCAAATCTCAATGGAGCGATCCTCCAGCATCAGCTTGAAGCTGTACCGCACTTCGCGGGGCGTGATAGCGTCACCGGTGGAAATGTCGGTTTTGAGCGGCGTTATTACGCCGTCAAACTCCGTTTCCATGCTGATGCGGATGCCCGGATACTCGGCTTCGTCCATGATCTCGGAAATGCGCTTCACACGGAACTCCACGCCATCGTCCACCGGAACGGAGATGATGGAGGCGATCATATTCTCTACTTCCTCGATGCCGACCGTCGCACCCTTTACGGTTGCGTCAATGTCCATTGTGGAGCGGGCGTCAAGGCCGACCATGGCAGCCACCAGCATCCCGCCCTTGAGAATGAACTTGTCCCGGTACTCCGAAAGAGAAATGCGCTCCAGAAAGCGCTCCATCATGTAATTGCGCATCAGAATCTGTGCATCTGCGGCTTTGTCCTTGGAGAGATTGCGGATCAGGTCTTTGAGCTGCCGTGCAGTCTTAATCATAAGAGTACCTCCAAATACTGCCGAAGCAGTTTTTCAACACGGAACATCTGCGCATAGTGCATCAGTTTCCGTAAGTTCTTGTCTTTTCGTTTTGCGTATTGCTTGAGTGCATCCTGAAAGGTCTGCGTCTCGATCCCGCTGCGGCTGCGGATCAGATCGCAGATGGTACGCTCCATATCATAGACAGGAACGGGATTCCCGAACGGCGTGTTCATCGTGACGATCCCCACGTCATGCAATTCTTTCTTGATGGTGTAGACCTTGATGCCATCCGCTTGCAGACTGGCGGGATTGTAGCCAGTCTTGACCGTGATGGAATACGGACTCGGCTCCCGGTCGGTCAGGTCATGGAAAAACAATGCGCTTTCATGGGAGAATACGGCCTGCGCACAGCGAAGGTGCAGCAGGTACATGGCGTCCGTCCATGCGTCGGGCGAAACATAAACGCCGTGCGCTGCCTGCTCCACGCCGCGCTGCTTAGCGTAGGCGTAAAACGTGGACTTGGCAATACCGATTTCCAAAACCTGCGCGGTTTTGACGATCCCATTGTTTTGCTGAAAAAGCAGATCAAGCCGGTCGTAGGCGGTCATGTTATCACTTCCTTCTTGCTAATATTATATCCGAGATTAGCAAGAAAGTAAACAGGGATTTTAGAAAAGCAAGCCGAGGCGTTCGCCCCGGCTTGCACTTTAACTATGAATGAAGTTTTTCATGGCAGAGTTCACGTCTTGCAGTTTGCCAAGTCCCCACACCGCCAGCATCGGAAGTCCCATCGGGCTGATCAGAAACGCCAGCACAAGGAGGATGATGCCGTTCTTTACGGAGTAGGTAATCAGCACGGCGAAAGCCAGCAGGGAGAGCAGTCCGCTTGCCAGCTTGAACACGAAGCCGGAACAGGACAGCAGCCCCGCGCACAGCCAAACGAACAGGGACAGGATAAGCGACAGCGGCGCAAAGAGAATTTTCAGGATGAACATTTTGCGGCCTCCTTTTCACAAAGTGCGGTCAGCGCATCACGCTCTTTGGCAAGCTTTGCTTCTTCCTTTTCGGTCAAATCACGATCACCGCCCGTGATCTCCAGCTCGCGGAAGCTCTCATAGGCGTTTAACAAAGAATCCCGCAGCGCTTCGGGCGTAGGGCAATAGTCCACGGTGTTCCAGTCCTGACGGTGGTTGTCAAAACCCATGACCGTGTAGCCTCTGCTGGTCAGGACAACTTCAAAATCCGTATCGCGGTTGAGGTAGTCAGAAAATACCTTCAGCACAATTTCGTTTGTCAGCATACGTTCCGCAGCTCCTTTCCAAGCGGTCAAATTTCTTTTCTGATATTAGAATACTTTGCTCATTGGTGTTTTGCAAGGATGCGGCAAAGTCCCACGAATAGCTTTTGCTGTCTACCCGACATCTAACCATATCACATAATCCTTCTTTAGTACAGCTACCTGAACTAATTTTCTCCAGATGGGAAATATAATGTTGGTACAGTTACAGGGACGGGAGGTGTGGTACTTGCAGTTGAATGAAGCCGTCAGCAGGCGTTTGGTTGAGCTGATGCAGGAGCGTGGCATGACGCAGTATCAGCTTTATATGAGAAGCGGCGTACCGAAGTCCACCATCGGTAATCTTGTGAACTGCGCATACCCGTCTATGAAGCTGCGGATCATCCACGAGCTTTGTCAGGGATTGGAGATCGACCTGAGCAGCTTTTTCACCTCGCCGCTGTTCGATGAAAATAATCTGGAACCGTAGAAGCTCCGATGCTGTTTTGCGTCGGGGCTTTTGCTTTTGTGCGAACAGGGGCGGCGGTTATTCCGCCGCCCCTGCGACTTATTTCAGCGCCGCCAGCGAGGAAACGATTTTCTCTGCCGCCGTCCATATCCGTTCCTGACTTTGCCGAATGTCCTCCAAATCGGCCTCATAGATGCGGCCTGTTTCGTGAGCGCGGCGGGTAAGCTGGTTGAGGTTGTTGCTGGAATACCGAAGCAGGGACACCAGCTCCCGCAGCTCCGGGAGGTCGAGCTTCACCACATATCCGTCAATCGCCATCTTGCGGAGATACGCCGCCATGTTGGTGGTGCCGAACTGCGCCATCTTCGTTTCAATCATTTCCCGTTCCTGCGGCGTGACGCGGAATTTAAGCTGAATGTCCCGTTTGCGCTTTGCCATCGCTCAACGCTCCGGGTCTTTGGACTTCGCCGAAATTTTCGGCGAAGTTGTTTCAGGCAGCTTTTTCAGCATATCCCGGACAGAGGTTTTCTGCTGCTCCTGCGCGTAGGCTTTGCGGGTCTGACTGAGAAACAGATCGACCAGACCGGGATGGTTGTTGACGGCCAGATAGCAGTTGCGGTCAGTACCCCATGCGTCGGGATTGGCGGGGATGGACATGGCGTTTGCCCAAACCCTGTTGTCGGGAGAATACCGCCTGTCCCAATCTGCTTGACAGACGGTGATGGCAAGGATATGAAATGCGCGGTCATAGCCAAACTGCTGCACCACCTGATCGACTGCCGCTGTATCCAGCCGGTTATCCCGGTAGTGGTCGCGGATGGCGGCTTCGATAGCTTCCTTGCAGGCTACGTTCACCTGATTGGATGCACGGTAGGCCGCAAGCTCGTCATGCTCTCTGGCGTAGGCCGCCGTGTGCTTGTAAACAGGAATATTTTTCATCATCGTGCCTCCATTTCTTTCTTGTGGGGCTTTTCCGGTGCGCCATGAACAGGCGGCGCTTTCAACCTGTCCAGAACGGAAGGCCGCGCCGATTTTGCAATCGCCTGCTCAGGCTGCGGCTGTCCCTTGCCGTCCAGATTCAGCTCCATATCCAACTCAATGAGCCGCGCCGTTTTCGCGGCCAGCTCCTGCTCCTGCGGGAACGGCTTGCCGACCTCGGCCTTTGCCGCCGCCTGCTGGTTATAGAGGTTTTCAAGCTGCTCCTGAACGCTGCGCAAACGCTCCGGCATTTTATCCAGCGCGTTCTCAATGCGGACAAGGTTGCCTCTGGCATCCGAACCGAGTTCAACGCGATGGGTCATTTGGCCTTTCAGCGTCAGCGTGTACGTTTTCCACATGGAATCAAAAGCAACGGACATGGTAAAGCCGCGATAGCTGCCGATCTGTACCGGGTCTTTGCCCTTGACCTCCTTGCAGGTATCCAGCAACGCGGCACCGGCGTTTTCCTTATCAGTGAGCCGGTCGCCGCGAATCTCCATGCCGACAAAGCCTTCTGCCGGGAGCGGATGCGCCGCGAGGGTCTGCATATCCGCCTCCAGCCCGCGAACAAAGCCTTTGTGTTCTTCTATCTTTTCTGGGAAGTATTTCAGCAGACTGTCCTCCAAGCGGAATTGCTTGCTGTTGTGGTCTGCTTTCATAATTTTTAGCTTGGACACCTCAATGTCCAAATCCATGCGCTCCTTGATACGGGGATCACCGGCGCATAGCGCTTTGATCTCCGCAAAGGACAGCGCCGTAGCGTCCACGTCCTCACAGGAGCGAACCGGGGATTTTGAGGTCATGATCTGAGAGATGAATTTTTGCTTGTTTTCCACCGTTTGCCAGAGGTAGGCGTCAAACGTCCCTTCGGTCACATAGCGGCAGACATGAACGAGCTTGTTCTGATTGCCCTGACGCTCGATACGGCCTTTTCTCTGCGTGAGATCACGGGGACGCCACGGGCAATCCAAATCGTGAAGTGCGACCAAACGATCCTGCACGTTGGTTCCCGCACCCATCTTGGCCGTGCTGCCCATCAGGACGCGCACCTGACCGCTGCGTACCTTTGCGAACAGTTCCCGCTTTTTGACCTCCGTATTGGCGTCGTGGATGAACGCGATCTGCTCCGGGGGCATACCGGCGTCAATGAGCTTTTGACGCACATCCTCATAGACCGTAAACGGCGTGTCAGAGCTTTCTTCCAACGGAATTGCACTCTCCAGCGCATGGATTTCCGGGCTGTCCAGCGTACCGGGGGAAGCCTTTGCCGCCCGCTGCGAGGGCGTGGTCTTTGGCGTAGAAATGTCGCAAAACACAAGCTGTGTCAGTTTTTCCTCCTCGCCGTCGCGCCAGTATTGGAGAATGTTCGCCACGCACTGATTGACCTTGGTGGTTTCCTCGTCGGGGAGCATGGGATTGATGATGCGCTGGTCAAGCCCCAGCTTGCGTCCGTCCGAGGTGATTTTGAGCATATTGTCCACATCCGGGCTGACCGCACCGCTGTGTACCTTGGACGCTCGTTCCGAGAGGGCTTTCACCATGTCCTGCTGGATCTGTGTGGGTTTGGTGGCGATGGTGTGATACGCAACCTCCGGCGTGGGCAAGTGGAGCTGATCCGCCGTTTTGATGTCGGCGACCTCTTTGAACAGATTCATCAATTCGGGCAAGTTGAAAAACTTTGCAAAGCGCGTCCTTGCCCGGTAGCCTGTCCCCTCCGGGGCAAGCTCCAGCGCGGTGGTGGTTTCTCCAAAACGACTTGCCCAGCAGTCAAAATGCCCCATGCCCATCTCCTGCAAGCGGTCATGCTGCAAATAGCGCTGAATAGTATATAGCTCCGTCATGGAGTTGGAAACCGGGGTGCCGGTGGCAAACACCACGCCGCGCCCACCGGTCAGCTCATCCATGTAGCGGCACTTTGAGAACATATCCGAAGATTTCTGCGCATCGGTGGTGGAAAGCCCTGCCACGTTGCGCATCTTCGTATAGAGGAAAAGATTTTTATAATTGTCCGACTCGTCCACGAACATCCTGTCTACGCCGAGCTGTTCAAAGTAAATCACATCATCCTTGCGGTCGCTGGCTTGCAGCTTTTTCAGCCGCGCCTCCAGCCCCTTTTTCGTGCGCTCCAAGCTCTTGATGGTAAAGCTGTTGCCGCCTGCGAGCTTGGTATCCTGAATGCCATCGGTGATTTCCTCAATCTGTTGGTGAAGGAGCCGTTCCTGCCGCTCCGGGCTGATGGGGATACGCTCAAACTGACTGTGGCCGATGATAACGGCGTCATAGTCGCCGGTGGCGATACGGGCGCAGAATTTCTTGCGGTTGTGGGTTTCAAAGTCCTTCTTGGTAGTGACAAGGATGTTTGCCGAAGGGTAGAGCCGTAGAAATTCGGACGCCCACTGTTCCGTCAGATGGTTTGGCACGACAAAAATGGACTTCTGGCACAGACCCAATCTCTTAGATTCCATCGCAGAGGCTACCATTTCAAAGGTTTTTCCCGCGCCGACCTCGTGTGCCAGCAGCGTATTCCCACCGTACAGCACATGGGCGATGGCGTTTTTCTGATGCTCTCGGAGGGTGATTTCCGGGTTCATACCGGAGAAAACGATGTGGCTGCCGTCATACTCGCGGGGACGAGTGCTGTTCATTTCCTCGTTGTACTGCCGTACCAGCGTTTCGCGCCGATCCGGGTCTTTCCAAATCCAGTCCTTGAATGCATCCCGGATAAGCTGCTGCTTCTGCGCGGCAAGGGTGGTTTCCTTGGCGTTGAGGACACGGCGCTCCCGTCCGTCTGCATCCTCAATGGTATCGTAGATACGAATGTCGCGGAGGTTCAGCGCATCCTCCAGCAGCCGGTAGGCGCTGGCGCGGTCTGTGCCGTAGGTGGTGAATGCCGCCACGTCGTTGTAGCGCACCATGCTCTTGCGGGAAACCTGCCATTCTGCGGTGTACGGGACATAGCTGATCTCGATCTGCCCACGCAGATAGCGGGGCGTTTCAAAGGTTTCGTACATGAATTGCTCGATGTATTTCTTATCAAGCCATGTCGCACCCAGCCGCACCTCAATTTCACTGGCCTCCAAGTCCTTCGGCTGTGCGGCGATCAGGGCATCCACATTCCCGGCAAAGAATGGGTCGCGCGCTGCTACACGCTGCGCGGTGCGGAGCTTCTGCCGGACGTTGCCGGAGAGATATTCGTCCGCCGTCTGCCAGCCCTTCGCCCAATGCTCGCCGCCGTCCTGCAAGTCAAACGGGCCGCTGTTGGGTTCCTTGTAAATGACGCCCTTCAAATCCTCAACGATCTGCGGGATTTTCTCGCTGCCGCCCAGGAGGGAGGCCATAAATTCGAGATCGACGCAGGCTTTTTCTCCGATGCAGACAGCAAGGGCTTCGCTGGCGGTATCCACAGAATCTACGCTGCGCTGCTGGTTGATGGTGCGCTTGTGGAACATATCCGCCTTGCGCTCCAGCTTTCCGTCGTCATCCAGCACTTCCAGCGAACACAGGAGGTAGTAAGAGGAATCATCAGAGAACGCAAGACGGTTCGCACGGTCATTGATCAGGCCGTGTTTTGCGGAGAACGCATCATAGAGGCGGTTTAGCTCGGCCTGCGCTTCCTGAATCCGGCTTTCTGCGCTGTACTCGTCCATTTGCAGGGCAATCAGCTCATTCACGCAATCCCGCAGTGCGACCATGCCCTTGACGCGCTCGGCGGCGGTGGCGTTCAGCTCCGGTTTGATCATGCGGCTGTTTTCCCGGTAATACACCTCGCCGCCCACCACGGTGTAGGAGTAGTTTTTCACATTGGGGTCTGCGGGGATGGACGTGTCGATCTGTTCGCCCTCGCCCAGCTCTGGCAGTTCCGCCTCCTGATAGGTGCCGCGAATGTTTTTCACGGCATCATGGAGCTGATCTGCAAGTGCCAGCCCCTCAATGGGGACAACGGTAAAGTCCTGCTTGCCGTATTGGGTGCTTTCGGAGGTCTGCCTGCCGAGGATCATCTCCGGGTGGTCAACAAAATAGCGGTTGATGGCAAAGCCATCCTCGTTCTTGCCAAGGTGTATCCAATCCGGTTCGATCTCAATGGGACGGTCACGCTTTTGCAGGAAGATGATGTCGGACACAACTTCCGTACCGGCGTTGGCTTTGAACGCATTGTTGGGCAGACGAATGGCACCCAGCAGCTCCGCCCGCTGTGCGATATATCTGCGGACTTCGGGCGATTGCTTGTCCATCGTGTAGCGGGAGGTCACAAACGCGATCACGCCGCCCGGACGCACTTGGTCGAGGGTTTTGGCGAAGAAGTAGTCGTGAATGGAAAAACCGAGCTTGTTATAAGCCCGGTCATCTACCTGATATTGTCCGAACGGGACGTTGCCCACGGCGAGGTCATAGAAGTCTTTTCTGTCCGTTGTCTCAAAGCCCGCGATGGTAATGTCCGCCTTGGGATAAAGCTGCTTGGCAATACGTCCGGTGATGCTGTCCAGCTCCACGCCGTAGAGCTTGCTGCCCTGCATCTGCTCCGGCAGCAGACCAAAAAAGTTGCCAACGCCCATAGACGGCTCCAGAATGTTACCGCTCTGGAAGCCCATATTGCCGACCGCTTCATAGATCGCCTTGATGACGGTGGGGCTGGTGTAGTGGGCGTTCAGCGTGGACGCTCTGGCCGCAGCGTATTCCTCCGGGGAGAGTGTGGCGTACAGCTCTGCAAACTCGTCCGACCAGTTTGGCTTATTCTCGTCGAAGGCATCCGCAAGACCGCCCCAGCCCACATAGCGGGAGAGAATTTCCTGCTGCTCCGGGCTGGCCTGTAAGCCCTCAAACTCCAGCTCTTGCAGGAGGCGGATCGCCGCCATATTTGCCCGAAACTTTGCTTTTGCGCCGCCGACGCCGAGGGCATCATCGGTGATGTGGAAATTCTGCGCGTCGCGGTGGCTTGCCGCCTTGAAGTCAGCGTAAGCGGCCTGCTCCGCAGCGGCAACGCTGGGAAAGCCCTGCCACTCGCCGTCAACGGGGATAGATACCGCAGGACGGTGTGCGGGAGGCTCGTCGATCTCGGCCTGTGAGATGGCATCATCAAAATCAGGCACGAACTCGCCCATTTCCGAAAGTGCCGCGCGCCCTTCCTGCTCCAGAATCAAAGCTTCTTCCTCGCTCATGGCAGGCGGTTCAGGCTTGGCGGGTTCCGCAGAGGGCGGGTCATGCTCCGGTTCCGGGATGTGCAGCGTTTGGATTTCTATGTCGTAGGGCAAGTGCGTTTTCTCGGCAGGATAGAACGCGACGGGTTTGGTGACAGGCTGCGGCTGCTCCCGTTCCTGCTCTTCAACAAACGAGCGTATAAACGCAATGTGTTCAGCGCGGAAGATGGGAAAGCCCTGCCTGTTTTGAAAAGTCACATCGCGCAGAGATACTTCATCCGTGCCGAAATTTACGCTGTCAATGACAAACTTCCGTCCGTCAATCTCCAGCTCCATGCCAATGGGGATATACTCCTTGGCATCGGCCTCGTTGATAACATCATAGCCGTCGGTTTCATTTGGCTGCGCAAACACGAAGCTGTGTCCATGCTCCAGCAGCCGCTTTGCGGCGCTTGCCCATTGTCCAAAATCATAGCCGGTCACAGCGGTTTCGCCCATACCGGGAATATCGCGTTGCAGCAGGCGGCGATTCAAAGCGCTGGCGGCTCGTTCTGCATCCGCGCCATAAAAAAGCAGCCGTTCTCCGACACGGACACCGATGAGCTTTTCGGGATGCTCTGCACGAAGTGCCTGATATGCCGAAATATTCGGCGCAAACTCACGACCCTGATTTGCAATTCGTGTGAGGACAGCAGAAACCGGTTCGGTTCTGTGTTCCGGATCGTGATTGCTCTCGCTGGAGGATGAAACGACGCTGAGATGCGCGACAGTTTCATCTGCGGAATCAACATTATAGAGCCTACCATCAATTTCCACGCGCTGCCCCATAAGGTTTTGAACCGCTTGCGGCGTCTCCGGGGTTGGCTGTTCTGTGTGCTGCGCCGCAATGACGCGCTGCGGCTCCGGTTCAGAAACCTCGAAATATCTGGTGTCGAGGTAGCGTTCAAAGGAATTGCGGTCGATGCTGACAGGTTCCTGTCCGGGTACGTTCGGTAACGTGTGCCAGACGTGATCTTCATCTACACGCGCGATAACGCCGACTGCTGCTATGTGGTCTAACTCTATGGATGAAATGCGATCTCCAATATGATAAGTATAGCCAAGCGGTGTTGTAAACGCCGGAGGGGATAGCTCAATTCCCATATCCCGTTTGATGCCATCCAAATAAGCAATGGCGTTATTCTGTTCTGCAAAGCGGAGCGTTTGTTCCCCATCTCCGCAGAACCGTTCCAACACCCCATCCCAAATGCCGGTAATTCCGCCCTCGCCGGGATGCAGACGAATGGAGTATCGGTCAGGTGAAAATAACCACAGTCGCTCATTCTCATCGTAAAATTTATTCTCGCGGATGAGCTGTGCCAACCGCCGCTGTACCTGCGCCCATGTGAGCGTCACCGGCTCGGCGTTTCCTACATGGATATACATGGGAGTTTTGCTATCTTCCCAGCCATATTTTGCAGCCAGCCATGCAGCGGTGCTGCGTTCTCGCCCATGCGCCTGCATATATAGTGCGACTTCCTGCTTGCCCTTTAGGTTGTTGTGCCAATCCAGAAGCGCGTTGTCAATGTCCTCCTGTGTGATCTGATAGGGAGAGGGTGCGACCGTCGCTGCCAGCGTGGGATACAGTTCCTCCAAAAGCTCCTGATGCAGCCGGTTATGGAACGCGGGCATATCAAAGTACAGGCGGACAAGCTGGAGATCATCAGATACCGTGACAATACGACGGATAGCGTCCGCACCCTCCAGATAAGCGTTCTGGCGGTCTGAATTGCGGCAGGCATTGACAAAAGCCGTATCTTTGGAAAGCGCGTTGCCAACGGTCAGCTTGTACCCGTCAAACAGCTCCTGCACCGTGGGCTGAACTTGCTCTGCGGCGGGGTCGCGGAACACCCTCGTGCCGTCCGCGCCGAACTCTGCTTCATAAGCATTGATGGCGGCTTCTGCTTCATGGTCGATAGAGCGCAGCGTGTAAATGTGGCGCTCACTTCTAAAGTCTGGCGCTTCGGCAATCGTCACATCATACTTATCGCGCAATTTCTCTACATACATCTCTAAATTGTGCGACGGTACGCCGCACATCTCCACACGGCCAGCGCCGGGTATCTCTCTTGTGGTAAGGTTGAGGTCAAGCAGCTCCGCCGCCTGTTTTGCGTCCTCGCCGTAAATCTCAAAGAAATCGCCCACCTGAAACAGCACGATGTCGTCCGGGTGGGCTTCCTTGATGGCGTTATAGCTGTCGTAGGCGGTGTTTCGCACCACATCCTGTGCCTGCGCCTTATCATAAAGCGCCTGTTCGTCTGGTGTAAAATAGCGGTTCATCCGAATCAGCTCAGAGATACGCGAAGCGACCTTGTTCCAATTCATCTGAACATCTGCACAGCCCGCTTTTTTCAGCGTGATGCCTTTGCTGCCGTGATCTTCATAGCTGCCGCTTTCTCTGGATACGGCATGGGTATGCCCGCCGATGCCGTACTCCTTTTTCAGAAAATCGGCATTCTCCTTGGGAGTGTGCGAAGTCTGGAAAAACGCATAGATGCGGGTCTTTCCACCCTCAAAGCTGCTCCCGTTTGCAAGAGAAGCCGCAATTTCATCTTCGGTGATAAACCGGCCCGTCTTCGGAACAGCCGCCATATCGGAGTGATATTCTTTGCGCGGCAATGACAGATCTTCCAAACGTGTGAGAAGTGCCTGCGGCCGGTGGTAATGGAAGCGCAGCAGCGCACGGTTTTCGCGGTAGGCGTCCATGAATACCTTGTATTCTGACAGGAGCCTATCCCGGAACGCCGGATTCAGCAGATCGTCCGTCAGACGCTCCGTTTCCTCTGGAAAGCTGGTGCTATGGATATTACCCAAGCAGGACAGATACCCCAGCGACTTTGCTTCATCCGAGAAATCGTGATAAAGGTTCCAGACATCCACAGCAATACCCAGCCGCTCATAGCGCGGGGCTTCCGTGACCTCAAGATTGGTGGCAAATGCGCCGCCGTCCAGAAGTTCCTCAATATGCTCCGCCGCATCTGCCCAGCCTATCACTTGGGCAGAACGAAGATAGCGAGAGGTATCTCCGGTTGCAATATGGATACCATCGTCCCCGTACCATGCGGAAAACCTGCCGTTATCCGTAATCAGGCCGTTGCCGCCGTAGTAGAGCTTTTTGAGAAATACCGCGCGATCCTCTAAAGGCTTTTGCTTGGAGAATTCCGCAGCAATTTTCATCCGCGCTGCATCCGCATTACCGCCCGTGCGCAGGATGTGGTCAATATCATCCTGAGAAATGAACATAGAAAAAGCGGAGGGTGTTACACTCTCCGCTTCTGCGATGGATTGAATTTGTTCTGCCTCTGAGGGGAAGAAGGACATCTGCGCCCCAGCAGGGGCATCGAACATATTTAGCTGAACACCAGTTCCGTGAGGATCGTTTCCTCGGCCTGCGCTTTCAGCGTGTTCATCAGCCCTACCCACTTCATCGGGTCGCTGGCTTTCAGCGCTTCCGTCACGCCCGCTGACTTCATCAGCTCCGGCATCATCTGTTCCAGCCGGTTGTTCGCTGCCTCGTCGATCTCCCGCAGATGGGGGTACAGCTTCTCGGACAGCAGCAGGCTGTTCCACAGCACCGGACGATGCTCCTTCAGGTAATTCTTCCGCATCCTGCCGTACTTGCCCAGCGGGGCTTGCGGCTGCTCGGTCAGGCTCAGATCGGGAATCAGATAATCCCCGCTGCGGGTGTAGGTCAGTTCGCTCATGGCTTTCGCTCCTTTCCGCGATTTTCTCGCGCTCGTAATTCTTGATGGTGACTTCGATCTGCCGCAGCACCAGCTCGCTGGACTGGCTGATGGCCGTTCCAAGAGCGGCGACGGTCTGCGGGGTATTGAAATCAAAGACATTCAGAAAATCCTCATGCTCGAAGTAATCTCCCGGCTGCATCCCGCAGCGGGACAGCAGCGCATAGGTGGTGCTGACAACGGCGGCGTTCCGAAATGCGGCTCCGATGTTGAACTCATCATAGTCCTCCAAAAAGGAACCGTCAACGATGCCGACAATATCGCGCCGGTTGTCGTGCCAGTATTCATCTACAAGCTGCGCCGCCACACGCTCCAACTGATCGGCAAGTCCGTTTTCACCGGAAACGACAAAGCGCTGTTCCAGCGCCGCAGATACCACCTCACGATGCTCCTGCCGGTATTCCCAAAGATAAGGGCGGCGAGAGTTCTCGCCGCCGCTGGTATCGGAAACATCGAATACATATCGGAGTTTGGGTTGGTCGCTGCTGGTATCCACAAGGGCGATGCCCTTGCTGCCTCGCCGCACATAGCGGCGCATCTGCTTATTCCAAAGGTCGTATTCCGCGCAGGCCGTGGCTTCCGGGCGCTGGGCGAAGATCATGAGCTGTTCATTGTAGGGGTACTTATACAGCCTTGCGGCGGTGGTCAGAAATGCCGTCCACTTCTGGTAGCTTCCCGTGATCTGCTCCGCCGTGCGGTCTGCCATCTGCGCATAGAGCTGTACTTTACTCGGCATCCATATCCTCCTTTTCAAAATCGGGGAACAGGTCAAGCGCGTCATATTCCGCGTTGCTCATCCTGCGCAGCTTTGCGATGGTGCTGTCCGTCAGCGCCCGCAGCTCCGTTTCATCGGCGGCGAGGTAGCCGCGCATTTCCTCCAGCGCCGCGATCAAGCCCGTGCGGGTGCCGGTGTTGTAGAGGCTCATAAGCTGGCGTTCTTCAAAGGTGATGTTCATATCAAAGCTCCTTTTCCGCGCTCTTTTTGGGCGCTGTTTTGTGTGGACGTTCTTGGGCCGGTTGGCTTTTGAGCTGCTCCAGCACAGATTTCTTCTTTTCCCGGTGTGCCGCCGCAGCCAAATCCATCAGGGAGATGGACATACCGGCCTTGACCTGTGCCTCAAGGTCGGCGACGGTGGGCTGTTTGGGGCCGTTGTTGATAATGCCGTCGATCATGCCGTAATCATCTTCCATCGACATCTCGGCGGCTTTCAGATAATTCTCCGGTTTCTGAAAGGCGGGCAGCTCCTGAAATCCCATGCTGTCACAGTAGTGATAGGATACCTTGCCGTCCTGTTTCAGCGCAACGATGTCGCTGACGGAGAGGCTGTGTCCCACAAAATCACCGGGGCGCTCGTCGTTGAAAATGTAGTAGAAGTTTTCGAGGATTCTGCCGGTATCATCGTCCGGGTACACCTCACGGGTATAGATGGCTTCATAGTTGGCCGGGTCAGGCGGCGCGGCCAGACTGCCGAGGCTGGCAAAGCGAAGCTCCACCGGCACATCCCGGCGCAGTTGGTAGATCGCCATAGAATCGGTGGGACTGTTCAAAAAGCGCTGCTCCACATCGCGGGGCGGGATATGGCCTTTGACCGCATCCCAATCCGGTCGCGTGATCCCGAACATCCCGTCATGCTTGATGATGTCCTCGGCTTCAAAGACCATTTCCTCGGCGTTGTCGGGATAGAGCATATAAACCGTGATGTCATGCTCCAGCAGCTCCACCGCCCGATCCTTGGAAAGCGGGAGCATATCGCTATCCAGATACCCATAGCTGCGCATATCGTCCACCGTCAGCGTGGGGTCAGGCATCGGGACGGCCTGCTCCAGCTCCGGGAGCATATTATCTGCCGCATCGGTGGGAACAGCGACTGCGCCGGTGATCTGTTCCCCAGCACCGAGGGGCAGCTCGTTTGCCTCCTGCAAGTCTTTCAACAGCTCCAGTGACGCAAGGCGGATCGGCGCAGCACCGCCAATGTTGTGGAGCTTGCAAATTTCAAGAGCCGCTGTGGGCAGTTGCTGTTCGGTGCCGTCGAGTACGCCGCCATCCAACACTTTTGCGGAACCGGCGTCATAGATGGTGTAATCAATGCCTGTGTCGCTGCGCTGAACGTGAATGTATTTGTCGTTGTCCACCATGTAGAGCTTTTCCGCCTCTGGCGCTTCCACGCTTGGCTGCTCCGCAGCGGCCAAATTCTCCCGGTCTATGCCGCGCTCCTTGCAAATCTCCGCAAAGTGCCGGTCAATGTCCGTAATCAGCTCGGAAGCCGTCTTGTTGATGGTTTCCAGACTGGCGCGAAGCTCTTTCAGCTCCTTGCCCTTTGACCATGTGGCGATATAGCCGAAGCTGTTTTCGCCCGTTTCAATGCCGTAATACTGGCAGACCGCATAGGAGATGCTTTCGGCCTCGACCTCCTCGGTGTTACGGCTCTTTTCGCCGGGGACAAGGATCGTCTCACCATCGTCCGCAAGCTCCGTCATGTGTTCGTAGTCGTGGAGCTTGGCGTGGGCAATCTCATGGACGGCGGCGCATACCGTCTGCACCTCACTCATACCGGCGCGGATGGTGATGCTCTGCGCCTTAATGCTGAAAAAGCCGTCCGTATCCCGCGCAACGGGCTTTATCTCTATCGGAACGGGAGAAGCGCGGCGCAGCGCCTCCATGAAAACCTCATACTGCTGCACATTTCCGCTCAGATCGGCGGCAAGCTGGGGCAAGGGCTTTCCCGTAGTTTGTGACACATCAAAGACGGACACCACCTTGAACATGGGAATACGGATTTCCTTTTCCTCAATGATGGCCTTGCCGTCCGCGTCCAGCAGCGGCGCATTGGTTTCCGGGTCGGTCTTGATTTCCTCGACCTTTTTCTTATAGGGCGTGGGAGCAATAATGCGAATCCCTTTTTCGCCCTTCAGGACGTTCCTGCCGAACTGATCGCGCCACTTGTTGAAGCCCGCCACATGGGTGGCGTCGGGGCGCTGCATATAGATGAGCATGGTGTTGTTGACCGAGTAGCGGTGAAAGCGGCTCATGGTGGAGAGATACTGCTGGTACTTATCGCTCTCGAACAGCTCCTTGATGCCGTTTTCGATGCTGTCAACGATCTCCCGCATCCGGTCTTTGTTGGTTTGCTTTTCAGCCATGATGATCTCCTTTCAGAAAAATAGCGCCCCTGCGCAGAAGAAAACACATCCTGCACAGGGGCAATTCTCCACAGATAGAGGCCGTTTTTGCGCTTGCGGATAGAATGACGCAGCCACTTGCAATCCGGCATGGAAAAAGCCTTGCGGCACGGGGCTTTCCCAGTCTCTATTTGCGGAGGTTCCAGTATTGTTCACGCTTCCGTTTGGCGTCCTGCTTTCGACGCTCCTGCTTGGCGCAGGCGGGGCAATATTTGGTGCGGTTAGAGGAAGAATAGACCGGCTTGCCGCAGATGGCGCAGCGCTTTCCCGGCCTTTCCCGCATCACGTCGGCCAGCAGCTCATGGTCGGCGGGAAGTACCGCGTTTCGGAACCAGTTGCACAGCAGCGAGTAGGAAATACCCTGTATGCAGACGCAAGGCTCTCCATCATCCAGCGCGAGGCAGTTGCCGTGATCGTAATTACAGCAGAGCTTCCGAATGAGCTTTTTGGAGCGGCGGAGCTGCTTGTGATCCATACGCGGCGTATCAGTCATTGTCGAACACCAGCTTATAGCCCGCGCGCTGCCCATCGTCCTCCAAAAAAACGCTGGCATCATAGGTTTTCCCGGTCTTTTCCGAGTAGCAGCCTTTCAGCGGGGCGCGGCCATTTTTCAAAAGCGCAGCGGCAAGAGATTTCGTCAGCGCCTTTTTCTTGGCGGTGAAAAAGCGGCTGTTTTTCCAGAGAACAAAGGAACAGGTGCGGTTCTCACAGAAAAAGCCTTTCGGTGATTCCGTCACCTCGGCTCCGCAGCGGGGACACCTGCCGACTACCTCACGCCCGGAGGGGAACAGGACTTCCGCACCGGGGATGGGCTTGTAGGTCTGCACCAGCTCATTCAGCATGGCGGCGATCCCATCCATGAAGCTGTCCGGGGCGATTTCGCCGCGCTCGATCTCTTTCAGGCGGTGTTCCCATTCAGCGGTGAGCTGCGGAGACTGGAGCTGTTCGGGCAGAACGGTGATAAGCGCCGTGCCAGTGGAGGTGGGCAGCAGATTTGTAATCTTTTTGGACTTCCTGCGCTCCACAAAACCGGAGGACACCAGCTTTTCAATGATACCGGATCGGGTCGCCGGAGTTCCGATGCCCTTGCGCTCGGCATCATCTGGCATATCCTCCTTGCCCGCGTTCTCCATCGCCGCCAGCAGCGTATCCTCGGTGAAATGCTTGGGCGGCGTGGTTTTTCCGGTCTTGACCGATGCGGCAGATACGGAAAGCGTCTGTTGCTCCGTCACCACTGGCAGCGCGGGCGCTGCCTCTGCCTGCTCCTGCTCATAGCGCTTCCAGCCGGGAGCAAGGACGGTTTTGCCCTTGGCGGTGAAGCTCTGACCGGCACAGTCCACCGTAATGACCGTTTCTGCGTAGCGATGTGGTTCATCCACCGCACGAAGCAAGCCCCTTGCCGCCAGCTTCAGCACCTCGCGTTCGCCCAGCGGCAGAGAGGCTATATCTACCTTTTCCGCGCTGATGGTGGGAACAATGGCGTGGTGATCGGTGACTTTTTTACTGCTGCATACCTGCTTGGCGCAGATGGTCGGCGGCTTCTCCATGCCGCAGACAGCGGCAGCGGCGGCGACAAGGCCGGGGACGCTGCCCTCCATATCGTCGGTCAGATAGCGGCTGTCGGTGCGCGGGTAGGTACAGAGCTTCTTTTCATAGAGCGCTTGGAGATAGTCGAGGGTCTGCTGAGAGGTGTAGCCGAGAACGCGGTTGGCGTCGCGCTGGAGGGAGGTCAAATCGTAGAGCGCGGGCGCTTTCTCAGACTTTTCCTTGTGCTCCACGCTTTTGACGGTTACTGTCTTGCCCTTGCAGGCGTTGGCGATGGCATCGGCATCCTTTCTGTCTTTCATTCGGTCTGTCGCGGCGGGAAAGCCGCAATCAAGCTGGACGGTGTAGAACGGCTCTGCCACAAATGCGGAGATCTCCGCCTCACGCTGTACCAGCAGCGCCAGCGTGGGCGACATGACGCGCCCGATGTTCAATGTGCGTCCATACGTCAGGGAAAAATACCGCGTGGCGTTGATGCCCACCAGCCAATCGGCCTTGGCACGGCACAGGGCAGATTGATGCAGGCCATCATAGTCGCGCCCAGACCTAAGCTGCTGGAAGCCGCTGCGGATGGCATCATCCTCCATTGAAGAAATCCAAAGCCGCAGAATCGGCTTGGAGCATCCCGCAAGGCAGTAAACCGTGCGGAAGATCAGCTCACCCTCGCGCCCAGCGTCGCAGGCGTTGACCACCTCTGCCACATCCTCCCGGCGCATCAGCTCCCGCAGAATGTCAAACTGCTTCTGCTTTTCAGAGCGGACGATGAAGCGGAACGAGGTAGGAATGATGGGCAGCGCCGCCAGCGTCCATTTGGCATCATCGGCATTGTAAACGGCGGCGTCGGCCAGCTCTGCCAGATGCCCAAAGCACCACGACACGATATACCCGCTGCCCTCCAGATACCCGTCATGCCGTGATTTTGCCCCCAGCACGGCGGCGATGCTCTGCGCCACGGAGGGTTTTTCGGCGATCACAAGGCGCATGGTGCAGCCTCCATTCTCTTTACGTCACGGTAGCAGGGGCGAACGCAGCTCTGTCCGAAGCGCTTGCAGCCGTAGCAGAAGTGTTCCTTGGCAGCGTCGGGAGGGCTGTCCTCCCGCGCTGCTTTCGGCTTCTGCATCATCAGGCGTTCCAGCGGATTATTGGTGAAATATCTCATGCGTTCGTATCCTCCGTAGTATCCTGTTCCGGTTCGTCCTCATACGGCTCAAACTCGTATTCGTCCTCGCCGTAGTCATAATCGTCCAGATCGGCGCTGCCCTTGGTCTGCGGCTTGGCCTTTTTCTGCTTGAAAATGTAGAACGCGGCACCACCGCCCAGCGCGACGATCAGCAGGACGACGAGGATGCCGCCCACGCCGCTCTTTTTCTCCGGTTCCTCGGCGGCGGGTTCTGTCGGCTCAGCGGGGACTTCGGGCTTTGCCTCCTTGCCCACGCACTCGGTCATGTTGACCGCGCAGACGGGGCAGGATGTATTGACCGCACCGGCCACGCATTTGGTGGTGCAGGAGCAAGTGGCGGGCGTTTCTTCCTCGCCGGTCAGCGCCATCAGGTCAGCCTCATCCACCTGATTCAAGAAGTGGACGGTTTCTTCGCCCTCATCGTCACGGTCAATAATCAGGTAAAATGTATTGCCGTTCTTGCTTTCCAGCGTAATGAACTGTTTTCCTGCCTTGGTGCTGGAGCCAATATCGTCGATCAGCGTCAGATTGCCGTCCGGTGTCAGCGCGTCGCTGCCGCCCGTCATGCTGCCGATGCTCGCGGTACTGTCAGCGGCGTCGGTGACGGTCAGATAGCTGCCGTACACATAGCCCGCGCGGGCGGGCAGCAGGATTTTTACCCAATCGCCGTCCCTGCCAATCACATCGACCACCGTGCCGTTGGGGAGCTGCGTAAACGCGGTGTTGTCCAGTCCTGCGCCGGTGCGGACATTCAAGTTGCCGCCGTTGGTCGTGACCGTGCCGATCTGTTTTGTTTCCTGCGTGTCTGCGGCGCTGCTTTCGGCAGCAGGCAGCGTGTCATCGGGATAGTCGCCGCCGCTGGCAAAGGCGGAAACAGGGAGAATCCCGATGCACAGGAGCATCAGCAGCAGACTGATAAAAATGCGTGGTGTGTTCTTAGTCATGGTTCAACGCCTCCTTTTCCGAAGTAGCCGGTGCAGGCGCGGCCTGCATACGGCGGAACAGCTCGGCAAACTGCTCCATCGTCATGCCGTTCTCACGCACCATGCCGATGATGTCGGTGTCCTCCAGCTCACGAATCTGCTTTTCCAGCTCGCGGTTGCGGCCTTGCAGATCAGAGATTTTGCCTTTGTTCTTCTCCAGCTCTCCACGGAGCTTCATGATTTTCGGGTTCATATCGTTCACTCTCCTTTACGGCAAGCGCCCATAACGGTAGAAATGGGACTGCCAATAGTTTGAATTTAAGTTTGCATAAGAGATCGGATCTCCGCAGTGGATCATCATATTGTTGCCGACGTAGATACCCACATGGCTGACACCGGGGGTATCATAGGTTCCGGTGAAAAACACCAGATCGCCCGGTTTGACGTTGGCAGAGGATACGGGCGTACAGATATTGCAAAGTCCCTGCGCCCCCAACCTGCCCACATCCCAACCGGAATGATTGATGACCCAACTGACGAAGCCCGAACAGTCAAACGAGGTGGAGGGGCTGCTGCCGCCCCAAACATAGGGGTAGCCGAGATATTTTTCCGCTTCCTTGATGATGGCGGCGAATACCTCATCGTCCAGTGCCTCCGGGGGAATGTCGTAGTCGGTATAGCTGCCCTCCACATACTTGCCGATGTAGCCTGAACCGGGGAACAGGTCGGGACGGTTGCCGAGGGTCGCCATGTAGGTGGCGTACATTCCGAGCTGTTCTTCGCTCATAATGTAGACGGGAACATGGGAGAGATTGAAGTTTTCCAGCGTGACCGTGCAGATGTAGTAGTCATACGGCACCTGATAGGTGTCCGTATGGGTGTTGCCGTCCGCGTCCGTCCATGTGTCGGTTTCTGTGCGGTAGCGGGTTTCCACCACCACATCCTCGGTCAAAATATACTGGCGATCAAAGAGCATTTGGAGCGTACCCTGCACCTCATCCAGCGTCCATTCCCCTTGATGCAGCGCCGTAATCATGGAAATGAGTACATAGGGGTCATGCTCGATGGTGTCCAGATCAAAGTGGTACTCATCGTAGTCATGGGTGCTTTCGTAGGTGTCGAGGTAGCGCTGAAGCTCTGCCTCCATTTCGCAATACTGCGCCTCTGCGCCCAACATATCGGCATCCTGCGACGGATAGGTACTGGCCGCGATCCCGGAGCCGACGCCATCCATTATCACCGAGCAGGAGGACAGGCCGTTGAGCAGAAACGCCAGCATCAGCAGAATCGCGGCGGCAATGGCAAGGCCGCGCCGGTGTTCCCACACATATTTGCCCGCTTTCTCAGCCTTTTCAGCGGCTTTTTTCGCGGCCTTGGCGGTATTCTCTGCCGCCTTTGCCGTAGTCTGCGCCGCCTGATTGTGCTTGGCAGCGGCATACTGCTTCTTAATTGCCTGCTTCTGCTGCCATTTGGAAACGGGATTGCTGGTGGGGCTGTCGATCTCTGCTTTCTTCTGGAGCGCGTCAAGATTGGCTCGTTCCAGCTTTTTCTCTGCACGGATGGCAGCACGATAAGGCTTGAGCTGATGGGCGCGGTGGGCAGACTGCACCAGCCGCCCGCCGCTCTCCACGGCTTGCTCTACCTTGTGCGCGGCCTCTACGCCTACATTGTCATCCTCGCTCTGCCGCACCTCCCGGTGAACCTGAGAGAGAACAAAGTTGGCGGGGGCATCCTGCACGGCATGGGTCAGCTTTGAGGGCGGCTTTTTCTTATCCACTTCCTCAAAACGGAGCCGCGTTTTGACCTTGCCGGTGGCAGGATCAAAGCCGCGTTCCTTTTTGACCACGGTTTTCTTGGGGATTTTCGCCTGCGCCTTATCCGCCTTGGCCTCCGCTTTTTTCACCCGCTTGATGGGCTTTTCCAGCTTCGGCTCGGCAAGATCGGCGTCGGAAAACTGCAAACGCGGTTCTCTTTTCATGCCGACGCCACCTCTTGCGGTTTGGTGGTCATGACGCGGTACAGCTCGGTGTCCTTCGGGAAGTGGTCAATGAAGGGCAGGATCGTGTTGCCGTAGAACAGCAGCCCCTCGCCCTCGCCGGAGTGGGTCACATAGGAGAGCTGATGGGGCGAAATGTTGAGCTGCTTTGCAAGAATCTGCCGGTCGCCAGCCGCCTGATTGAGCATATAGATGAAATCGCTGTTTTCAAAGATGTTCTCCACCTCGCGGGAGGAAAGCAGGTCTTTGACATTCTGAGTGATCCCGGTGGGGATGCCGCCCCATTTGCGATAGCGCTTCCAGATCTCGACACTGTACGAAGCCGTCTGTTCCTCCTTCAAAAGAAGATGGAATTCGTCAAGATAGTAGCGGGTCGTTTTATGGGCGGCGCGGTTGATTGTCACGCGGTTCCAGACCTGATCCTGCACCACCAGCATCCCGATTTTCTTGAGCTGCTTGCCCAGCTCCTTGATGTCGTAGCAGACAATGCGGCTGTTCACATCCACGTTCGTGTGATGGTTGAACACATTCAGAGAGCCGGTGACGTAGATTTCCAAAGCAGTGGCGATGTACTGCGCTTCCTTTTCATCCTGCGCACGGAGGGCGTTATACAAGTCCTCCAGCAGCGGCATATTCTCCGGTTTCGGGTCATTGAGGTAGTCCCGGTAGACGATGCGAACGCAGCGGTCGATGATGGTCTTTTCCACAGGGGCAAGCCCATCCTTGCCGCCGACGATCAGCTCACACAGCGACAGAATGAAGTCGGATTTCAGGCTCAGCGGGTTATCATCGTCGCTGTAATCCAGATTCAAGTCCATCGGATTGATATAGCAGGGCGAACCGTCGTAGCCCTTGCCGGTGGGCGACAGCTTAATGACCTGACCGTGCAAACGCTCCACCAGCGGCGTATATTCGCCCTCCGGGTCACAGATGATGATGTCATCCTTGGGGCAGATGAGAAACGCATTGGTGATCTCGCGTTTTGCCGAAAATGACTTGCCGCTGCCGGGAGTGCCTAAAATCAGGCCGTTGGGATTTTTCAGCAGCTTCCGGTCTACCATGATAAGGTTGTTGGAAAGAGCGTTGATGCCGTAGTACAGCGCCTCCGAACCGTTCTGGAACAGCTCCTGCGTGGTAAAGGGGACGAAGATCGCTACGCTGGAGGTGGTCAAGCCCCGCTGAATCTCAATCTGATTCAGCCCCAGCGGGAGGCTGCTCATCAGTCCTTCTTCCTGCTGGAAGTCCAGCCGGGTCAGCGCACAGTTATATTTCTGCGCGATGCTGGAGGTCTGGAAGATGTTGTTGTCAAGCTGCCGGGGCGTGTCTGCCGTGTTGAGAATGAGGAAGGTCAGCAGGAACATTCGCTCGTTGCGGGACTGCAAATCCTGCAATAGCTTTTTGGCTTCTGCGCCGTAGGTGGCAAGGTCGGATGGGATAATGTCCATGTCGTACCCTGCACGGACGGCCTTCTTCTGTTCCTCGATTTTGGACTTGTCGAGATCGGTGATCTTGCGCTTGACGGTCTTGATGGCGTTGACCTGATCCACAGACTGCACATGGAGACTGACGAGGACGCTGCTCTCCATATCCAGAAAGTCCGCCAGCATCCGGTCATTCAGCTCCGGTGCCAGAATCTGCACGAAGCTGACCGAGCCCAGCTTTTTGCCCATGCGGAACATCCTGCCGGTCTTGAACTCAAAGGAGCTGGGCGCGATAAAGTCCTTGGTAGACAGCCCGGAGGGAGCCAGCCAGTCCCACGAAAAGCGGAACGGCTCCTGCTCGTCCATCCGCAGAATGTCGTGCATGACGTGCAGGCGCTCAAAGCCGTTCAGCGGCGCAGCCACAACGCCCAGCCTCTTGAAGTTGTTCAGAAGGTCGGTTTCGATGCGCTCCAAACGGGGCTTGGCAGCGCGGAGGTTGTCGGCCTCAACGCCGAACGTGAGATACTTGGTCTTAATCAGGCCGTTGTTGCCGCGGGCAAGCTGATTTTGCAGCATACCGGCGTACTCGGCGCGGATGCCGTCAAACTCGTCCCCGCAGGGCGGAATGGAAATGCTCCGTGCAAAGGTTTCCTGCGAAGCCGAGAGGTTCACAAAGGAAAGCTGGAATTGCACGGAGCTGTCAAAGTAGTTCAGAAAATCGCACCACGCCTCAAAGATGGCGGTCTTGTCCTCGTTCTGTGAGAGCTGGTAGTTGATGTCCTGATACTGGATCGTTTTGGTGTAGCGCGTGTCGGTCACACGACAGATGCCGTCCGGCCACATACGCTGATACGGGATGCTGTCCTGCGCCGATTTTTCTTTCTTATCCGTTCGGTTCGCTCTTGCGATGGCGGCTTCGATCTGTTTTCGTTCGGCGCGGGTCAGCTTTTTCTTTTCGGACAATTTGATACACCTCCCGGTCTAACTGGTTTTGCCGCTCCAGAACGGCATAAAAACTGTTGGTCTTATACGGGCGCTGCTTCGGCCTCTGGAAGCACACGCGGTAGATGTTGCGGATGACGACCTCCAACGGCTGACCGTTTTTTTCATACATGGCGAACAGCATAGCCGGGATCATCACCACCATCATCACCATGGCGGCGGGGCTGGTGCCGATGCTGCCCTTGAGCAAGAAGAAAAGCGGTACGCCGATGAGCGCGCCGCTTCCGAAGCAGATGAGCTGTCGTTTCGTGAGGTTGAACAGCACCTTGGTTTTTACTTTGGTTAAGTCCTTCGGGACGTTGACATAGGCCATTGTGTTTTACCTCCGTTATGGGAACTGAATGGAGCAGTCTACTTCGTTGCCCCATACATCCCAGCCAGTGGGAGACTGTCGGGCAAATAGCTCGATACGAGGCAGATCGCCTGCCAGCTCCACAATTTTCTCCCGGATAATATCGGGCTTTTTGCTGTGTTCCGCTATGGGTGCAAAGACCACCTGATGAACATTTGCAGAGTGGCGCTTCGGCGAGCCTTTCGTTGCAAGCAAGCAAAGCTCTACATTTGCGCGTGTCCAGTAGCCCATGCCCCAAAACAGAGAAGATGTCTTTTTGTTTTGCTTTACCCATGCGAAAGCGACCGTTTTATAAGTGAAGCCCCAAGCATCAATGACGGAAAATGCTTCGCGCAAAGTCGGGAATGTCACCCACATAAACAGGATGCAGTTTTTATCTGCCAGTTCTCTGACCGGGAGATTTCTGATGTCATCTATGCTCATAGTCGGGTAGTGAGATTCGGCGGATCGTCCAGCGCCCTTCTTTGACCATACGCGATATGCCCAAGGTGGATCAGCAAGGATGATTTGATACTTTTTCAATTCATCACCCCCGTTAATGTGCGTTGAACACGGACTTGGCAAGGCTGCTCGTTTTGAACAGGCAGAAGCACAGCAGCACCGTGTAACCCATGCAAGTCCAGATGGCGTAGATGATGTCATCCACAAGCGCGATGTTCTGCACCAAAACCGCGTAAATGGCAACGCAGACAATAATCAAAAACGCTTGGAAGCCCAGTGCCAGCAGGGAACGGATGTAGTTCTGTCCCATGCCGCCCCATTCCTTGCCCATCATGGTCGCCATCGGAATTGGGGCAACAGAGGTGACGAGATATATTTCAATCATTCTTCCGAATGTGATAATGAAAATGCAGATGGTCAGCGCCCACATGGTAATGCCAACGAACAGCGACTGGAACCACAGACCGAACAGCGGCCCCAGCTCCATTTCCATCAGCCGATCCTCAATGCCCACCATGACGCTTGAAATGTTGATGCTGGTGTCGCCGATAATCAGCCCGGAGGCGCTGGCAACGACGCTTTGGGCGGCATCAAACACGCCCATTACAATCGTCCATGTGTTTGTTACGATCAGGACAGCGGCAGCGGACTTGAACGCCCACTTGAAGAATATCCATGTGTCCATGTCGTTGAGGTTATTCTTGTCGGTAATGAGCTGGATCAGTTCCAGCGTCATCACAAAGGCGAGAATTGCGCCTGCGATGGGGACGATCACGGTTTCCGACAGGTTTTGTATCATGCTGAAAATGCTGCCGTTCCATGCCTGCGGCGATAAGCCCACCTGACCGGAGATCTCGGCAACCTTTTGATTGGTTGCATCGAACATCCCGGACAGATTGCTCACGATACCGCCGATGAGCATTTCTTTCAGCCATTCCGTGATCTTATCCCATAAGAAATCCATAGGGTTGCCCTCCTTTCGGGAGGATGCCGCCCGAAAGCGGCACCCTCCGCGGATTTATGGGAAGCAAACGAGCTGCCGATTAGCCGAACAGACCGGACAGCAGCGGCACGAGGGTAATGCCAATCAGCGCCACGCCGCCGCCCGCCATCAGCTGCTTCATGCCCTGAGATTTAGCACCAGATAGCCATAGGTAAGCATTTGATATGATCTCCAGCTTTTCCCCGGCTCCACACCGTGCGTGCAGCTTTCACCGCACACGGCGTTCCATCGAATTTGGTCATACAGGGCTTGCGACACTTTGTGTGTGCTTCTTTTGCCAAATTCGACTTGTGGCCTTTCCTCCACCGTTTACTTTTTCACGGCTTCATAGGTACTACGCCACTACTTTCACTGAAACAAAGAATGGTTATTGCCTTCTCACGAAGATATTCCCATCCACCATCTCGCAGCCTTGCAACAGGCTAAATGTTTTCAGCTTCCTGCGTTCCGATATTTCTATCATGGGCCGCATTTAGGTTCTTCCTCTAAGCCTGTATTCAATTCTTTACGAATCGTGCCGCCTGTAACGGCACATGGACTTTCATAACAACCATTTTTACTTGTCCACGAATACCTCCGTATAAGGAGTACCACCGTTTCGATGGTATCAACGTTTAGACTTGTACATTCAGAAGTTCGTCAGTATTTCCATACATACTAACCATGTGCGGCTGACACCCGGCATATAGGATGCGCTATCCACCTCTGGACAGCTTTCGATTTCAGCCTTGCAGCCAAAACTACGGCATCTCTCTGCCGACTTCACCGAGCTTCTGACAATCGGCGGTTGCGCACCTATGCCAGTCGGAGTATTAGTGTGGACGCTTCGGGGCGTTACCCCCTCATTTCATCCATCGAAATATCAGTTCTCCAAGGTTTTGGACTTCATTCGTCCTTCGACCTGTGCCTGACCTTTTCAGTCAGGAACGCATCGCACGGTTGTCGTTGCCGTAGCCCTCCAGCAGATTGATCGCACCCCAAATGCCGAGGCCAGCGCCCAGCGCCACAACGAGGGTCTGAAGAACACCAACAGCAGAATTAAAGAAAGCCATAAATAGTACCTCCGAAAAATATGTTTTAGATTTTGGAGGGTACATTTCTTCCACGAAGTTTCATCGAGTCGTTGTCAAATTAGGCTGCCGCCGTCAGGCGACAGGTTCACCGGAAAGGTCTGCCTGATACACCTCAACTGCATCATCCGGCTTGAGCTTGAGGCGTCGGGACAGAAAACGCTCTATGTCAAAGGCGTATTTCTTGTCATAATCCGCTGTGTAGCGGTAGAGGGGATGCTTGGTGAGATCATATTTGTTGGACAGAAACGGGCGGACGCCGCGAAGCTGCAAGATGCACTTGCCGCCATCCAGCACGGCAAGCTCATCTACGCTCATCAGCTCCTTGCCCAATTTCTGATAGTTCAGCGAATGGGAAACCTCGCGGCCACGGCTCTCGCCGGTGTTATAGCTGTCGATGGTTTCCTTGCCCAGCGCCGCCGCCAGCTCTTTCAGCGTACCGGGTTCCTTTCCACCCAAAAAGATGGAACAGTCCATGTTGCCGATGATTGTATCCGCACTGTCTTTATACAGCGCTTTGAGCTGGCTCTGTGCCTGCAAAACAAGGCAGCAGGAGATTTCTCTGGAGCGGATCGTTGCCACCAGCTTTTCAAGTCTCGGTATCTGACCAATATTGGCGGCCTCGTCGATCAGGCAGCGGACATGAACCGGCAAGCGTCCGCCGTACACATCATCTGCCTTTTCGCAAAGCAGATTGAAAAGCTGGGTATAGCACATGGAAATGAGAAAGTTAAAGGTATCATCCGTGTCGGACATGATGATGAACAGGGCGGTTTTCCGGTCGCCCAGCGTGTCCAGTTGCAGCTCGTCATAGGCCGTCAGCTCCCGAAGCTCCTGAATGTCAAAGGGAGCAAGCCGTGCGCCGCAGGAAATAAGTATGCTTTTCGCGGTCTTGCCGGCACTTAGCTTGAATTTGGCATATTGACGGACGGCGAAGTGGTCTGGCTTGCGCTTTTTCAGCTCGTCGAACATCAAGTCCACCGGATTTTTGAAGTCCTCATCGTCCTCGCGCACCTCCATCGCATTGATAAATTCAATGAGCGTGGAGAAGTTCTGTTCCTCCATCGGCGCTTCATAGTGGATGTAGCCGATGAGGGCGGTGTAGAGCAGCGTTTCCGCTTTCACCCAGAAATCGTCACCGGCTTTGCCCTCGCCCTTGGTGTTGGCGATCAGCGTCGTGACCAGCTTCAAAATGTCCTTTTCCGAGTGGATGTAGGCGAACGGGTTGTAGTGCATGGACTTCTTGAAGTTCAGGGAATTGAGAATCTTGATCTGATACCCGTTCTTTTGCAGCGCATGGCCGCAGGAAACCACGATGTCCCCTTTGGGATCGGTGACGACGAAGCTGGTGGGATAGGTTTTTGATGTGCATTGGAGCAGATTGGGCTTCAACCAAAAGCGGGTCTTGCCCGAACCGCTGCCGCCGACGATCAGGACATTTTTGTTCCGCGCCGTTTTTGGGTCTTTGGGGCGGCTGTTCATCGTCAGCCGCTCCGTCTGCGTGAGAATGATGTTGTTCTCAAACGCAGGATTGACGTAGGGCTTGATGTCCTCGGCGGTTCCCCAACGGGCGCTGCCGTACTCAAGATTTTTACGGAATTTCTTGGCATTTTTGCCCTTGATATAGACCGCCAGCCGGATGGCGATGGCGGCGGCAACGCCCATGCACAGGTCAATGGGATGAAAGCTGGGGACAAGGGAGTGAAACGCCGTGTTCAGGCCGGTCATAATATTCAGCAGCTTCGTGGAAGCGTCTGAACCGGGAGCCAGCCGCACCGCCTCGCTGACCTTGGTGGCCAGCAGTGCGATGAACACATACGGAATATTCGGAAGAATGAGCTTTTTGACGTTGACTTGCTTCATCGTTCCAGCTCCTTCCGCTTTGTCCTGTCCGCCACAGCCGCCTGAATGAGCGACTTGAAGTGTTGCAGCTTTTCCAGCACCGAGGGGCGTTCCGCCTTTCTGACCTGCTTGGCGGTATATTCCTTGAACGCGGCGGTCATGGCGTCGGCGTCCGGCGCTTTGAAGAACACCATGTATCGCTTTTCGCCCTTGACCTTGAATGGAGCGAAGTCAATGCCATACTTCCGGGCAATCCGGTTGAATGAGCCGATATTCTGATCGGTGACTTCAATGCTCTGCAATCCCTTATCCTTGGCGGCAAGCTGCTTGACGGTCATTTTTCCGTGGGGATTGGCCTTGCTATACTGATGCTTCTGATGGCCGTTTTTTAGCTGCTCCAGCAGCTTGGCAACGGCCTTACGAAATTCCTGTTCGCCCAGCTTTCCGCAGGAGATCATCAGGGATACGATTCTCTGTTCAACTTCTTCCTGCATGACTTATCACGCTCCTTTCCTTGGATTTGCAGGGAGAACGCCGGGACACTAAGGCGGTACCACCAGCCGGTGCAGAAGATGTTCATTCATTTCTGCGCCCCTGTCCCTTGACGGTCAGGATGCCGTCCAGTGTGGTGGCGGTGATCCGCAGGCGCTCGGCCACGGCGATGTCGTTTTTCACACTTTCATCCACGGTGCTGCCGCAAACCACCAGCACACGAGCGCGGCGCAGATACTCCCGCGCCATGTCGATGCAGTCCTTGTGCTCCTGCGGAATCTCATCGCGTAGGAACAGCGGCAGAAACAGCGTGGGGCAGACGGGCGAAAAGCCCGCATCATAGACCGCCCTGCAATACTTGGCGGCATTTTCGGTGTTCTCAAACTCGTTCTCGCTCCACGGAGCGGTGATGTAGGCAAGGGGGCGTTTCATCGGTATCAAATCCTTTCTCCCGGAATCGGGCATGAAGAATAGCGGCCTTTAGGGGCCGCCGTGAAAATCGTGATTGACCAGCATGGCATAGTGATTGTCGATGGTGGAAACGGAATTGAACAGCGCCGCCATAAGATAGGCTTTCGTATTCCAAACGCGAGTGGTGTTCTCGCGGATACCGTCCATGACCTTTTCGATGTGCATGGAGGTGATCTTTTCAAAGCGCTGTTGCACGAAGCCGGTGGGATACTCCGCATCCCGCCCGATCTTGACTGTGGGGCTGCGGTTCATAGCCACCTCCAGCATAATCTCCACCAGCTCATCAAGCTGCATCCGGTCATACTGCTGACAGAGAATGTCGTATTCGATTTGCTCTCTGATCTCCGCTTTTTTCTCAAATCCGTCCGTCATTCCGTCCGCCTCAGGCAGAAAGAATGAATGAGTGCTTGATAGATCAGTATTTGATTTTTGAGTATTAGATTTCTTAGTATTTAATTGCGCGGGATTATCCGTATCTGGTGCCTCCGTATCCGGGTTATCCAGATACGGGTTTTCCGTATCTGGTAAAGTCGTATCCGGTGGAGAGGGCTTTCGGGGCTTCTCGAAGATGGTGTACTCCGTGTCGGAAATGCGCCCGTCCTTGCCGCGAAGCTGACGGCGGATGATGTAGCCCGCCAGCTCCAGCTCCTTGAGCGTTTTCCCGATGGCGTCCACGCCCTCCTTGCAGATCGCAGCCAGCCCCCGCGTGGTGTAATTCCACTCGTCGGGGAGGGAGAGCATCATGGAGAGCAGCCCCTTGGCTTTCAGGGAAAGATTGCTGTCTTTCAGGTGATGGTTGCACATCACCGTGTAATCCCGCGTCCGTTCAACGCGAAATACAGCCATATTGCTTCAATCCTTTCCGCAGGGCAGTCAACCTGTTTGGCCGTCCTCCTCGGCAAACCGCGTATCCAGCCGCTCCACGCTCCAGTTCTGCTTGAACTGTCCCAGCGGGCCGGTGCCGAACTGCGCCAGCGCACGGCGATCCAACTCCATCAGCTTTTCCCACAGCTCCGGGTGATGCTTTCGCAGCTTCCGCAGCTCGTCGATACGCTGGAACGGACAGCACCAGCAGGACGCGCGGTGGTAAATCTCATACAGCCCGCCGAAGTCAAAGCCACGGTCGTAACAGGCTTGGAGCGCCTGCGCCTCCGTGATGCCCCATTCCACGAGGGGATACCGCTCATCCTTGCAGCGCCACGCTTCATCGGCGGCGATACCGACATAGTGGATCGCGCCCAGCTCGCCTTTGAGCCGGTTGACCTCCTTGGTGATGAGGTGCGTTTTGAGCTGCCCGGTACACCAGCGGACGCGGATTCCCGGCCAGCCGTTGCCGTAGGGCGGGATGCCCAGCTTTGCACGGTTTTCCAGACTGCGGGGCTTCTGCTTGGGTTCGTCGAACATCAGGTATTCAAAGCCCTTGGGATGCCGCAGCGTGGTGATATGGATGCCGCGCTCCCGGAAAAGATGCTCGTCCAGTTTGGCAAGGTGTTCGTACATTTCCGGGAACTCCATGCCGGTGTCCGCTGACAGCACCATATTGATGGGCATATCCCGTTCGATCATCAAAAGCAGCATGGCGGTACTGTCCTTACCCCCGGACAGGCTGACGGCGTGAAACTGCTTGCCGTTTGCGTTCTGAATGGTTTCCCGCATGGGGAAGCCGCTCCGTTTTCACTCCTTTCCCACATCACAGCTCATAGATGGGCTGCTCGTGTTCGTAGTAGGGATCGCACAGGGCGGCAAGCTCGGCCACCAAGTCCTCCAAATCCAGAGAAATCTCGCTGTCTGCCCAATCGCTGCCCTTGTAGACGCGGTACTCGGTGACGTATTCGCCTTCTCCGGCGTTCACGCTGAATTTGGCAACGACGGCAAAGCCCATATCCTCCAGCAGCCACAGCTCCATCGAGCGGGCAGCAAACACCGCGCCGATATAGCTGTCGCCCACATCCTCATAGAGAAGCGTCGCTCGCTGCTTGAACAGCTCCGAGCTGCGATAGTCCAAGCTCAGCGCATTTTTGCCGTCTGCGCGGTAGGCATAGACCGTTTCGGCCTTGTTCCAAACGGCTTGCAGCAGGGCGTGATAGTCAATGTTTTCCAGAAACTCGTCGATCTCCGTTTCCGTGTAGCCGACCTCCGTACCCTTGCGGAACAGCGTGGTCAGCGCTTTTTCCAGCTCTGTTACTCTACTCATGGTAATTTCTCCAATCATTTTAGTGACGCCGCTTTTTCCGGTCAGGAAGGATATGCCCCTCAATGACGGCGGCGTGTTTGCGGATTTTGATTTCTCCGCGCCTCTCGGATGCCTGCGCCTTGGCATATCCCACGTCGGAGAGGAACAGCCGCAGCCGTTCGCCCTTTTCACCCACAGGAGATTTCCATGACAGGACATCAAAAATAATCATGTGGCGGGTTTCGTCCATAAAGCGCTCCAGCGCAAGGATGCTGTGACCGCCGACAAAATCATCAGCGTTCATATTCGGCACCTCGCGCTCTGATCTGAAAGGCGGCAAGCCCATAGCGGGCAATCAGGGTGGCGTTGACGATCAGGCGCAGCGCCTCCGGGTCAATGACCTCCGGTTCCGCCAAGTCCGCCATCGTGACGGCCTCCGTCTTGTCGCAGAGGTCGCGCGCTGCCATGAACAGTGCGTAGTTGTGCGGCGAGGTGTTTTTCAACACCGCATAGCCGAACTCAATCCCGTCCTTGCAGAAGCAGTTTGCCGTGCGGCGGTAAATGTCGTCATTAGAGGTCAGCAGGTACATGGCCGCATAATAGGCGTTGGTATCCCTGCGGCGGCGGTAGCCCTGCACGGCGCATTGATACTGCATTCGGCGCTCATGCTGCTCATTGCTCCAAAGGCTTCCAGGATAATGCTTGATCAGCAGGTTCAGGCGCTGGAACAGGCGGCGTTCATGGGGAAATGTCTCTAAGACTGCCTCGCGGTAGCCGACCACACCGGCCTCGATGCGCTCGGCCAGCCACGGGCAGCGCAGGGCGGTACAGCCCAGCTTTTTCACATACTCAGTACAGAGCTGGCAGCTCACATCCTTGGGGGTATATTTGAATGTGTTGATATACATGGCGTCCTCCTTTTGGCATGAAAATAGCGGACAAACAAACTGCTTGTCCGCTCATCGGCTCTGATCGCGCTGGCGCTTTTTCTGCCATGCGTCCAGTAATTTGAAGATGGTGTTCTCAATCTGAAATGGGGTATAGGAACGTGGGAAATATTTGCGGAGCTTTTCACCGGAAAGGGTGATGTCGTTCTTCTCCGGTTTCTTCTGCTCCATCATAATGGAGAGCATGGTGTCCTCGTTCAGCTCACCGCTCTGACTGAGCTTTTTCATCCGCTGCGCCTGCGAGAGCGAGGGGGTGGCCTGTTCGCTGTCGATGGTTTCCAGAAGCAGCCCTTGTTCCTTGGGTGTCAGCGCCGCAAGCTGATAGGCGGGACTGAGGGCGATTTTCTTCTCGTCCACCATCTGCTGAAGCTCCGGGACTAACTGCGTCAAGGCGATGTAGTTGCGGATGGTATCTCCGCTCACCCCGGCATCCTGACCAACTTCATCATCGCTGCGGAACTTCGCCGAAATTTTCGGCGAAGTCAGATCCGTCCGTGCGCCCTGCCGCTTGATGGCCTCCATCTTCATCTTGTAGGCTTTGGCGCGTTCGGAGGGGAGAATGTTCTCTCGCTGGAGGTTGCTGTCCACCATGATGATGGTGGCAGCGTCCCGGTCAATGTCGCGGACAATGACTGGCATGGTGGCCAGCCCAGCCAGCTCGCAGGCGTGTTTGCGGCGGTGGCCTGCAATCAGCTCATAACCGCCGTCCTCCCGTGGCCGTGCCAGCGCGGGGACGAGGACGCCGTATTCCTTGACGCTTTCGGCGGTTTCCTGCATGGACGCATCCTCTCGCACCTGAAAGGGGTGATCCGGGAACGGATGCAGCTCAGAGAGCGAAATCTGAACAACTACTTCCTGCTGCGGTTTCGGCTTTTTGGATGGCACGGGCTTTTTGCCCGGTTCCTTCTGCACGGTTTTTTCAGGCATTGTGTTCCTCCTGTCGGCATCTGATTTTGGGTACAAAAAAAGGACATTTCTTCTTTGCAGAGGAAATGTCCTGATTTTTTGGACGGGCTGACAGCCCGCCCAAACGGTATTTTATTTTTGTCGTTACTATAACACCCCCTACGAAATAACTACTTCGCGGCTCGATTTTTCGGTTTGGAAAAGGATGAAAAACCTTGCCAGATAACCGAAAACCCTTGATATACGGGGCTTTTCCGGTTTGTCGTAATTATACCGTAAGGGCACACCTGCGCCAGCCTGCTTCTCAGCAACGGTATCTCCATGAAGCAGATCCAAATCTGGCTGGGTCACAGTACTTTCTCCACCACGGCAGACATCTATGCACATCTCGACTACTCGGCACAGGAGGCTTCGGCAAACGCCATGAACGGTATGTTCAACCGCCCTGAAAAAGAGGAACAGCTGGCATAAATAAAAACCTGCAGTGGAATCACCACTGCAGGCTCTGGCGGAGATGGAGGGATTCGAACCCCCGGACGGTTTGACCCGTCAACTGATTTCGAGTCAGCCTCGTTACGACCACTTCGATACATCTCCATGCTGTATTTTCAAGGCTTTGCGGGTTTCCGGCTGATTGAGAACCAAGTGTAGAAATCGTAGACAAAGCGTAGAAAAACCGTAGATATTCAGTTTTGAAAAAGTGTAGAAAAGCGGAAGAAGCCCGAAGTATCAAGGGTTTGCGAGGTCACCCCGGAAAGCGACCGACACGATTTCGAGTCGTTCTCGTTATGACCTCTTCGATAGCCCTCCGAATATGTCGACCCCTATTCTATCCTAAATCCTCGAAAAAAACAAGGTCAGGAATAGGATAGAAAAACAGGATAGAACAAGCAAAAATATGAACTTCAATAAAAGCCGTTGAGTGCTTGAAACACAAGGGATTGGAGATTCTGTGGTGGCTCTAACGGGAGTAGATTTCGAGTCAGCCCCGTTATGACCACTTCGATACCGCTGCATTTTTCTTGCGCTGTTATCAGCCAAACTATTATGCCATAACTTTTTGCGTCTTGCAAGGTCTTTTTTCGCATTCGGGGCATATTCTGTGCGTATGAAGACTGTCTATTTATCGGTACGCCTGAAAAATTACGTAAATGCGCTCGCGCTGGTCGGTGCGCCGCTCACCGAAACGCCGGAGAACGCGGACGTTTTGCTGCTGCCCGGCGGGGGCGACATGCACCCGCGCTTTTACGGTCAAGCGCTGAACGGCTCGGAAGATCTCGACGAAGCACGCGACGCGCGTGAGCTCACGCTGATTGACAACTTCCTGTGCGCGGGAAAGCCTGTCATCGGCATCTGCCGCGGGCTGCAAGCTCTCAACGTCTATTTTGGCGGCACGCTGCGTCAGCACATCGAGGGCCACAGTCAAATTGACGGCGTTGACCGGCTGCATGCCATCAACACCGCGCCGGGCCTTCTGCGCGAGCTGTACGGCACGCGCTGCACGGTCAACAGTGCACACCATCAGGCCGTCTGGCGGCTGGGGACGGGGCTTCAGGTCTTCGCCTGTGCGGAGGACGGCACGGTCGAGGCCGTCGGCCACAGGACGCTCCCCGTCTTTGCCGTGCAGTGGCATCCTGAGCGGCTGTGCGGCGCGTTCGCGCGGCCGGAAAGTGCTGACGGTGCAAGGCTTTTGCGCGCTCTACTCAGATAACATAAAAAAGTGCAGAAAAATTCTGAAAAAACGTTGACAAAACGGGACACTGATGCTATTATAACAGAGCTGACGATTTTTGCGGAGGGCGCATGCAGGTGTAGCACAATGGCTAGGGCACCAGCCTTCCAAGCTGGGGATGCGGGTTCGATTCCCGTCACCTGCTCCATTCAATTCGCGCCAGTAGCTCAGTTGGATAGAGCAACTGCCTTCTAAGCAGTAGGCCGGGGGTTCGAATCCCTCCTGGCGTACCATTTACAAGGCGTCCCTCAGCAAAGCAGCAAATATCGCACGGATACAGAATATGTGGTGGGTGTAGCTCAGTTGGTTAGAGCACCGGATTGTGGTTCCGGGTGTCGAGGGTTCGAGTCCCTTTACCCACCCCACAAAAAGAGAGGGATGGGATTTGGCCCCAGCCCTCTCTTCCCAATAGGGGTGTAGCCAAGCGGTAAGGCAAGGGACTTTGACTCCCTCATTCGCTGGTTCGAGTCCAGCCATCCCTGCCAGATTTTTACCGCTTCGGTGGTTTGGAATAGAATATGCTTCGTTAGCTCAGTCGGCAGAGCACCTGCCTTTTAAGCAGGGTGTCCGGGGTTCGAATCCCCGACGAGGCACCAAAAAAGAGATGGCTTTAAGCTGTCTCTTTTTTTGGATTCCGTTAGAAATTAAAATACTCGGGGCAAATAAACACCTCAGGGCAGCTTCTCTTGCCGCTCTGCGGCAATTCACCTTCTGTCGCGGCAGAAAACGAATTTGAATTTATTTCGTGCCGTGCGCGGCACGAAACTCTACGAGGCTTTTCATTCTACGCCGCCCGCAAAGAACCTTTGCTTGTCTGCTCGTGGCTTTTTTGCTATGATGTGAGCAGCAAGGGAGGTCGATCTATGTCTGATTTCAGTTCCAACCTGCGGCGGCTGCGGAAAAGGGCAGGTCTTTCGCAGGACGCGCTCGCGGAAAAGCTCTCCGTCACCCGCCAGACTGTTTCAAGCTGGGAGCGCGGAGTTTCCCATAGTTAAAGATACCACACCCAATATCACAAACTCACGCTTAAACAATATTCCTTAGTCAACCACATACAATAGCAAATACAAAAAAGCTGGAAGCAGACTTAATTTTGCTTCCAGCTTTTCTATATTATTTAGTTTTGATGAAGCCGTTCTATAATACTTGTTTTTGCGATCTTTCGATATATGATTGCCGGAATAATAACCGTTAGCGCAATCAAAAATGGATAGATAACAAACATAGGGAAAATAACAAATTTATAAGTGAAAAACCAAATGCTATTTGAAATTGCTCTTACAATGATAACCGATACCAGAGAACCAAATACGATTGACGCAACAACTGTTCCCGCAGCATAGTATAAGCCCTCAAATGACAGCATTTTCTTTAGCTGTTTTCCTGTCATACCAATACTTTGAAGCATGGCAAGTTCTTTTCTTCGTGTAATAATGCTGGTAAGAACAGAGTTTACAAAATTTGTAATTCCTATTAAGCCAATGATAATGCTTAACGCTCCCCCTATGGTAATAATCAGAGAGGTTAAATCATTAAAGGAATTGATATACGTTTGTTTAGAGTCGTAATTCATACTCGGCTCAATGTCCTCAACATAGCTGCTCAAAAATTCCTCCATATCAGCTTCCATACCGTCAACTACATTGAATGGGAAGCTAACCAAATGAGGTTGCTCGCAAAGAGGTAAGAAAACATCCGTCGGCATATAGAACTTTGCAAATCCGGTACTTCTTATCGTATCGGTGTTTTCATTGATTAGCACCTTTGCCATAACCTTGCAGTCAAAGTTATTATCTATACTACTGGAAAGTCCGTTCATTTGTACATGATTGAAGTGAAGTGTATCGCCAACATGAATATTAGGGTCATCAATAATGTTTCCATTGTCATCAGCGGTCAGGGCATACAGTACATAGTTCCCGGATTTTAATGCTTCCCAATCAATCGTTCCCTCTATAACATCCATTGAGTTCAGTAAAAAATCATCTGCTCCATATAATTGAACCAAAGGATTTCCCTCAGCGTCTTTGTTATAATTTGAGGTAACTCCATTCTCGACAGAAAATGCTTCTTCCAAAATCTTTGTAGTATATAACTCGCCACCCTCATCAAATGCCGGATTTTGCTTAACTGCTTCAATAAAAGAAGTGGAAAGGTCATTTTTGCTGTCGCTATTTCCAAACTTAAAATTGAAGTAATCCGCAGTAGAGATGATGAAATCCTTGTTTACAAATTTCTCTACATATTTTTCCACATCAAAGCCGCTTGCAAGTGTGAATACAGTGTTGAATAATACCAAACTCAAAGTCATAGAAATAATAACCAAAATTGTACGTTTCTTGTTCCGACCAAGATTTGATAATGCCATGCGATGAATTTTGGCTCCATGTATAGACTTTTTATTAGACGTCTTTTTGCCTTGAAATGCTGTTGCGTCATTTTCGGTATAGCGGATTGCTTCAATAGGCGATACTGAACCTGCTATTTTGGCAGGCTTATTTACGCTAATAATCACTGTAACAAGTGCAAATAAAGCAGCTCCGATAAAAATAATTGGATTAGCAGTTACTTTTACTCCTGCGTCCGAAGCATAAACTGTGCCGTTCATTAAAAATGGTACTAATGCTCGTCCAACAAAGAAACCAATTAGCAAGCCGAATGGAATACCGATAAAGGAAAGTAACATAGCCTGTTTGCTGATAAGTTTCTTTATTTGTCGTTTTGTTGTGCCTAAAGTTTTAAGCTGTCCGTAGGATTGAATATCTTGAATGACAGAGATTTGGAAAATATTATATATAATCAAATACCCTGTTATCATAATTAAAAGTATGCCAACAATCCCCGAAATCAATAAAGCTGGATTTTCTAAAAAGTTACTGCCTTGATATGCAGGACTAACACGAGCGATCACATAATTGTCATCTGATGGACTTCCGCCCATAGTATCACAAGTATAGCCCGTTTCAGCAAGAAGCTGATGTAATTTTGATTCGATAGCTCCGTTTCCATGAAACATAACATAAGCGGCGACTACGCCGGAATAGTCATTATCTTCGGGATAGGTGTATGTTAAAAGTTCAGAATTATTGTCAACAAAGGCTTTAGAAACAATAAGTCGTCCAATATTACTTAGGCTGTCTGTTTCCCAAAATCCGCATAGTACAAAATTCTTTGAATATGAAATCCCTTTAATTTGATAGTCCAAAGTTACGGTTGCTCCGATTTCAGCAGGAATACCAAGTGCGTCCAGCGTTTTGGTATCAGCCATAATTTCATTCTCTGCTTCAGGACGGTGTCCCGTTGTTGGCTCATACCGTGCAAACTTCAAAGCAGTATCGTCCATAAACCACATATCAGCACGCCATTTTTCCAGTCCGGGATTATTGATATGATAAGACACTGCCTTTGTATAGGCAATCTGTTCAATCATCTCATTGCCTTTTATATTATCAAAAACCTCATCGCTTATATAATTCAAAACCGCTTGACCGTCGCCACCTTGTTTTCTGATATTTTGGTCGTGAACGGTATCTATCAAACCAGAGCCTAATGTAAAAATGGTTGTAAAGAGTATAGTAGTTAGAGCGATTGCAATAATTGCAATGATATTTCTACTCTTTCCTGCTTTGAAATAACGGTTGGATAATTTTTTGATAACAGGGCGATTGCTATTTCCAAATAAAATATCATTCATAGTTTTTGCCCCCCTTATTCTGCAATTTTCCCGTCCTCAATGCGGACAATACGGTCTGCAAGCTGGGCGATCTCGCTATTGTGGGTAATCATCACAATCGTTTGATGAAATTTCTGGCTTGTTACTTTCAACAGTCCCAATACATCGCTGCTTGTTTTACTGTCAAGATTGCCCGTTGGTTCATCGGCTAATATAATGGCAGGCTTTGAGACAAGGGCGCGAGCAATCGCTACACGCTGTTGCTGACCGCCGGATAAGTTGTTCGGCATATTTTGCAGCTTATCGCCGAGTGCCAGCATTTGCACAACTTCGTCCATGAAATTTTTATCTACTGTATCGCCATCCAATTCTACGGGCAAAACAATGTTTTCATATACATTGAGAACGGGAACAAGGTTATAGTTCTGGAAAATAAAACCGATATTGCGTCTGCGGAAAATCGTAAGCTGTTCATCGTTCAGCCCTGACAAATCTTTTCCCTTGACCTTTACATTACCGGAAGTGGGAACATCCAAGCCCCCCATCATATTGAGCAATGTGGATTTTCCGCTGCCGGAAGTTCCCACAATGGCAACAAATTCTCCCTGTTCGACAGTGAGAGTTACACCATCCAGAGCTTTTGTGATATTCGGCTCGGTGCCATAGTATTTTTTCAAGTTTTTTGTTTCTAAAATGCTCATAGAGAACACCATCCTTTCTTGTGATGGCTTCATTATAAAGGGCAATCCTCACAGAAATGTCACAGCCGACATAATAAATTGCCCTGAAATGTCACAATCCTGTGACATTTCAAAAAAACAGGTTATTCATGGGGAAGAAAAACGGAGAATGTTGAGCCTGTTCCTACTTGAGAAGTTACTTGTATATAACCGTTCTGCAAGCTAATAATTTCCCTTGCGAGATACAGCCCAATGCCGATTCCCTCTATATCGTGGACATTTTCTTCCCGATAAAAGCGCCTAAAAATTGCTCCCTGTTGGTTTTCGGGAATACCTTTGCCGGTATCAGTGATGCTGACTTTCAGGTGCATTTCCCAGCTTTCAACGCAAACACGGATAGAACCGTACTCCGGCGTGTACTTAACTGCATTATCCAATATGTTAAATAGGGCTTCTGCCGTCCATTTGCGGTCATGGGAAACAACCAATGTTTCCGGGCAGTTTACTTCAACTTGTATGTGCTTCCTTTCAGCGTTCAGAAAGATACCACCCAGAGCCATAGCAAGAGTATCATAAATGGGCTGCTGTTTCTTTTCAAGTGAGATAACACCCGTTTCAAGCCGGGATGTTTTTATCATAGCCTGCATTAAGAAATCCAGTTTATCAAGCTGTGTGCCACTGGCAAGCAGAAATTCCCGCTGTTTATCCGATGGCACTTCTTGTTCTAATAAGGTGGCATTTACCATTTTTAAGTTTGCTATCGGTGTCTTTACCTGATGAGAAATATCGGAAATCAATTCCTGTAAGTCAGCTCGTTCACTGGCAACGCTGTTTTTGCTTTCCTGCATAACCTCATAAAGACGCACCAGCCGATGATTGATTTTATAAAATAGGTTTTCTTCTTCGGCAACCTGTGATATATCTATTTTTCCATTCATCATTTCGTCTAAGGTGCAGCAAAGTATTTCAGAAAACAAAGTCAGCTTTCGCCGTATCAGTATCACAAAAACAGTAACACAAAGCAGAAAAAGCAGACAGAACGCCATGCTACAAAATACCACAGACATTTCTTTTGTCAGGATATATAGAACCGAAAACATGACCACGGATAAAAGTAAAATGGTAGTTGCCAGTATTATGCAGACTTTATTTAAGGAGAGTTTTTTTGAAATCATTTTTGCGCTCCTCCAATCCACATATAGCCCATACCGTAAACGGTTTTGATGTAGGAATGCTGGTTCGTTTCAATTTTACTGCGGATGCGGCTGATCGTTGTGGTAAGTGCGTGTTCATCCACATAATTTTCATCTATATCCCACAGCTTTTCAAGCAATACCTGCCGGGTCAGGACAGTTTGAGAATTTCTTGTCAGCACTTTTAGTAAACGATATTCCAATGATGTAAGGGTAATCGGCTGTCCTGCAAGACACGCTGATAATTCGGAAAAATTGATATACAAATTCCCATCATCGTAGAAATCTCCGCCGGATTGTGCTGAAATGCGGTTCAGTAAAGCAGATACTTTCTTTTGGAACACGCTGATAGGAAAGGGCTTTGTTACATAATCATCTGCGCCCAATTCAAATCCTTTCAGCATATCGCTTTCCATATCATTTGCGGTTAGAAAAATCACGGCGGTATCAGGACGGCGTTCTTTTACCTCACGGCATATATCAAACCCGTTCCCATCTGGCAGATTGACATCCAAAACGATTAAATCATAATCCTGTTTTTCAAGAAATCTTATGGCAACAGCCTTTGACATAGCCCCATCCACGGAATATCCGACAGCCGACAGATTATAGCTTAATGTCTTATTCAAAAGCTGGTCATCTTCAACAACCAGTATTCGCATAGTATCACATCCTTTTTCTTTTTATAGTATCAGCAAAATGTCACAGAAACCTCACAACGAGAAAAAAATTTAGTATTCTGTCAGTTCCACAATTACATTACTTTGCAGATACAGCCAGTCCGTAAATTCTTTCGGGCTGGCTGTTCCTGTTTTTACAGCCTTTTTTCTCTGCAAGGCTTCTTTCTTAAAGTCGGAAAAGGCAGCCTGTATTTTTTCCAGACGGTCAGCCGGAAAGCCTGCGGTATTTTTTACCCGGTTTATTTTGTTGCGCCAGTTCTGGCATTCATTTTTATAAAGCAGGTCATAGTTATTTTCTCTTGCCCTCTCGTCAAATTCCCGCTTGTTTTGAAGCGCCTGTGCTTTTCGGCACTTGTCGCTGCACAGCTCATACCGCTGGCTCTTTGCCAGAAAATATTTTCCACAGACCTTGCACCGCCGGAAGCAAAGCCCCCAGTCATTCAGCCTGTTCAGATAATAGGTAATCAACGGGTAGAGGGACGCATAGGCAGACACACATTCTTCTGTGCGCCGGTTGTCCGGGAACCAGAGGTCAAGCCGGGTATCTTCTGACGGTGCGCCTTTGAAATAAAGGCTGCCAGTTTGAAAATGTTTCGGTTTTCCTGTTTCTCTGTCAAAGATCATGGTTTCGTTATGGAATACCCCGGTCAGGCTGCTCATTTTATCCATGAAGCGGTCACAGGCAGCGTTACGGTCACGGGGTTCTCTGGCAAGCAGATAGCTGTTCCAGATACGGAACGCCACATACATTTTCAGAGGGTCGTTGCTAAGATATTTCTCCCAAAGAAATTCGCTTGCCGCCTGCTCCAGCTCCGGCTGTTTCCATCGGTTGGAGTGGAGAGCTTGCCGCAGCGGAGAAAGCCCGTATAAGTTCCAGTCTCTGTCCGTGTCACGCTCAAAGTTTATCAAAAAAGTTCCCAGTGGGCGTGTCATATCACAAAGCACCTCTGCGTTTTGGCTCCCGTTCAGACGGAAGCGGATCTGCTGTTCTTCCCCAATCAAAATCCGCTCTTTCATTTTCTTCCTGTCCAGCGTCAGGACAAACAAAATCCTCTCAAAACATGGCTCATGCCGTATAAACTGATTCTCCATCCCTATCCCCTGCCTTTGTTTATGGTAATTATATAATTCAGTTATATCCGTTACACTCATGGTATCGCAGAAGCATTGTTTTGTCAAGGATAGTCCGCTATGATGATTGCAGTTGGTAATTTCGTGCCACACAGTACCTTGACAAGTGAATGACCGTCCAAAAGGGATATGACCGGCAGGAGAAGTGACGCATTCGGCGCACCAATGCAGGGAAACACCGCAGGAATGGGGCAGGAAAACGGCTTTTGGGGAGAACGGCAACAGGAAGCATTTTAACCTATTTGATTTATGGGAGGAACAGAATGAACGATAAAAAGAGATTGAACAGCTACGAGGATTTACCGCTGGTTCTGGATGTGGCGGACATTCAGCGGATTATGGGAATTTCAAGAGCGAGCGCCTATGAGCTGGTACACACACCCGGCTTTCCAGCGTTCCGCAGGGGCAGACTTATCAAGGTCAGCAAAATTGCTTTCTTTGAATGGATGGCAAAAGGCTCCGAAACCGTACCGAGAAGCGACAAATAAGCGTGAGGTATCATTCCCTGACTGCAATACTGCCGCACTTTCCAAAGGGGCATACAGAGGGAAAAAAACTTAAAAATGATACCGAGACGCTACATCAAAACAGCCTATCTGCGTACATCAGATAGAAACGGAGAAAGGAGCCGGTTATGGCAAGAATGAGTAACAAGCGGCGGTTGGAATGGTCTTTCTTCTTAAATGACCGCAGCCGTATCACTTACAACGAACTGTGCCGGAAATGCCAGCACGAATGTAAACAGAGCTTCCGGGCGGTTGTGGTTGACTGCCCGAAGTATCTTTCCAAGCGTTCCAAGAAAAAGGACAAGACTGCCGGAAACGGCAAAATCCCTTAGGAACTAAGGGCGCACTTCTATACATAGTCTAAAGACCATGTATCGTGCGTCCTGCGGAGCTTACCTCTGCCGCTGATAAAATCAGCAATCCGAGGTCTGCGTTCGCTTCGCTCCGACAAGGTGGCTACACCCCCTTGCGCCGCTAAAGCGGCTATCCCCTGTGTACCCGCCGCAAAGAGAAATCCGCTCTGCGGTTTTCCCTTTTCATCGGGTTTTATAGAAGCACTGACACACGGACTGTCTGCGGATGGTCTTTCTTTATCTTATCAGCAAAGGATGTGAGAACATGGAAAAATCTTTGGAACAGTTGAAGCAGGAATATGAAAAAACCACTGTCCTGCTGGAACAGGAAAAACGGAAAATGCAGCGTTTGAAAAACCGGCAGGCGTATCTGGAAAGCGGTTCCCGGAAACAGAGGACGCACCGGCTGATTACCCGTGGGGCAGCTATTGAGAGCATTGCACCACAGACAAAGGAGCTATCCGAAGCGGAATTTTATTCCCTCATGGAAAGCATTTTGAATCTGCCGCAGGCGGAGCATTTCATCCGGTCTGCCGCAGAGAACCACGCCCGTATTTCCGGGCAGGAGAAAGGCGGTGACTAAGGATAGCACTTTATCATTTTTCAATCGCACAGATCAAGCGCAGCGCCGGTCAGAGCGCCATTGCCAGCGCAGCCTACCGAGCCGGGGAGCGTCTTTACAGCAGCTACTATGGAGAAGTCAGCGACTACACCAAAAAGGGCGGCGTGATCGCTTCGGAAATCATGCTGCCGCCCCATGCGCCGGAAATATATCTTGACCGGGCGACCCTCTGGAATGCTGTGGAGAACTGCGAGAAACATCCAAAAGCACAGCTTGCCTATTCATTTGATATTGCCATGCAGAATGAATTGACGCTGGAAGAAAACATGGAGCTGGCGAGGAAGTTCGTACAGGAGCAGTTTGTGACAAAAGGCATGATTGCCGACCTTGCTTTTCACAGCCCGGAGAAAGAGGACGGCGGCATCCCTAACCCGCATTTTCATGTGATGACAACCATGCGCCCTTTGAACCCGGATGGCACATGGGGACAAAAACAGCGTCGGGAATATCTTCTTGATGAAGATGGAAACCGAATCCGGGATAAAAACGGCGATTATATGTTTAACGCTGTCCATACAACAGACTGGCATGAGCCGGAAACGCTGGAACACTGGCGGGAGCAGTGGGCGGCTGCCGTTAATACAAAATTTGAGGAAAAAGGGCTGGATGTGCGTATCGACCACCGTTCCTATGTGCGGCAGGGGCTTGACCTGATACCTACTGTCCACGAGGGAGCTAATGTCCGGCAGATGGAAGCAAAGGGCATCCGCACCGAGAAAGGGGAACTGAACCGCTGGATTAAAGCCACCAACCGGCTCATGCAGGATGTGAGGAAGAAGATCAAAGCCCTGTTTGTCTGGATGGCAGAGGTAAAAGAAGAACTTTCCAAACCCCAGACACCGAGCCTTGCCGACCTGCTGATCGCTTATTACAACCAGCGCAACGCAGGGGCATGGAGCAATAAAGCCAGAACCGGAAACTTAAAGCAGTTTGCCGAAGCCGTCAATTATCTGACGGAAAACAAGCTGCTCACATTAGAGGATTTGCAGGAGCGTCTTTCCTCTGTCAGTGAAGAATTTGAAGCATTAAGCGGCTCCATGAAAAAGAAATCTGCCCGGATAAAGGAATTGCAGGAATTGATACGGGAGGGCGAGAATTACCAGCGGCTAAAACCTGTCCATACGGAATTGAACAATATCAAGTTTAAGAAACAGAGGGAGAAATTTGAAACATCCCACGATGCGGAGTTACGGCTGTTTTATGCCGCCCGCCGTATTCTGAAAGAAAAACTGGACGGAAAACCCATTGCCCTGAAAGCATGGAAACAGGAATACGCACAGTTAAAAACAGAGTATGCCGAACTGTCTCCGCAGCACAAGCCACTCCGGGAGGAAGTCATACGGCTGCGGCAGGTGCAGAACGCCGTAGATACCGCACTGCGCCGGAGGGAGCAGCCACAGGCAGTACAGAGAAAGAAACATGAGATGGAGCTATGATATAACCGGCAGCTTTACCGCTACCGGTATTTTTATGGAGGGAGCATTTGAATGTATTTGAAGCGGTGAAACAGTCTGTTACCACTCGGCAGGCTGCTTCATTCTATGGAATCCGGGTGGGGAGAAACGGCATGGTCTGCTGTCCATTCCACAATGACCGCACGCCCAGCATGAAAGTGGACAGCCGCTTTTACTGCTTCGGCTGCGGGGCTTCCGGGGATGTGATCGACTTTGCCGCTTTGCTGCATGGATTGGGGAAACGGGAAGCTGCGGTCAGGCTTGCGGAGGACTTCGGCGTTTCCTATGAGAAATCCGGCAATGCGCCGCCAGATAGGAAGCGTCACAACAGGTCACAGCCCCGACAAAAATCAGCGGAGCAGAGATTTCAGGAAACGGAACGGTATTGTTTCCGGGTGCTATGCGATTATCTGCGCCTGCTGGAGCATTGGAAAACAGCACACGCCCCACAGCCGCAGGATGCCATCTGGCATCCTCTTTTTGTGGAAGCGTTGCAGAGGATAAGCTACACAGAATACCTTTTGGATATTTTGTTATACGGAGAAATAGAAGAAAAAGCGGCATTGATCGCCGCACAGGGAAAGGAGGTGTTGCGGCTTGAACAGCGAATTTCAGAGCTTGCCGCCGGAAACGCAGGAAGCGGTCAAAAGGACGATGGACACAATGGAACCGGCGCAGACACCGGCAGAAATCCGGGAAACATTAGAGGGGACGCAGAAAGGCGGCGTGAAGAACAGCATCCGAAACTGCCTGACGGTGTTCCAGCGTGACCCTCTGTTTCGCGGGGCGCTGCGCCTGAACCTTTTGACGGAGCAGATTGACATTGTGAAGCCGCTGGGCTGGGAGCGCACCAGTACCACGCTGACCGACATGGACATGAACTACCTGCTTTTGTATCTGGAAGAAAATTACGGGCTTACCAGCGAGAAAAAGGTGCAGAGCGCCATCAAGATTGTTGCCAATGAAAACCGCTACCATCCGGTCAGGGATTACCTGAACAGCCTGCAATGGGACGGCACAGAGCGCATCCGTTACGCCCTGCATCACTTTCTGGGAGCCGATACGGACGAATACACCTATGAAGCCTTGAAACTGTTCCTGATGGGAGCCATCCGGCGGGTATTCAGACCGGGGAGCAAGTTTGAGGTCATGCTCTGTCTGGTTGGTGGTCAGGGAGCCGGGAAATCTACCTTTTTCCGGCTGCTGGCAGGCAGGGACGAATGGTTTTCAGACGATTTGAAAAAGCTGGACGATGAAAATGTGTACCGCAAGCTGCAAGGGCATTGGATTATCGAGATGTCGGAGATGATTGCCACAGCCAACGCCAAGAGTATTGAGGAAATCAAGTCATTCTTAAGCCGCCAGAAAGAAACCTACAAAGTGCCGTATGAGACACATCCGGCAGACCGGCTGCGGCAATGTGTATTTGGAGGGACGACCAACCGGCAGGACTTTTTGCCCCGTGACCGCACCGGCAACCGGCGCTTTCTCCCCGTGACGGTGTACCCGGAACGGGCGGAGGTTCACATACTGGACGATGAAGCGGCGGCGAGGGCGTATATCGAACAGATGTGGGCGGAAGCCATGACGGTTTACCGCAGTGGGAAGTATAAGCTGTCATTCAGCATGGAAATGAACCGATACCTGAACGCCCACCAGCAGGACTTTATGCAGGAAGACACACAGGCCGGCATGATCTACGCCTATTTGGAGGACTACACCGGCGACAGGGTATGCTCCAAGCAGCTTTATGAGGAAGCGCTGGGGAACTTAAATTCCCCGGCAGACTGGGAGACACGGGCAATCTGCGAGATTATGAATACCGGCATTGCGGGCGGCATCATACAGGGCTGGGTAGCCTACAAAAGCCCGAAGCGGTATAAGAAATACGGTTCTCAAAAAGGCTGGGAGCGTGTCAACCAAGCTCCGCCGGAGGGGGACGGTTTTCAGGAAATCACGGAAGAAGAAGCCCGGCAAATGGAACTGCCATTCTGAAAAGCCACCGGTTGACAGTTTGGTTGACGCTTCGGTTGACAGCCGGTTGACGGGGAAAAGCCTGATATTTGGGGCATTTCTCTCCTTTGTCAACCATGTCAACCAAGAAATCAAAGAAAAAGTAAAAAGTAATAATAGAGCGCCTATGGATTGTTTTCAAAGTCTTTTCTGCCGGTTGACACGGTTTGGTTGACATGAAGACAGTCTGCGGCTGTAAACCTGCCTGACATTCCCTTGTCGGGCATATTTCATTTATGGAGGTAACTGCCTATGGCAAAAAGCAAAAACGAGAGCAATAACAAAAACAGCGGCACCCTGCTTACCGAAAAAGACGGCACCCAGTATTTTGTCATGGGGAAAGTCCGTATCAAGGTATCGGAGCATTTCGCACAGGATGGGAAGCCGCTTGACAGCCTGCTGGAAGATGTGATCCAGCACGCTGCCGCCGCTTCCTGAAAAAATACGGAATAACGACTGTCAATCAGCCCACGCTTATGATATACTTGTACCAGCGAGTATTGTATAAGCGTGGGTTGTTTCTTTTAGAAGGAGGATTTTTAACCGTGAAACAACCATACAATACAACGATTTATAACACTGCACTATATTTGAGATTGAGCCGTGACGATGAATTACAGGGGGAAAGCGGCAGTATCCAGACCCAGCGCATGATGCTTAGACAGTATGCCGCAGAGCATGGGCTGACCGTTGTAGACGAGTACATTGACGACGGATGGAGCGGGACAAATTTCGAGCGTCCAAGTTTCCAAAGGATGATTGATGACATCGAGGACGGGAAAATCAACTGCGTTGTCACAAAGGACTTATCCCGTCTGGGAAGAAACTATATCCTGACCGGTCAGTACACGGAAATCTATTTCCCCAGCAAGGGAGTACGCTACATTGCCATCAATGACAATGTGGACACCATCAACGGAGAAAGCGAGCTTGCACCGTTCTTAAACATCCTGAATGAAATGCACGCCCGACAGACCAGCAAAAAGGTCAAGGCTGCCATGCACACAAGATTTGCCAATGGCGCACACTATGGAGCCTATGCACCGCTGGGCTATGTAAAAGACCCGGACAAAAAAGGTCATCTTCTGATCGACCCGGAAACACGCTGGATTGTAGAGAAGATTTTTGACCTTGCTGTACACGGGCGTGGAGCCGCCAGCATTACACGGATTCTGGTGGAGGAAAAAGTACCTACCCCCGGCTGGCTGAACTATGAAAGATACGGGACTTTCGCCAATATCTACGCCGGTGCGCCCGCAGAAAAAGCCTATGCGTGGACGATTGCACAGGTCAAGAGCATTTTGAAAGAGGAAACCTACATCGGTCACAGCGTTCACAACAAGCAGAGCAACATTTCATTCAAGAACAAGAAAAAGGTGCGGAAGCCGCAGGAAGAATGGTATCGTGTGGAAAATACCCACGAAGCCATCATTTCCGAAGAAGTGTTCCAAAAAGTTCAGGAGCTGATTGCAAGCAGACGCAGGAAACGCAGAAACGGTACGACACAGATTTTCGCAGGATTGATAAAATGTGCAGACTGCGGATGGTCTTTAGCCTATGGGGAAAACAAGCAGAACAAAAACCCATACGGGTACTACCATTGCAGCAAGAACGGACAGGGATTACGCCAGTGTTCCATGCACTATATCCGCTATGATGTACTGTATGCCTATGTGCTTGCAAGACTGCAATACTGGTCTATGCTGGCACAGAAAGATGAGGACAAGCTGCTGAAACGGCTGCTCAATGTCAGCGACAGGGAAAGGAACTCTGCGAAGAAAAAGCAGGCTGCGGAGCTGAAAAAGGCAGAGAAGCGTAAAG
>OGMO01000291.1_pt1 | contig 52834 bp, 39 predicted proteins | sample 1573241 | NCBI WGS metagenome assembly OGMO01 (sample SAMEA2581896, study PRJEB24529) | metagenome | biome: Human gut stool | place: China | collected 2011 | reverse complement strand
AGATGGAAACATAATTATTAGTAGAGAAATCTTTTTAAATGGCAGAAATACATGCAAAATAAATGGTAGACTTGTTACAGTAAATGAATTAAAAGAGTTTATGAGTAAAATAATTGATATTCACGGTCAAAATGATAATCAAACAATTATGTCTAAACAAGAGCACATTAATTATTTAGATAATTTTATAGGTAAAGATTTATTAAATGAAAAATATGAATATCAAAAATTATACAATAGATATAATGAAATAAAAAAAGAGCTAAAAGAAAATTATGGTGATGAAAAAGAAAAACAAAGAAAGTTAGAATTATTAAAATATCAACTAAACGAAATTGAACAAGCTAATCTAAAGGAAAATGAAGAAGATGAGTTAAATAATGAAAGAAAAAAAATAATGAATTCTGAAAAAATATATACTTGTTTAACTGAAGTTGATTCAAATTTAAGCGAAAGTGTTATAGATGGTATAAATTTATCAATAAGAGCTCTTGAAAAGATTGAAGATATAGATGATGAATATAAAAATAAATTAACAGACTTAAAAAATATATATTATGATGTACAAGAGCTAACAAGAGATATATCAGATTTAAATAGTGATGTATCATTTGATGAATCTAAAAGAAATGAAATTGAAGAGCGTTTAGATTGTATATATGATTTAAAACGAAAATATGGAAATAGTATATCTGAAATTATTGAATATAAGGAACAAATAGAAAAAGACATTTACACAATTGAAAACCTAGAAGAGCATAATAATAAATTAAAAAAAGAGCTTGAAGATTTAACTACTAAGATGAGCGAAAAGTGTAGTGTACTTAGTAAAATGAGATCAAAATACTCTAAAGTATTAAATGAAAAAATAAATAAAGAGCTTAAAGATTTAGAAATGAAAAATGCAAGTTTTCATGTAGATATAAAATATGATGAAAGTGGCAATTTTAATCAAAACGGATTGGACGATATAGAATTTTTAATTGCTACAAATGTAGGTGATGAAGCAAAACCTCTTATTAAAATTGCATCAGGTGGAGAAATTTCAAGAATAATGTTAGCAATAAAAACAGTTCTTGCAGATACAGATGAAGTACCTATTTTAATATTTGATGAAATTGATACTGGAATAAGTGGAAAAGCCGCAAAATCAGTTGGTGAAAAGATAAAAATAATATCACAAAAACACCAAGTTTTGTGCATTACACATCAAGCTAATATTGCTGCAAAAGGTGATTCAAACTATTTTATTAGTAAAAAGGTAGAAAATGAAAAAACATATACAAATATAAAATTGTTGAATGAAGCGGAAGTAATAGAAGAAATTGCAAGAATATCAAGTGGAGATATAACAAAAAATGCATTAGAACATGCAAGAGAAATGAGATTATCAAAATAAATATTCTCCTTTACTTTATGTGAATTTTAATATATAATACCATTTGTAAATTAATTTTAAAGGATAGGTGAGATATGTTTTATTTTGACAAAAGAATATTATACATATTTTTAGGAATATGTGTATTAAGTATGTTTGTAGGATATGCTTCAAATCCAGGGCAAATATTAGCTCTATTATTAAGTATACCAGGTGTATTAATTGCAATAACATTTCATGAGTATGCTCATGCATGGGCTGCCTATAAATTAGGCGATGATACTGCAAAATCACAAGGAAGATTAAGTTTAAATCCATTAAAACACATGGATCCAATAGGAATAGTAATGCTATTGTTTTTAGGTTTTGGATGGGGCAGACCTGTAGAAATTGATTCAAGAAATTTTAATAGAAATATTTCTGTAAGAAAAGCAGAAGCAATTGTTTCTATAGCAGGTCCATTAGCTAATTTCATATTAGCGATAGTATTTTCTGCTATATATGGGGTTTTAATAAAATTTAATGCATTAACTTCTATGGATACAAGGACAGCACTAACAATTATAACAATTTTGCAAAGTATAATTTCAATAAATATAGGTTTGGGAGTATTTAATTTAATACCATTACCACCATTAGATGGTTCAAAAGTTTTAAGTTATTTCTTACCATACAATGCTAGAAATTGGTTTGAAAATAATCAACAAATATTTTATATAATATTTTTAATAATTTGGATTACAGGAATAGCAGGAACAATAATATCACCAGCTATAACTAGCATTTATTATGGATTAATGAAATTAGTAAGTTTAGTGTTTGGATTATAGTAATATTTAAGAGGGGAATAAAATGAAAGATATAATAACATTAGGAATTGAATCAAGCTGTGATGAAACTTCTGTGGCCATAGTGAAAAATGGTAGAGAAGTTCTTTCAAATGTAATAAATACTCAAATTGCAATACATACTCAATTTGGTGGAGTTGTTCCAGAAATTGCCTCAAGGCAGCATGTCGAAAATATATCAAATGTTGCTAAAGAAGCATTAAAAGAAGCAAATATGACATTTGATGATATTGATATAATTGCATGCACATATGGTCCAGGTTTAGTTGGAGCACTATTAGTAGGTGTTTCATATGCTAAAGGATTAAGTTACGCCTTAAATAAACCACTAGTTGGAACTAACCATATAGAAGGACATATTGCGGCAAACTATATAACAAATTTAAATTTAAAACCACCATTTTTATGCTTAGTTGTTTCAGGAGGACATACTCATTTAGTACATATAAAAGACTATAAAAAATTTGAGATACTAGGTAAAACAAGAGACGATGCAATAGGTGAAGCTTTTGATAAAGTTGCAAGAGTTATAGGTTTAGGATATCCAGGAGGACCTAAAGTTGATAAACTTGCTAAAGAAGGTACACCAAATATAACTTTACCTAAAACTCGTTTTGAAAATTTAGATTTTAGTTTTAGTGGAATAAAAACAGCAGTTATAAATCTTCATCATAAAACACCAGATATAAACAAAGCAGATTTATGTGCGAGTTTTGAAAAGACTGTTACAGAAGAGCTACTATTTAATACATTAAAAGCAGCAAAAGAATTAAATATTAACAAAATTGCATTAGCAGGAGGAGTTTCTGCTAATTCATATATAAGAAAAAGTTTTGAAAATCTAAAAAATCAAGGATACGAAATATATTATCCAGAGATGAAACTATGTACAGATAATGCAGCAATGATAGCAAGTGCAGGATATTATAATTATATAAATGGAAAAATATCAGATTTAACTTTAAATGCTATACCAAATTTAAAGTTAGAATAGAAGGAGTAATAATGTCAATATATGTAATAGCAGATTTACATTTGTCATTTAGTCAAGATAAACCAATGGATATATTTGGAAAAAATTGGGAGAATCATGCTGAAAAAATAAAACAAGACTGGTTGGCAAAAGTAAATGATGACGATATGGTAGTATTACCAGGTGATTTTTCATGGGCAATGCATTTAGAAGATACATATTTAGATTTTAAATATTTAAATGAATTACCAGGGAAAAAAGTTTTATTAAAAGGAAATCACGATTATTGGTGGACTACAGTTACAAGTATGAAAAAATTTTTAGAAGAAAATAACATCATTCGCAAAACATAAAACCGAACACGACTGCCAATGCACTATTAAGTTTTATAAGAGTAAAATTTAGAACCATTATGTAACCAAAAGTAGAGTGTTACATAGTGGTTTTTATTTTTGAAAACATCTTTTCTACCTTTGAGTATACCACCAAATCAATCATTGTCAACCCTAAATTATATGTATATTTATAAATTGATTTTGTAATTATATTCATAACATTTTTTCTACCTATAGCAATAGAAATATATAAAAGAAAACCAGAAGCTGAAACAAATCAACTTCCGGTAATTAATTACGGAAAATCTGTTTTTATTTCCTCATTATTTAATAATACATTGAATTTTACATCTTTTTTAAACTTAAAAACGGATTTTTCGTTTTTAGCTGCAAGATTTGAAAATAATAAGGCTATCTATTTTGAAAGAATTGATGCTATTTTCTCAATGGTTTTAGGTGTGAGCCTATTTCGATTAGAATTGTGTATTACTTTGTCTATGTCATTAATATCTGTTAGTACATATTCGCTAACAACAGGACTATTTCTGTTGATGAGAAATGCAAATCCACTGACCCATACATCTACACCATAAAAATATAGGTATTTTGCTAATATATAAACTTGCCTTTTTACCTGTTTGATAGGATTTTTAACCATTTTAAAATATGTATTTCCTGATGGTGTAGTATGATATTTTTGCCATTCATAATCATCCTCAGTCCCGACTAACTTCCCACTATAATTTTTAACTTCTATGATAAAAATACCGTATTGGTTCACTACAACATTATCTAATTCTGCCGGTCTTCCATCATAAGAAATATTAATATTTGTGAAGAGTAAGTCATCTTCTCTAAGTGTACTTTTTATGACATTGGTTGCAAAGAACTCGCCTTTTTTACCTGCTCGTTTTTGAGGGGACTCAAATATATCATCTAATTTTATTTTCTTGATTTCAGAAACAATTAAAATTATAACAATAATTATTAATACTATCATTAATACTATCATTGAAAATATCGCAAAAAACATAATCCACCTGTGTAAAATTAATCGTCTATAATTTACTTTCTTGCCTTGATTATATCATTTTGTGAATAAAAAATAAATATATTTTATTGAATGATAAGCTAAATTGTGATAAAATATATACAAAATTTACATTGTTCTGTAAATTATTTGAATTATTTATATTTAAATTTCAGATGATAAACTAGGTATATATATGGAACTTATTAATAATACAACAAAAATACTTAAAGATGATTTAAACGAAGAGATAAAAGAAGGTAGTAAACTTTCCATTGCATCAGCTTGTTTTTCTATTTATGCCTTTCAAGAATTAAAAAAACAATTGTCAAAGATAGATGAACTTCGATTTATTTTCACTTCACCAACATTCACTACAGAAAAAGTGCCAAAGGAAAAGAGAGAGTTCTATATTCCAAGATTGAATAGAGAAAAAAGTCTATATGGAACAGAGTTCGAAATAAAATTAAGAAATGAGCTTACTCAAAAAGCAATAGCAAAGGAATGTGCAGAATGGATAAAACAGAAGGTAACCTTTAAGTCTAATGTTACAAATGACATTATGATGGGTTTTATCAACCTTGATGATAAAAATTATGCACCAATCAATGGCTTTACAACTGTCGATTTAGGTTGTGAGAGAGGTAATAATGCTTATTGCATGATACAAAAAACAGGGACTCCATTTTCTAAAGAGTATTTAAATATATTTAATGAATTATGGAATGATGCAGAAAAATTACAGGATGTTACTGATGAAGTTATTGATAACATAACTGCAGTTTATAACGAAAATTCGCCTGATTTCATATATTTTGTAACATTGTATAACATTTTTAATGAATTTCTTGAGGATATTTCTGAAGATGTTCTTCCGAATGAGGCAACGGGATTTAAAGAAAGCAAAATATGGAGCATGCTTTATAATTTTCAGAAGGATGCTGCGTTAGCTATAATAAATAAACTAGAAAAATATAATGGTTGTATTTTAGCTGATAGTGTAGGTTTAGGCAAAACATTTACAGCTTTAGCGGTAATAAAATATTATGAAAATAGAAATAAGTCAGTACTTGTACTTTGTCCAAAAAAACTAGCAAATAATTGGAACACATATAAAGATAATTATGTCAATAATCCTATTGCATCTGATCGTTTGAGATATGATGTGCTTTACCATACTGATCTTAACAGAATAAGTGGTAAATCTAATGGTCTTGACCTTGATAGATTAAATTGGGGTAACTACGATTTAGTTGTAATAGATGAATCACATAATTTCCGTAATGGTGGTAAGATAATAGAAAATCCAGATGAGAATGATAAAGAAAATAGATATGTAAAGCTTCTCAAAAAGGTGATTCGTGCAGGTGTAAAGACAAAAGTACTTATGCTTTCAGCAACACCGGTTAATAATAGGTTTAATGATTTAAAAAACCAACTTGCTCTTGCATATGAAGGTCACACAGAATATATTGATGAAAAATTAAATACTTCACATTCAATTGACGAAATTTTTAGAAACGCGCAAAGGGCATTTAATACCTGGAGTAAGTGGGATGTATGTGATAGAACAACAGCAAATTTGTTAAAAATGCTTGATTTTGATTTTTTTGAGGTTTTAGATAGTGTTACAATAGCTCGTTCAAGAAAGCATGTTCAAAAATATTACGACACTTCTGATATAGGAACATTCCCTAAGAGATTAAAACCAATGTCGTTTGCCCCAAAACTAACTGATTTGCAGTCAGCTATTACATATAATCAAATATTTGAGCAACTTATGTCTTTGCAACTTACTATATATATGCCTACACATTATATCCATGCAAGCAGAAGAGAAAAGTATTCAGAACTATTTGGTAAAGATAAGCAAAAAGTAGGTTTTGACCAAATGGGCAGAGAACAGGGAATTCGCAGACTAACTGCAATTAATCTTATGAAGAGAATGGAAAGCTCTGTTTATTCCTTTAATCTTACTCTTACTCGTATAAAGAATTTGATTCAAACTACTATCAACACTATTGATGAGTTTGACAATTATAAAGACACAAAACTTGATTTAACAGATATAACTGATGTTGATGAGTTTGATGAAGAAGATCAAAATATTGATGATTTATTTTCTTTTGGTAAAAAGATAAAGATTAGTCTTGCAGATATGGACTATGTTTCCTGGAGAAATAGTTTGCAAAAAGATGCTGATATCCTTGAACTTCTGTCTCTTATGATTGAAGATATTACTCCGGAACATGACTTAAAACTTCAAAAGCTGTTAGAAATAATAGATAATAAGATAACTAATCCTATAAACGAAAATAATAAAAAAATAATTATTTTTACTGCTTTTGCAGATACTGCAGGATATTTATATGATAATGTAAGTACCTATGTAAAGGAAAAGTATGGATTAAATACAGCTATGGTATCCGGAATGGTTGAAGGTCGTACTACTTGTCCAAAATTGAAAAAGGATCTAAATACAGTTCTAACTTGTTTTTCACCATTATCAAAAGATAAAAAATTACTAATGCCAAATGATAATACGGAAATCGATTTACTTATTGCCACAGACTGTATTTCGGAAGGTCAAAATTTGCAGGATTGTGATTATCTTATAAACTATGATATTCATTGGAATCCGGTTAGAATTATTCAACGATTTGGCAGAATAGATCGTATCGGTAGCAAAAACAAAGTGGTACAGTTAGTTAATTTTTGGCCTGATGTATCTCTTGATGATTATATTAACCTAAAAGCAACAGTCGAAACTCGTATGAAAATTGTAGATATGACTGCCACAGGTGACGATAATTTGCTAAGTGATGACGAAAAAACAGATCTTGAATATAGAAAAGCACAACTTAAGAGATTGCAAGAAGAGGTTGTAGATATTGAAGAAATGTCAAGTGGTATTTCTATTATGGATTTGGGACTAAATGAATTTAGACTGGATTTGCTGGAATATACAAAGAATCATCCTGATATAGATAAAACACCCTTTGGCCTTCATGCAGTAGCAGCGTCCGGTGATGATACACCACCGGGAGTTATCTATGTGTTGAAAAATCATTCAAATAGTGTAAATATAGATAATCAGAATAGGCTACATCCATTTTATATGGTTTATATTGGTATGGATGGACAGGTTATTTGCGACCATTTATCACCTAAAGATTTACTTGATAAAATGCGTTATCTTTGTAAAGGAAAGATTGAGCCTTATAAAACTCTTTGCAAACAATTCAATGTAGAAACCAGAAATGGTAAAAATATGTCAAATTATTCAGAATTGTTGGGAGAAGCTATATCATCGATTATAGAAGTAAAAGATGAGAGTGATATTGATAGTTTTCTTTGTGGAGAACAAATTAGTTTTTTATCAAATGAAATTAAAGGTTTAGATGACTTTGAACTTATATGTTTTCTAGTGGTAAAATAAGGAGAAATAGGATGCTTGGATTACCTAAATCAACAGAGATTCATAAACAACTTCCTAAAAAGGCTATCTATACAAAATTCCAAATGAATACATTGTCTAAATCAAAAGTAGATGCTGATATTTCTAGGATAACAATCGTGAATGAAATAACACCGTCTAAAATTAATATTCCTTCTGGAGAAGAAGTAAAAAGTTTTTTCGTTCTTCTCGTTTTGTTAAAGAGAAAAGACTTTTATGAATCAACTATTGTAACTTTATCAAAGCTAATTCCACAAAATATCCTTTTTGTTTTACAGTATGAGGATGAATGTAAACTTGCAATCTATCATAAAAAGTTGATGCAAACAGAGTGGAAACAATTAAACCTACATAAGATTCAACTACAAGGGCTAAATTTAGATAAAGTATGGGAAAATATTGTTATTTCTATCGACAGTGTAAATATTGAACAAGGAAAATCACTTGATCAACAGATAGAAAATGATGAGAAAAAGCAAAAGATAAATAAACAAATAGCAAAATTAGAAAAACAAGCACAAACTGAAAGACAACCAAAGAAAAAACTAAAGCTTGTGCAGGAAATAAGAAAATTAAAAGGGTGGGTTAGAAACCTATAAACTTATATTGTATGATTATGCTATCCTAAATAGAAAGGAGGCATATGAAATGCAATATTATAAAATATTAGCAGTAAGTGGACTTATGGGATATTCAGATGATGATATTTTTAGTCATAAAGTCTTAGATGCTTATTTTGAAAGTTCATATCATTCTTTTGACGATGAATTAACAGAATTAGAGATTTCAGAAATGCTTTATGAACTATATAAAGATAAAATCAAAAGTCTTGAAGAACATAGTAAGCTATTTAATCCTACTGTAAATTTTATACCCTTAAAATGAGGTAAAACCATGGATAAAATGAAAATGCAAACCAAAAATATTGCTGATGAAAATTATGAGAAATTAGCAAAATTGTTTCCAAATGCAGTGACAGAAACTATTGATGAAAACGGTCAAGTTGTTCGTGCTATTGATAAAGATGTATTAATGCAAGAAATAAACACAACAGTAGTTGATGACAAAGATCAGCGTTATCAATTTACTTGGCCTGATAAGAATAAGTCAATAATAATGGCAAATTCTCCAATTAACAAGACACTCCGTCCATGTAGAGAAGAAAGTGTTGATTTTGATAATACAGAAAATCTTTACATTGAAGGTGATAACCTAGAAGTGTTGAAATTATTACGAGAAACATATCTAGGTCAAATCAAAATGATATACATAGACCCACCATACAATACGGGAAATGACTTTGTGTATGAGGATGATTTTAAGCAAACAACTGAGAATTATATGGATAGCAGTGGCCAGTATGATGAAGAAGGAAATCGTTTGGTAAAGAATCTTGACAGCAATGGTCGCTTCCATACTGATTGGTTAAATATGATCTATCCTAGACTAAAAATCTCCAAAGATTTGTTGACTGATGATGGTGTTATTTTTATTAGTATTGATGATCACGAACAAGAAAATTTAAAAAAGTGTTGTGATGAAGTTTTTGGTATGAATAACTTTATTGCACAAGTTGTATGGGAAAGGGCTTTTTCTCCAGTTAATTTGATGAAACATTTTTCTCCATCTCATGATTACATATTATGTTATGCTAAAAACATAGAAGAGGCTTTTTGCAATGGTATTGCAAGAAGTGATGAAACAAATAGTAGATATGCCAATCCAGATAATGATCCAAGAGGTGTATGGAGTTCTAGCGATATTTCAGTTGGACCTCCTGTGTTAGAAAATATTTATCCGATCACAACGCCCTCTGGGCGTGTGGTTGAGCCTCCAGCTGGGCGCAGCTGGAGGCTCTCACAAAAAGCCTTTTATGAGAGACTCCAGGATAATAGAATTTGGTTTGGTGCAGATGGCAATGGTGTACCTCGCATAAAAAGATTTTTATCTGAACTAAGAAAAACAGGTGTTACTCCAATGACAATATGGAAACATACAGAGGTTGATCATTCTCAAGGGGCAACACAAAAACTTGCGAAGTTGTTTGATGGAAAGAAATATTTTGATTATCCTAAATCTGTTCCGCTAATTGAAAGATGCTTGCAATTGTATACTGATGAAAATTGTTTTGTACTTGATTTCTTTAGTGGTTCTGCAACAACGGCTCATGCAGTAATGAAATTAAATGCTGAAGATGGTGGAAACCGTAAGTTTATCATGGTTCAGTTACCTGAGAAAACAGATGAAAAGTCAGAGGCTTTTAAAGCAGGATATAAGAATATTTGTGAAATAGGTAAGGAGCGTATTCGTAGAGCAAGTAAGAAAATTGCAGAGGAAAATCCTGACGCAAAATTCGACGGAGGCTTTAGAGTGCTAAAATGTGATAGTAGCAATATGAAGGATGTTTTCTATTATCCTGATGAATACAACGAACCTTTGTTCAGTAGCCTTGTTAATAACATTAAGGATGATAGAACTCCGGAGGATTTACTTTTTCAAACTATGCTCGATTTAGGTATATTGCTTTCTTCCAAAATTGAAGAAACAACTATTGCAGGCAAAAGAGTGTTTACTGTTAATAAAAGTGATGATTTCGATAGTAATGCCGATCTTATAGCCTGTTTTGATGATAATGTTACCGATGAAGTAATTACAGAAATTGCCAAGAAACAACCTACATATTTTGTTATGCGTGATAGTTCTATGGCTGATGATAGTGTGGCAACTAACTTTGAACAAATTTTTTCTACATACAGCCCTATTACTACAAGGAAGGTGCTGTGAAGTGGGAACATTAACAAAAATTGAAGTGGGAACATTTTTAAAGCTTTTTAATCGAGGCGGTTATGTATTGAATTTCAGTACGAATGACTTTGATGTTTTTACAATGGGAAGCATAGGCATTGCCCTTTGTGATAAGTATAAAATGTCAAAAGGAAAGTCACTTTCAGCATATGTTAATGAAGCTTCCGAAGAAGATGTTATTAAGTTGCTGAAAGATTTATTAGATTACTATGAAGAAAATTACAAAAAAGAATATATGCAAGAAACGGATGAGGAAACATATGGATATTTAAGATATAATGCAGAGTACGCTCGTTTGTATAAAAAGTGTCGAGCATATATGGACAGAGTATTGAATGTTACAACACCTCTTGCAACAAATGCCGCTGAATTACAGGAAAAATTTTCGAGTGAGTATCTTTCTAATCAGATAGAACTAATGCTGAGAATGCAAAATGAAAATCCGACAGATGCTATCGGAAAAGCAAAAGAACTGATTGAAAGTTGTTGTAAAACAATTTTGGATAATAAAGGTGTGGCTTGGGATAAGAATTGGGATATGAGTAAACTTACGGGTGAAACTCTAAAACTCCTTAATCTTACTCCGGAAAATATTCCAGACTCTGACCCGGTTTCGAAAAATATAAAAGCAGTTCTTGGAAATTTGAGAGGAATAACAACAAAGCTTGCTGAAATTAGAAATCCATATGGTAGTGGACACGGTAAAAGTGCTTCATTTACAGGACTGGAAACAAGACATGCAAAACTTGCGGTTGGATGCAGTATTACTTTTGTTACTTTCCTTTGGGACACTTACGAAGGAGGCTTAACGAATTGAAATTTAATTTTAAAATACAACAATATCAAACCGATGCAGTAAATGCTGTTGTTAATGTTTTTAATGGACAAGGTTTTCATGATAGAACTACTTATCTTAGAGATCTTGGTGATACTGATAAGGCTCAAGCTAGTTTGATAGAAGATGGTCTTGGCTATAAAAATGAATTAATTAACCTTTCTGACCAGCAACTTCTTGATAATATACACAAAATACAGAATGATAATAATATTAGTCTTTCATCAGAATTAATTAACGATATTGGAAGATGTAGTCTTGATGTTGAAATGGAAACAGGTACCGGAAAAACCTATGTTTATATTAAGACTATGTTTGAACTTAATAAAAAGTATGGTTGGAATAAATTTATTGTAGTTGTTCCTAGCATTGCTATTCGTGAAGGTGTAAAAAAATCTTTTGAAATGACGGCCGGACATTTTATGGAACACTATGGAAAAAAGGCTATACCTTTTGTTTATAATAGTTCCAACCTTACTCAACTTGATAGTTTTTCAAGTAGTTCCGATATTAATGTAATGATTATTAATACCCAAGCTTTTGCTACATCTATGAAAGAAAATGGTAAAAATAAATATGCCAGAATTATCTATTCTGAGAGAGATAGTTTTCAGTCTCGCCGACCTATTGATGTTATAAGAGCTAACCGTCCAATCCTTATTCTTGATGAACCTCAAAAAATGGGTGGTAAAGTAACTCAAAAAGCTTTGAAAGGTTTTAATCCGCTATTTACATTAAACTATTCTGCCACTCACCAAAAGCACCACAATCTTGTTTATGCTTTAGATGCAATTGATGCTTTTAATAAAAGATTGGTAAAGAAAATTGAAGTTAAAGGATTTGAGGTTAAAAATCTTAGAGGAACAGATAGTTATTTATATCTAGAGCAAATTGTCCTTGATGGGAAAAAACCACCTAGAGCAAAACTAGAATTAGAAATTAATTATTCTAAATCTGTCAATCGTGAGACTAGATTATTAGAAGTGAGTGATAATTTATACTATATATCGAATGAAATGGAACAGTATAAGGGATATACCATATCTGAAATAAATCCACTTAATAATACTGTTTCTTTTACAAATGGTGAAGTGATAAAAACTGGTGACATAGTAGGTGATGTTTCTGTAAAGGATATGCGTCGTATTCAAATTAGAGAAACAATCATTTCACATTTTGAAAAAGAAGAAAAATTATTTAATATGGGTATAAAATGTTTGTCACTGTTTTTTATTGATGAGGTATCAAAATATCGTCAGTATAATGAAAATGATGAAGAAGTATTAGGAGAATATGGTGTTATGTTCGAGGAAGAATATATGAATATTCTTAATGACTACCTTACGCTTGAAGATACACCATATAAAAAATATCTAGAGTCAAATTGTTGTGATAAGACAAAAGTACATAAAGGTTACTTTAGTATAGATAAAAAAGGGCATTCAATAGATAGTACCATAAAACGTGGTAGTGATTCTTCGGATGATATTTCTGCTTATGATTTGATATTAAAAAATAAAGAGAGACTGCTAAGTTTTTCTGAGCCTACCAGATTTATTTTTTCTCATTCCGCACTTCGTGAAGGTTGGGATAATCCAAATGTTTTTCAAATATGTACACTAAAGCATTCTGAAAGCAATACTTCTAAGCGTCAAGAAGTAGGTCGTGGCCTTAGACTATGTGTAAATCAAAACGGTGATCGAATGGATATTCAATCTTGTGGTGATAGAATACATGATATAAATGTTCTTACAGTCATTGCAAGTGAAAGCTATAAAACATTTGTTGATGATTTACAAAAGAAAACTAGGGAAGATCTTCGTGACAGACCAAAGGCTGCAACTGTTGAATACTTTAAAGGCAGAAAAATTATAATTGATGGTGAATCAATCATAATTGATGATAAACAAGCTGAGAAAATACATCGTTATTTAATTAAAAATGACTATGTAGATGATGACGATAAGGTTACAGATGAATACAAAAATGATGTAACTATGGGTACTTTAGCTCCAGTTCCGGATGTGTTAAAGCCTATGGAAAAAGGTATTCATAGGCTTATTCAGTCTATTTATGATGACAGTGTGTTTGATGAAATGTTTAACGATGGTCATGAAACTAAAGTTAAAGAAAATCCGTTAAATAAAAATTTTGAAAAGAAGGAATTTCAAAATTTATGGAAACAGATAAATCATAAATATGCTTATACAGTTAAATTTGATAGCGATGAATTGATAAGAAATGCAATTTGTCATATTAATGATAAATTATATGTTTCACAGTTGCAGTACACAACTACTGTTGGCAGTCAGAAATCTGAAATTAGTCAGTATGAAGTTGAAAGCAAAACTTCATTTACTAATTTGAAATCAAGAACACAGACTTTGAAACACTATGCGTCAAGCAATATAAAATATGATTTGTTAGGAAAAGTTTCTGAAGGTACGACTCTTACAAGGAAAACTGTTGCAAAAATACTCCAAGGTATTGAACCGAAGAAATTAAATATGTTCAAAAATAATCCTGAAGAATTTATATCTAAAGTAATAAGATTAATTAATGAACAAAAAGCCGATACAATTGTTGACCACATTACCTATAATGTTATCGACGGTGAATACGATAATGATATATTTACTTCGGAAAAAATATCTCAAAGTTTTGACAAAGCATTTATAGCACAAAAAGCAATTCAAGATTACGTATTTACAGATGGTACTGCTGAAAAAAGTATCGAGAAAAAATTTGTCGAAAATTTGGATACAGCTGAAGAAGTGTGTGTTTATGCAAAACTGCCACGTTCATTTCATATTCCAACACCGGTAGGAAATTATGCTCCTGACTGGGCTATTGCTTTTTACGAAGGAACAGTAAAGCATATTTATTTTATTGCTGAAACTAAAGGTACAATGAGTTCTTTAGAATTTAGAGCTATTGAAAAAGCTAAAATTAATTGTGCTAAAAAATTATTCGATAATTTGTCTAACTCTAATATTAAATATCATGAAGTGAAAAGTTATCAAGACTTACTTAATGTTATGAATGACGATTGAGTTTTGTAATTACAATTATATCTAATATGATAGTATTCAATTGAAATATTTTATGTAAATAAAGAAATCCAAAGCAAAAAATTAATAAGAAATGAAAAATACTCCTGCAAGATTTTTAGACTTGTAGGAGTATACTTTTGTGATTTGAATTTATTTTGGTTGCATAACAGTTGTAAACTGAAAATGAACCTTAATTAATTATGTAGTAAACAATTTTCAAAGACTTTAAAATAAAGCTTTTGAAGAAGTGTGTCAAATTAATAATGTTATGATTTCTTTAAAAATAAGTCATCTAACTTCTTTTCGTATTTTGGCATAGAACCTTTGTTTTTTACATTAGTGTTATATAGTTCATCTTTTTTAAAAGTGTTTGAATCTAGTTTTTCACTGAATTTATTATTGCGTAATGACATACTGAATTCATGTGCAAAAGTTGCAACAAGGGAATCTTTTTGTTTTTCATTAAGTTTTTTTAAAGAATAATTAAAATTTGAGTAGTCATATTGATAATTGTTTAAATGTAGAACTGTTTTAGCAATAAAATACCAACTTGAGTACTTATATATATCTCCTAAAACATCATTTAGATTTTTATGTTTCTTTGACACACTATCAAATAAATTTAACAAGGATGAGGCAAAATTAGTTGGAGAGTAATACTTGTAAAAATCATTCCTATCTTTTATATTATGAAATACATTACTTTCTGTAAAAGTATATGTGTTTTGATCATCTGAAATTTTCATTTTCAGTAGCGCCTTAGAAGAATTTCGTGCCATACCTGGTGATTGATCCAAAAAACACTTTACTAATTTAGCAAACATTGTAATTTTATATTTTTGAAAATTACTATTTAGTGCTCCTCTTTTGACGATTTCAAACGCTCTATCATCATTGAGGTCAAAAGTAAGTGAATTTATATTATCAACAAATGAATCAGTAAAAACAATATCTTCTTCGGAAATGCTTTTTTGTCTATTCAATGAAACGCTTATATTGTTGATTAATTCTTTACTGCTTTTTTTAGATATATTAATTATTCTTAACAAAACATATGCATTTTCTTGTCCTCTATTATCATCTTGATTTTCAAAAAAATACTCAGATGCAGCAGAAATGGTTTGTGCACCATTGATTACGGAAATTATTTTACTTCCTATGTTTGATAGTAAAATTTTTCTTGGATTATTTATAGCAAAGTCATCATCATTAATAAGTATTGTAATACCATTGTTATAAAACCAGAATTTTTCAGGTTCTTCTTTAATAGTGGTTTTAATTTTTTCATCTACACTTAATTCGTCTTTTATTCTATATCTAACATTATAATCAAATAAGGAATCACCCATAGAATTATATAGATTAACAATATCGTAAAGTTTTGCAGTAAATACATAACCTTTAATATCTTTAGAAGAAGGGATAGATATTGAATCCACTCTTTTGGTTATTGAAATGAAATAGTTTTTTTCATTATTATCGTTAAAAAATTGAATAATCATTTTTGAAAGTTTAATATTCTTTCTTTGATTAGGTAGATTAGCACCTGGTTCTATTAAAACAAATAAAGACTGTTTATCCAATTTCATTTTAGTTTCTATATTATCGACAATGATAATAAAACGATAAGGAACATCAAATTTAATAGACTTTAATTTTTCTATAATTGCTTTTATATTGGTGCCTTCAAATCGAAGAAAATAGTATCCATAAGTTTTATCATCTACAAATGAAACTTCATTTGGGAGGATACTAAACTCGTCTTTTAAACCTGATGAAAAATCGTTAATAGATTTTAATAATTCTTCTTGATCAAAGTCATCACAATAATCCCTTATTGTACTTTTAATTATTTTATTCAGTTCTTCACGAGTCTTGCGGTAATTTTTTGCCATCATTTTCACCATTGCTTTTTTTTAAAATAAAATCATCTGTGAATATTGAAATATCCAAATCTTTTATCCTTGAATTTATAAATGTAATATTATTATAAATAGTATCGTTAAACATATCTATGAAATTGTTTAAAACTGGAGGTTTTTCATCATCGTTTTTTACGCATTCCTTTAGTTCAATGCAACCTAAATAATATTCCTTCAAAGCATACTCTAAACTAACAACTTTATCAGATACATATTTTTTATTTTTGCATTTGGTTATTTCGTCAAATATGGTTTTGATATAATATTCAAAATCTTCTTCTAAATTATACAATATCATATTTAATTCGTTTTTTAGACTAAAATTAGAAGTATCTACAAAATCACTTTTTTTAATCATATTATCAACGAAATTTTCCGCAATAGGGTATATTGTAGCGGTGTCAATTCCAAATAAAACTTTTAATTCTTCTCGGATTTTATGTTTGCTGTTACCATCAATTTCTATTGTTTTGCACAGACGGGATGGGATTTTTTCATATTCATTTCCTTGAAAGAGTATAAATGCACCTTGTTGGGCGATTATTCTCTTATTGGTTTTTATATGGTCGATCAATTTGTGGTTTTTACCAAATAATTGACATTTTATAAAAGACTTGTCGTTTCCATTAATTATTTTGTCATAAGCATTTATTATGTTTTCTCCTGTTGGACAAAACATTTTTTCAATACCAAATATAAATACTTTTCCATTATCTTTATCATACTCATTTTCAGGTTTATGATAATAAGGTGTGCATGCAAAATATAAAGCAACTAAGCAATTATATGAAACATCCAATAATCTACTAGGAAATCCATCATGTTGAGCAGAAATTGCCTTTTCTAAATAGGTTGATCCAATAGAAAGGTTATTTGCGGTCATTTCATCAAATAAATTTTTCTCAAATTTTTTATTTTTATATAAAACATTTTGTCTAAATATATTGGGTACACATGAGGTTTCTTTATAATCTTTACATTCTCCCCTAAAAACTACAATTTTCTTTTGTTTTAGATAATCGCTAATATTATCCGTCACCACTTTAATATATTCAGATACAGATGTTACTATATTTCTATTCATTAAATCACCTTTCATATAGTTATAATTATATATTATTCTAATTACCTTTTATATAAATGTAAAATGTGATTCATATTAATTCTTTTTATTATTTTCAAATATTTTTTTGAATATACATACTTATGATATGTAATATTATTGCATATATAATATATCCATAATTCTTGTTAATAATTTATTTTTATTGTATAATATTTTACAAAAAATTGCAATATAGATTATTATGAAATTTGAAAAAATACTATATAATTATTTACAGATACTTGATTTTATTATGAGTGTGAGATATAATATGAGATATAGAGATTATTTTATTTAAAAAGATATAAAAAGACGAAAAAATGTGGGTGCAACCCCCTAAGTTTGCAACAGTTTTTACTACTGTTTAAAGAAGTAAAGAAGTAATAAGAATGGTATGATTGATCATACTTGGTGACTTCATCTATTTATAGACGTCGGAAGATTTTTAATTATTAATTATTATATCAAAATACTTAATGTATTTACTATCGTTAATTGTAACCAAGTAGTTACCTCTAACGAACGCATTTTTTTAAACCACCCTTAGTTGGCACAATATGTAAATGAATTAAACAATCACCTTTTATATATTTATAATTGTTGGTTGATTAAACGGGGCTTAGCATTTGCACTATCATTATGTGTATTTTGCTATCGTGTCTATTCTTTTTTAAGTTGATGACACATAATTGTGTAATTAGAATTGCTATAATTCTTTATAAGAATTATAAATGAGAGTTAAGATTAAGAAGCTAAAGCTAATTTCAGTATTGTTTTTTTATGAGATTGAAATTAGAATGGGGTAAGGGAAACTATGCCCTAAAAATTTATGAGAAGAAGGTCACTTATTTAAAGGTATTTAGATAGGTGATTTTTGTTTTGTTTCACTTTATTTTATGTGTTGACAAAAGATAAAGCATCATATAGAATAAAATTAAGTTATTATTTATTATTAAATACATTTCTAATGTATAGAATTGTTAGAAATTTGACTTGTAATTTTACAAGTTATTATTAGCTAGCAAACTTTTTTGAAACCACCCTTGTTGGCATATAAATTCCAAACTTATATTGTTGATAAATTAAGAAATCACCAACTAATTTATTATGTTGTTGGTTGCTTATACGGGTCTAGCATTTATGCAATCATTTTGTGTATTTTGCTATCGTGTCTATTCTTTTTTGAGTTGATGACACATAATTATGTAATTAGAATTTTCATAATTCTTTATAAGAGTTATGAAAGAGAGTTAGAAGGAATGAATTTAAACTAGTTTCAATTTTTTATTGAAGATTGTTATTAGTATGGGTTTGGGTGAACTGCACCTAAATGTAGATATAAAATTTAATTACCTAATGATTGAGAGTGCAACATTGGTTTGTGCTCTTTTTGTTTTACAAAAATTTTTTAATGAAATAATATTTTTCCGTGTGGAAATCTTTTAAATATTTTAAATAGACAAACAAACATAAGCAATATATGCTTAACTGAATTTTATATAAAAGTATGGAATTGAATTCCTATAATGTATGCCCCAGATGGTAGGGCTCCGGCATTAAGTTTAAATCGGTAAATTATTATCAAATATAATATAATGAAAGGAGAGTGATAATATGATACATAAACTTACTACTATGTTTGTTTGCACACGGGTGTTTCATTTTATTAAAATGAAAAATGCAGAATTCTGCGAAAAAAGACTTATTGGAGGAAATAAAAGCTGCTAATGATTTTGGTGCAGCTATTAATGTAATTTTGAAACAATTACATTACACTCAAAGAGAGATAGCTGAAATTGGAGGCTTTTCTCCTAAAACCATAAGTAAAATAATAAATCATTATGATTTAAAAATTAAAAGTGTTACAGCTTATAGAATAGTAACTTCGCTATTTTGTAGTATAGAAATCAGTGAAGTTTTACTTAATAAAGCTGGTATACATTGGTGTAATACATTAGTATCTAATGTATATTATGAAATATTAACATATATTTCTGGACATATACCAGATAATGAAATCTTTATAACTGATTATGACAAGAAAATTTACTTGTCAGAAAAAATCAATGATTTAATCGATGACAGTTTTGAAGATAAAAATTTTATACAAATATGTAAACTAAAAACATTGAAGTGAGGTGAATTTAGGGTATTGCAGAAAATGCAATACCCTTTTTATATGCCTTTTTTATTTGTCAATTCCCTTAAAGGAAGTGTATTGTTAAATTTTGTGTTATATACTAAAGCCATCGATCGATACAGTAGCATTAATTAATGCAAAACAATATAGAAAGAAGGTGGAAAAATGAACATTGATATGGTAGTGATTGATGCCAACAAAACTATTGGCAAAAATCCTGTACTTGTAGATGTTACTCCTGCATATGTTTATGAAAATGGCAAGAGAACAGGTGAGGTTAGTGGCTTTAAGTACACTATTGCTTTACCTGAAAGAGCATTTGAGAAACTTGCAGTAAAGATTGATGGTGATTGTAAGCTAGATAAGCCTAGTGACCAAAACTATCTTGTTGTAACTTTTGATGGTCTTGAAATGCGTCCATATTGGACACCTGAAGGTTATAAAGTTATGGCAACTGCAAAGAGTATTCGTACTCAAGGTGGCAACTCCAAGGCTTGATATAAGTGCTAGATCGCTTCGGGTGGTGTGCTTTAAGCACACCAAACGGAGCCTCTACGATAGGGGTTAGTATTACCCCTATCGTAGCAATGTAGCAGTAGCAAAGGAGTTGTTTATATGGGAAGTGCAAATCCTCAGTCCAGAAAATGGCTGTTAACTATAAATAATCCTGAAAAGTATGCACTAAATCATGAATCAGTTAAGGATATTCTTCATTTGTTTAACCCTGATTACTTTTGTTTAGTAGATGAAATAGGTAATTCAGGCACAAAACATATGCACATCTTTATTTATTCAAAGTCCCCAATTCGTTTTTCAACATTAAAAAATAGATTTCCCGTAGCACACATTGACAAAGCCAATGGTTCAGCTATGGAAAATCGTGATTATCTTCGCAAAGAAGGTAAGTGGAAAGGAACAAATAAAGAAAGTACAAACCTTATTGATACATTTGAGGAAGTTGGCAATATACCAAAGCCTGTTGATGAAAATTCACCAGATATGTCTGCATTAATTGAAGAAATTGAAAAAGGATTGGATACTTATGAAATTATCAAAGCCCATCCTAAATATGGTTTTAGGATAAAAGAAATTGATGCTATAAGGCAAACAGTGTTTTTTAATATTTATCGTGAAAAGAAAAGACAAGTTACTGTTTATTATGTGTTTGGTAAATCAGGAACAGGCAAAACAAGTGGAATATACAAAAAGCATAAAGCATCTAACATTTGTAGAATAACCTCCTATAGATATAACAAATGTATAAATTTTGATAGCTATAAAGGTCAACAGATTCTTGTATTTGAAGAATTTGCATCTCAAATACCTATTGAAGAAATGTTGAATTATCTAGATATATATCCACTAATGTTACCGGCTAGATTTAATGATAAAGTAGCTTGTTATGATACTGTGTATATTACATCAAATATACCTCTAAATGAGCAATATAAAGATGTTCAGCATTATAAGCCTGAAACATGGAAAGCTTTTTTAAGAAGAATAAATTTCCTTATAGAATATACTGATTTTAATGTTTATACCACAACAGAGATTAATAAGGTTAAGGTGATTAATGATGATTGATAATAACAAAAAATCTAACCTTCATAACGAATGGAATATGCGTATTATTGTAACTTACTTTACTAATGGTATAAAAAGAATTTTTAGTAAAAACCTAGGTAGGGTAATAGCAATTATATATTTAGCGGTAGGTTTTCTACTTTGGCATTTTCGTTATGTAATTTGGAAACCTGACAGTGCACTTATGAATGTGCATAAACTATTTATTTCATTTTTTGTGCTAACTACGATTTTACTGGTTACAGTATTTGTAATTTTAATAATAGGAATGCCTTTTGATGCTATTGGAATAAGTAAAAATCTTCATAGAATAGGGTTTGTTAATTCAGCCGGTGAAGCACCGTTACTTTTGTCAAAGGACAAAGGCAATGGAAAAGTTATGATTTACAAATTCAAAACATTAGGTATTCCGTTATCTGATTGGGAAGATAAACAAAGTAAAATAGAATCAGCACTAAATATACATATAGATGAAATTAGTGAAGGTGATAATTGCCGAATTATTATAGTTAAGTGTGTTGGTGGGGAAAATCAGTTGCATAGTTACATTGAGTGGTCTGAGGATATGATTAGTAATGAAAATTTTGAGATTGTTCTTGGTGAAGGTTATCTGGGAAAAGTTACTGTAAATATTGCAAAAATCCCTCATATGCTTATTGGTGGTTCAACAGGTTCGGGTAAAAGTGTATTGCTAAAATTAGTTCTTATGCAATGTATAAAGAAAGGAGCAGAGGTATATATTGCAGATTTTAAAGGTGGTGTAGACTTTCCACCTGTATGGCATGAAAAATGCACTTTGCTAACAGACAAAGAAACTCTTTTAAAAGTACTTGTCAGTATAACAAATGAACTAAAGGAAAGAAAACAAATATTGCGTAATGCAGGCGTTGCAAATATTGATGAGTATAACAGAAATACAAGGGATAATCTCAAGAGAATCGTATTTTCTTGTGATGAAATAGCTGAAATTCTCGATAAAACAGGTTTGGTTAAACAACAGAAAGATGAAATTCTAAAAATAGAATCTGAACTTTCTGTTATAGCAAGACAGGGTAGAGCCTTTGGTATACACCTAATTCTTGCAACACAACGACCTGATGCTAATATTCTTAGTGGTCAGATAAGAAACAACATTGATACAAGAATTTGCGGTAGGGCAGATAATGTGCTTTCACAAATAATATTGGATAGTACAGATACATCTGAACAAATAGCAAAATCATCACAAGGTAGATTTCTCACAAATAGTGGGAAATTGTTTCAAGCTTATTGGTTTGATGAAAATAATTTGTAATAAGGAGATGAAAGTTATGGGTGACGGTGAAAAGAAAAACATCCTTGATAATTATAGTGATGTTTTAACTCCTGTTGATTTAATGAGTATTTTGCATACCGGCAGAACACTCACCTATAAGATGCTTCGTTCAGGCTCAATAAAATCAGTAAGAGCCGGTAGAAGATATCTTATCCCTAAAAAATATCTTGAAGAATTTCTTGATATTAAAGATGGAGTAAAGTGAAACTAATTCTTGTGTGTGGGTATAATCGGACAGATTATGGGTTTTTAATAGGAAGAATTAGGGATTTTCAATCGGACAGATTAGGAACTTTTAATAGGAAAGATTTTAAAAGTCCCTCATAAAGAAAATATTTTAATTACCCACACATAAGAAAAGAATAACAAAACCTTGAACAGACTGCTTGTGTAGATTATAATTAAAGTAATAGTACATAGGCAGTCTGTTCTCATATTGGAAAGGAGAGAAATATGGGCGTATCAGGCAGTCTTCAGGTTAAGGATGGCAAATTTTATGCAGTCCTTAGTCTAAAAACAAATGAACTTACAAAGAAGGGTGCTATTAAATACAAAACAAAATGGATATCAACAGGACTTGAAGTAAAAGGCAATAAAAAACGTGCAAAACAGTTTTTGCACGAAAAATGTATTGAGTATTCCGGTAGAAATGTTGATTACTGCGATATGTATTTTGCTGATTATATGAATATGTGGCTCGAAGAAACCAAAGCAGAAATCAGACCTAATACATATAGAGGGTACAAAGGTAATGTGAAAAATCACATTGTGCCTTACTTTAGTCCGAGAAGAGTGAAAATTCAAGAACTAACTGTAAATGACCTTGAAGAATTTTACAAATATCTTGTTTTTGAGAGAAGTAAGTCAGACGGTAGTGAACCTCTATCACCAACAACTATTACTCATATTCACCGTTGTATAAGTAAAGCATTAAATGATGCTGCTCGAAAAGGTGTTATTACAGTTAATGTTGCATCATTGGCAAGAAAACCTCATTCTGTGAAGTTTAAAAGTCAATATCTAAACGAAAAGCAAGTAAATCAACTTTTGAAAATGGTTAAGGACACAACCATTGAAACACCGGTAGTCCTTTGTGCAGTATTTGGTTTGCGCAGAGGTGAAGTTCTTGGCTTGAAGTGGAAAGAGGTTGATATGGTAAACAGAACCATCACAATTAGCGAAACACTTCAACAACATGTTGGTGGCTCATATACATCACCACCTAAGACAGAAAGTAGTTACAGAACATTACCGATACCTGATAGAGTGTATCAATATTTAGTTTCTATAAAAAGACAACAGAATGTTGATAAAGAGGTTATGGGTAATGGTTATCAAGATGGTGACTATGTTTGTGCTTGGCCTGACGGTAGGGTTATTGAACCAAATTACCTTACAAGAAACTTTCACGATATGATAGTGAAAAGTGATTTACCAAATATTCGCTTACATGATCTTCGCCATAGTGTGGCAAGTAATTTGCTAAATATGGGTTTTACTGTGGTACAAGTTCAAGAGTGGCTAGGTCATAGCAGTGCAGCAACAACATTGAATTTTTATGCACATGTTGATAAAACAAGTAAGTTGAATATTTCACGCACTCTAAACACAAAACTGGAAATAAAAATTTAAAGTTTAGTTGTTGGTTTTTAAGGCGATATTTTTCTATAAAATAAAGTTTTTCGGATAATTTTTAGAAAAATAATATCGAAAAACAACCCTAAAAAAGCTGATACTTAAGCCCTTTTAGTGCTATTTAAAATCATTTTCTCCGGCACGTTTTTTAGAAAATTTTTAGAATTTTCAAAAAAAGTTACCGAAGTGAGAAAATTTTGCAAAAAAGAAAAGCCTCAAAAACGGCTTATCTAAGCCATTTCTGAGACTTCAACGCTTGGCAGGGGCAGAAGGACTCGAACCCTCGGCACGCGGTTTTGGAGACCGCTGCTCTACCAACTGAGCTATACCCCTATATTCTCGAACAATGGTTATTTTATCATTAAATTTACCATATGTCAAGTGGTTTTATAATATTTATTGTGCTATTTTGTAAATTGTCAAAAAATTTCTATTTGTAACCTACCAGCATAATGATTTTGGTTGAATAAGTGATAAACTTATATCATTGATTAACATAATAATGGGGTGCAGTTTATGGAATATTATAAATTAGGAGAAAATGAATCTCCACTTTTTAAGTGTGATTGTTCTGATGAATTAAAAATCATTTTAACAAATCTGAATTTTGTGTTTATAAATATAAATAATAGGTTACTGCATAGTGATGAGGCAGTTGTTGAGGTGATTCCTAAAGAAGATGTGAAGTTTTATAATGAAAAGCCACAGATTAAGCAACAAGGTTCTTTAGTTGAAATGTACTTTAAACATCAGGAAAAATCAGTAACTTTCAACTCAAGAATGGATGCCTATAAATTTGTACATACTGCAAATGAACTTCTCACAGGTCACACTATGGCAGAAAGAGGTGCTGCTAAGGTTAAGGATGGCATTAATCTTGTGGATGATACTTTAGGATTTAGCACAGTGGATACAGTGAAAGGTGTTATTGAGAATGGTGTTATCGGTAGTATTTTTGGTGGGATTGGAAAGAAAAAGAGTAGAACTAAGAAAATATCAGGTAAATCCGATACTATAAAAGAGTCTGCGAAAAAGTCACTTCAAAGTGGTATTGATGCACTACAACAAAAGAATGCAGAGAAAAATATTAACGAATACAACAAACAACTTGACAGTCTTAAAAAGTTGAAAGACTTAGTTGATAAAGGTGTGTTAACTGAAGAAGAGTTTGAAAAGAAAAAGAAAGAAATTCTAGGATAAGATAAAAGCCAACCGATAATTTGGTTGGCTTTTTCTATACTATATACTTTTATGAATTCAAATATTCTTGCAAATCGTTGAATCCGGTTCTCATTTGACTGTAGCCGTGATTGTAGTAAGTGATTTTCTTATTATAATCATCTTCGGTACGAGAAATTTCCGGAATTGTAGGACGAATAACAAAAACTTTGTTTTCTTTTTCAAGTTCTGCTAATTGGTCAGCTTGTTTTTTGTAAATTTTAGGTCTGCTTAGCATAGTGTTTAGAAAATCTTTATGCAAAGCAAACTTAGCTTTGTACAGCAAATCCATACTTTTTGAGGATGATGTGTATTGATGAAGTCGTCTGGTTTGGATTACAACGATTTTCTTATATCCAAGTTCCATAGCTCTTTCATATGGTAAAGAGTCGGAAACACCACCATCGTAATATTTTTTACCATCAATTTTTACTGCTTTTGAAATGATAGGTAGTGAACTTGATGCAGCACCAATGTCAAGTAATCTTTTTTCATCAGATTTTTCTGTTAAAAATTCAGCCTTGCCTGTTTCTAGGCTTGTTACAACAATTTCATTTGTCACTTTACTGGCAAAATATTTGTCAAATCTAAAAGGATATTGTTTGTAAGGAAATTCATAAAAGGCTTTCTTTAGGTCAATAAGACCTTTGCCTCTTTTTAGTGAACCTTTGCCAATCCATTCATCAGATTTGTTTGTAGGGAAAAGGCAATCTTTTGTTCTGTTTTTCTGTTCTGCAATGTAGCTTAAAGCGCAACAAGTACCGGCTGATACACTGGCAACATACTCAAATTGCATATTTTGTTCCAGCAAATAGTCCAATGCACCGGCAGTAAATAGTCCTCTAATAGCTCCACCCTCAAGAATTAATGCTGCTTTCTCCAAAACTAAAACCTCTTTCTTATATAATAGGGAGCAATTTCTTGCTCCCTAAAAATTATTTGTTCATATCTGCAATAATATCTGCAATAACTTCTCTTTCATCAAGGTGATATTTAACACCCTTGATTTCTAGGTAATCTTCATGTCCTTTACCTGCAAGAACAATAATGTCACCATCTTCTGCATTTTCCATACAGTAACGAATAGCATCCTGCCTTTTTGGTACAACAACATATTTACCGTTAGTCTTTTTAAGACCACCTTCAATAATGTCATTGATAATGTCCATTACATCTTCATCACGACTGTTGTCCTCGGTTAAAACTGAAAGGTCAGCAAGTCTGCCGGCAGTTTCACCCATTTCATATCTTCTAACCTTTGGTCTGTTACCACCGGCACCAAATAGTACAATCAGTCTGTGTGGGTTATATTCTCTAAGTGTTTCAAGGATGTTTTCCATTGATAATGCATTGTGAGCATAGTCAATAAGCAGTGTATAGTTGCCCGGAATTTTTACTGCTTCAACTCTACCTTTAACCTTAACAGTATCAAGACCTTTCAAGATAGCCTCATCAGAAATACCCATTTCAATTGCAGTAGTCATAGCAGCTAGGGCATTATATACTGAGAATCTACCGGGAATGGCAACATTAACATCAAGTGTCTTAAGACCTTTTGTTTTGAAGTTTACACCGATATATCCAGGTTTTGAGATTAGATTATCGTCATAACCTACAATGTCAGCCTTTTTGCTAAAGCCATATGTTGTAATATCACAAGTAGCATTTTCTGTGATTCTGTCAAATACTTTGTCATCAATGTTGAAAATACCTTTCTTGCATTGCTTGAATAGTAAAGCCTTGCATTGTAGATATTCTTCAAGGTCCTTGTGTTCGCTATCACCAATATGGTCATGGCTAAAGTTTGTGAAAATACCATAGTCAAAGTAAATAGCATCAGTTCTGTGCCATTTTAAGCCAAGAGAAGATGCCTCAATAATCATAACTTTACAACCTGCATCAACCATCATTCTCATAGCATGTTGAATTTCGTATGATTCAGGAGTTGTGTTGTTGGTTTTGTAAATCTTGTTTCCTATAATAATACCAAGCGTACCGATTGTACCGGATTTGATACCTTCAGCATCCAAAATGCTTTTTAGCATTGCAACAGTAGTTGTTTTACCTTTTGTACCGGTCAGAGCAATTGTAGTCAGTTCTTTTTCAGGTTCACCAAAAAGCATTGCACTCATATATGCAAGAGCTTTTCTTGTGTCATCAACCTTGATAACTGTAATATCTTCCGAAATATCTACATTATCAGAGATAACAACTGCACTTGCACCGGATTTAACTGCTTGTGGTACAAACTTGTGACCATCAACATTGTAACCTTTAAGTGCTACAAAAACTGTACCCTCAGTTACCTTTCTACTGTCATAAATAACATCGGAAATTTCGGTTTCTGTGTTTCCTTTAATAAGAGTGTACTCTATATTTTGTAAAATTTTTGAAAGTTGCATAAAATACCCTTTCTGTGGAATTAACTTCCATCTTTATTTTCTATATAAAATGTATAAGCTAAATTTACAACTTTTTTTAAGGTTTGTCAAACAACATATTGTGCCATAATTTTTGTTTTTGGTCATTTTACACTATAGATACGAAAAATAGGGTAGAAATAAGGTATAATTCATAGGTACAACATTTTGTCTTCACATATTTTTCAATTAAGCAGAAAATGAATTGACACTTTGCACAAATGAAGTATGAGCAAATTAGATAATAAAAAGGTGGATGATTTGTGCAATATACACATTAGCAAATATTTTTATTGTTATTTTGCATAAATTTAATCCTCGGTTTTATAACTTTAGATAAAAAGTACAAAGGGAGTTGAAATTTACCCCTATTTTGTGGTACAATTTATTCAAGTGATATGGTTAACGAAAGTTCTATCCTGAGAGAACAAGTAGTTACCGACACAAATTATTTATCTCTTTACAAAGGAAGGAAAATTACAATGAAAATCAAGAGAATTTTATCATTAGTTCTCGCAGCTGCTATGATGGCAGTTGTATTTGTAGGCTGTACTAAATCTGAGGACACAAGTTCTAAGACTTCAGGCGCTGCAAAAACAGTAGATGTTGAAAAGAACGCAAAACTAAAGCTATGGGGCTCAGCTGCTTCACTTTCTATCCTAAAGGAACAAGCTAAGGCTTTTGAAAAGAAGTATGCTGACAAGAATGTTAAAATCGAAGTTGTAGCACAGGAAGAAGGAGATGCCGGTACACAGGTACTTAGCGACTCTGAAGCTGCTGCCGATGTATTTTCATTCCCTTCAGACCAGCTCACAAAGCTAACACAGGCTAAGGCTCTTCTACCTGTATATGACAACTATGTTGATGATATTAAGAAGAATCATACAGAAGCTGCTGTTGATACAGTTAAGGGTGACCTAAATGGTAAAGAAGTTCTATATGCATTCCCACAAACAGATAACGGTTACTATCTAGTATATGATAAGTCTGTTGTTTCTGATGAAGACGCAAAGTCATGGGAAGGCGTTCTTGCTGCATGTAAGAAAGCCGGTCGTCAGTTTATTATGAATGCCGGTGATGGTTATTATGCATGTATGTTCCCATTCACAGGTGGTCTAAAGATAGACGGTCTTGAAGGTGACGCTCAGGATACTCAGAAGTTTAACAAATATGACGAAAATGAAGTTGCACAGACAATGTCAGCTTTCTCAGAACTTTTCCACAAGTATAAGAATACATTTGTATCTGCAACAGTCGATAAGATCAGTGCCGGTTTCTCAACAGCTAAGAGAACATGCGGTGCCGGTATTGACGGTACATGGAACGCAGCTGTTAATGAAGATGCACTAGGAAAGGATCTTGGTGTTACAGTTCTACCTACAATTAATGTTAACGGTAAAGACAAACAGACAATTGCTATGATTGGTTATAAGTACATCGGTGTTAAGTCAGTTACTAAGTTCCCTAACGCAGCTGAAGAACTAGCTAACTACCTAGTAGGTGTTGATTGCCAGAAAACAAGACTAGAAAAGTTAGGTTGGACTCCAACAAACAAGGGCGTTGAAGTTGAAAATAATGCTGGTGTTAGAACAATGCTTGAAGAAGCTAAGACATTCGTTGTTCAAGCTAACATTATTCAGGCATTCTGGGATCCAATGGCTAACCTAGGTAACAAAATTTACAAACCAACTGAAAAGAGCGATGTAGCTACAATGAAGAAACTTCTAAAGGATACTTTAACAAACGTCAACAGCTAATTTAAATTAGACTGTTAATTGTTAAGATTTTTAAGTACTGGAGATAACGGATAGTTATCTCCAGTATTTATGAATGGAAAATAAAGTATAAAGGAGTGACGTCATGAAATACATAGATTATGTCCAGCTTAATTCTTTCCAGAAGTTTGGATATAAGAGTAAGAATTTCTTTGTGAACTTGCCACATAATCTTGCTAAGTTCTTTATTATGCTTGGTAACTTCTTCAAGAGAGTATTCTTAGGTATCGGTCACGGATTTGCAAACTTTGGTAAAAGATTTGCTAAAGGTGACTGGGCAACAAAGTTATCTTACCTTATTATGGGTATGGGTAACATTAGCAAGGGACAGTACATTAAGGGTTTACTATTTTTAGTTATTGAAGCTGCTTATGCAATGTTCCTAATTTTCTTTGGTATCGACCAGCTATCACAGTTTGGCACACTTGGTACTCAGGAAGGTGGACTTGGTGTAGATCCGACAACAGGTGCTTATGGCTATGTTGAAGGTGATAACTCAATGCTTATCCTTTTATATGGTGTTACAACAATTGTTGTTTCAGTTATATTCCTAGTATTCTATATTATGAATACTAAGTCAGCTATGAAAGTTCAAGAACTAAAGGCTGAAGGTAAGCACGTTCCTACATTTAAGGAAGAATTAAAACAGTTTGGTGACGAGAAGTTCCATATTACACTTCTTTCTTTACCTTGTTTACTAATTGGTGTATTTACTGTTCTACCACTTATCTTTATGGTGCTAATCGCATTTACAAACTATGACCACAGCCATCAGGTTCCCGGTCACTTGTTTACATGGGTAGGTTTACAGACATTTAGAGATGTATTCAGTAATGTTGGCGGTGCTAACATGGGTGAAACATTCCTAACACTAACTGAATGGACAATTATTTGGGCTATTTTTGCAACATTCCTAAACTATATCTTTGGTATGATTGTTGCTCTAATGATTAACAAGAAGGGCATTAAGCTAAAGTCTCTATGGAGAACACTATTCGTTATCACAGTTGCTGTACCTCAGTTCGTTACTCTACTAGTTATGAACCAGATGCTACAGTTTAATGATGGTGCTATTAATATCCTACTACAGAATCTAGGTTTTTCAAGAATTCACTTCCTAGACGATTCTGCTTTAACTGCTAAGATTACAGTTATCGTTGTTAACCTATGGGTAGGTATTCCATATACTATCTTAATTACATCCGGTATTCTTATGAATATCCCTGCTGACCTATATGAATCAGCTACAATTGATGGTGCCGGTCCTGTTAAGAGCTTTGTGAAGATTACTCTTCCATATATGCTATTCGTTACAACACCATATCTAATCACAACATTTATCAACAATATCAATAACTTTAACGTTATTTACTTGTTATCCGGTGGTGGTCCTACAACTGAAGAGTTGTACGGTGGTGCCGGACAGACCGACTTGCTTGTTACATGGTTATTTAAGTTGACAATGAGCGAACAAGACTACAACTATGCTGCCGCTATCGGTATCCTAGTATTTATTGTTTGTGCATCCTTGTCACTAATTACATTTAACATGACAAAATCTGCTAAGGATGAGGAGGCATTCTCATGATAAAAAGTTACAAGTTAAGAAGAAATATCTCAAATGCCGTTGTATATGTAATCCTTGCAGTTATGGGTATTATTTGGATATCTCCACTGGTATGGATGGTTCTTCATTCATTTAGAGGTGAAGGTACATCAGCTGTTCATTACCTAATTCCACAAACATTTACTTTCCAGCATTACATTAACCTATTTACTGATACAACAATTTTGAACTTCCCAAGATGGTTTCTTAACACTCTTGTAGTTGCAATTTTCTCTTGTATCATTTCTACATTGTCAGTTCTAATGGTTGCATACACATTCAGCCGTTTAAGATTTAAGGCTAGAAAACCACTTATCAACATTGGTATGATTATTGGTATGTTCCCTGGCTTTATGACAATGATCGCTATTTATTACCTATTAAAGGCTATGAGTCTTACTCAGACTCTTCCTGCACTTGTTATCTGTTACTCAGCCGGTGCAGGTATCGGTTTCCAGATTAGTAAAGGTTTCTTTGATACAATTCCAAGAGCACTTGACGAAGCTGCTACTATTGATGGTGCAACTAAGAACCAGATTTTCTGGAAGATTATTCTTCCAATGTCAAAGCCAATTGTTGTTTACACAGTTCTAACAGCATTTATTGGACCTTGGACAGATTTTATTCTAGTTAAGATTATCATGGGTGATGCTCGTGATAACTATACAGTTTCTGTTGGTCTTCAGTTGATGGCTAGTCAGCAGTACATTTCTAAGTACTATCAGAGATTCTTAGCCGGTTCAACAGTTGTTGCAATTCCTATTACATTGTTGTTCTTGAAGATGCAGAACTACTATGTTGAAGGCGTTACAGCTGGTGGCGTTAAGGGTTAGTTTTACAAAAATTTACTCCACAGATTTTTCTGTGGAGTTTTTTGTTTTTGTATTCTAGTTTATAGCAATACCCATAGATGTATAAATATCGTTAAATGACAGTTGTACATATTGCATAAATTTGGTTGTTAATTTTCTGTAAACAGTCCCTTTATATGTGGGTGTGATATTGATATAGACTAAGCAAAATGGTAAAATTAATATAAAATATTCTGTTAAAGGAGAAATCTATGAAAAAATTAGTTGCACTGTTTATGGTGCTGGTAGTTGCATCAACTGCCGTAGTATTTTCAGGTTGTACAAAGTCAACAGAAGATTTAATGGAAAACGCAAAGGTAAATCTTCCTAAGGATAAGTACAACACTTATTACCAGATTTGGATTGGCTCATTCTGCGATTCAAATAACGATGGTATCGGTGATATTCAAGGTATTATCAGTAAGCTGGATTACATTAATGACGGTGATGACAGTACAGATACTGACCTTGGTTATACAGGTATTTGGCTAAGCCCAATGATGCCTTCACCATCATATCATAAGTATGATGTTAAGGATTATTACAACATTGACCCTCAGTTTGGTACACTTGATGACTTTGACCAGTTAATCAAGGAATGTGATAAGCGTGGTATTGATGTTATTATTGACTTTGTTCCTAACCATTGTTCCAATGAACATCCTTGGTTTAAAAAAGCTCTTAAAGAAGCTGAAAAAGGCAACTTTAACGGTTACGCAAAGTACTTTAACATTAAGAAATCTTCTGAAACTGAATCAGGTTATAACTGTGACCCTGATGATAGCAGTATTATCTATGAAAGCAACTTTACTGACACAATGCCTGAATGGAACTACGACTATGAAGGTACAAAGAAAGAAATGGCTAAGGCTGCAAAATTCTGGATTGATAGAGGTGTAGCAGGTTTCAGACTTGATGCAGTTAGATACCTATATTACAATGACTATGAAAAGAGTTCTGATACTCTAAAGTGGTTCTATGACACATGTAAGAAAGAAAAGAACGACATTTATATGGTTGGTGAAGACTGGTCAACAGATATGAACGAAGTTACTGCAATGTACAAGTCCGGTATCGACAGTTTATTTGCTTTCCCTTTTGGTGATACCAGTGGTAAATTCCTAGGTAGTGTTATTTCCGGTTCTATTAATGATTACACAGATACACTTTTAAGTTATGAAAAGAAAACTAAGGAAGCTAATAAAAATACAATTAATGCTTATTTCCTAACTAACCATGATATGAGTCGTGTTGGTGACTCACTAACTGAGTTATATCAGAAAAAGATGGCTGCTGCCCTATATATGACAACACCCGGTAATGCTTTCACTTATTACGGTGAAGAACTTGGTATGGAAACATATGACGAAGGGGATGACCCGGCAAAGAGAACTGCTATGATTTGGGATAGCGACAATCTTCCAAATGTTACTGCTAACGGTATTGACAGAGTTGAAGACAATACTGATGGTGGTGGCGTTAAGCAACAGGATAAGAACAAGGATAGTCTACTGAACTTCTACAAAAAGTTAATTAAACTTAGAAACTGTCACCCAGGCATTGCAAGAGGTACAATCTCTGCTTTACCTGATGATTTTGATGGTGGTAGTGGTGTAGGTGGTTACTACCTAACATACAAAAACGAAAAGTATCTTGTACTTCACAACCTAGATATAGACAAGCATAATTTTGAAATCACAGATAAACTGATTGATGATGATTACAAAATTGCCGGTATGTTTAGTGCAAAGAGTGGTAAGGTATCAATCGAGAAAAATGTACTAACTTTACCTGCTTATAGCACAATCGTTTTACATTCAACAAAATAATTTTTTCTACCGATATAACGGTAAAAATGAGGAAAGCTCTCGACAATGGGAGCTTTCTTTTTTTATTCTACAAAGTAAAGGAAAACAAACTAAAAAGGTACATTCACATTGTGACAAAACTGTTGTGGGCAACTGACTATAATAAAAACACAATATCAAGGATATGAAATTACCCTTATTAATATGACAGGATGTGTAAAAATGACAGCAGTTAAAAAGCTACTTTCCGGTAGGTGGAATGAATTTAAAGAAAGTTCAACAGGAAAAAATATTTTGATGCAAAGCATATATTTTTTGTGTGGTGTGTTAATTTCAAGAGGTGCAGTTTTTGGGCAACTTTCTCCATTTGGTGCAGCATATGTTGCTTCAGTTCCTTATAGAAATCTTATAACTTCAATGCTTGGTACAATCTTCGGATATGTTGTGCTTGATCCGGAAAATTGTTTTAGATACATAGCAATTGTGGTTGCCATCGGTGCTATTAGGTTTGTTGCAAATGATATTAAGAATATTAGCAAAAGTACTGCCTTTCCATCAATGGTAGCTTTTTTACCGGTATTTGCAACTGGTATTGCATTGCTTTTTTCCGATACTTCTCAGTTAAGTTCATTTGCACTTTGTACAGTTGAAGCATTAATTTCAGCATCAGGTGCATTTTTCTTAGATAGGGCAATTTGCCTTTGTTCCTCTAGGAGAAACTTAACTTCATTTACTCAGCAAGAACTTTCTTGCATAGTAATGTCAGGTTGCATTCTGTTACTTGCACTTGGTGGACTTGGCATTGGTGAATTTTCCTTTGGTAGAGCATTAGCAGTTGTGGTTGTACTTCTTTGTGCTAAGTTTGGTGGTGTTGCCGGTGGTACAATCGGTGGCATTTCAACGGGTGTTGTGTTTTCTTTAAGTTCACTTTCACTTAGCTTTTTGTGTGGTGGTTTTGGTTTTGGTGGACTGATGGCAGGGCTTTTTTCATCTACAGGAAAGATTGGTACTGCAGTTGCATTTATTTTGTCAAATATAATAATGTCCTTTTCTTCAGGTGATAAGGACTTGATTTTTGCATTAGCAGTAGAGTCTGTATTTGGTGCCGGGTTATTCTTTATGATACCTAATGCAGTTGGCAATGTTGTTTCGGCTTTGTTTTCTCCTTGTGATGATGTAAATAGTGGTATTGCTTTAAAAGAAAATGTTATCAGTAGGCTTAACTTTTCTTCAAAAGCCTTGAAAGATGTATCTTCTTGTGTTACAAGAGTTTCTGACAAAATGCGAGAAATGAATGTTGATTCTTTTCCTGATGTTTACTTAAATGCTAAAGCAAATGTTTGTTCAAGTTGTGGAATGAGGGTATTTTGTTGGGAAAGAGAGAAAGGTGTTTCTGAGGATGATTTTAACCGATTAACAGAAAATTTAAAGAAAAATTGCCACATTACTGTTGATGATATTGATGCTTTGTTTGTTAAGAAATGTTGTAGAAAATCTGAACTAAGTACTGCAATAAATCGGTATTATCAGTCCTACCTTATGAGTATGGAAAGTATGAGGAGAATTGATACTATCAGAGGTGGTCTTGCAGGTCAGTTTGGTGGACTTTCCGACATTCTAAAGGATATGGCAGATGAATTTTCAAAGACAGATGTGTGTGACTTAGACAGTAGTGAGAAAATTTCCTATATGTTAAGGCAATATAACCTTATTCCTATACTTTGCAATTGTAGGATTATGGATAGTGAAATGACAGTAGAAATGGAACTTTCCGATAGAAGTAAAGGCTCAATTAAAAAGTCTGTACTTAGGAGAGAAGTGGAAAAATGTTGTGGCAGAAGATTTCTTGATCCGGTAACTACTATTGCTCAAGATAGAGTGAGAGTTGTGCTAAACGAAAGACCACTGTACGAAACTGAAGTTGGCTCATATCAGCATATTGCAAACAATGGCAGAATGTGTGGTGACAGTATAGTATGTTTTAACGATGATAAAGGTAACTTTGTTTCCCTAATCAGTGATGGTATGGGTACCGGTGGCAGAGCAGCAGTTGACTCTATGATGACAGTAAACTTAATGGAAAAGTTAGTTAAATCAGGACTTTCATTTGACTGTGCTTTAGGGTTGACAAATTCAGCTTTAATGGTAAAAAGTCAAGAAGAAAGTTTGGCTACAGTTGATGTTTCTTCAATCAATCTATTTACAGGCAGAACTGAATTCCTAAAAGCCGGTGCACCTTATACATATGTGAAAAAGAAAGGTAGGGTGATGCGAAAAGAAATACCATCAATTCCGGCAGGTATATTAAACGAAGTGTATTTTACAAAAGAGGAAACCACCCTTTCCGGAGAGGATATGATTGTTATGTTAAGTGATGGAGCTATTATGGGTGACGATAAATGGCTACTAAGTTTAATAAAGTCTTGGAATAAAGGTAGCTGTCAGGAACTTGCCGAGGCAGTTGTTGAAGAGGCTATGCGACATAATGAAGGTATAAAAGATGATGATATAACTGTACTTGCAGTAAGGTTAAAGGATAATTAATTAAAAAAATAAAAGCCACATAAAAATGTGACTTTTACAGTTGGTTATTAGATTGATGAAGTTTTTCTTCAAGTAGTCTGTAAATATTTTGACTGCTATTTTCTTTCTTGAAGATATGTATGTTGTTACGCATCATTTCAAGTTCTTGGTCATTGGCAATAAAGTCATTTAGCTGATGTATTCCTTCTCTGCCTTTTCTAAGGGTAAAGGATAGGTTATGCCTTTTTAAGAACTCAGCATTGTCTTTTTCTTGACCGTCATAAGAACGGAAAATTGCCATAGGAAGTTCCTTTGCCATAGCTTCCGAAACAGTAAGTCCACCGGGTTTAGTGATAATTAAATCACTGGCACTCATATAGTCCTCAATGTTGTCAACAAAGTAACATAGCTTTGTAGGAATAGTGATTTTAACTGTTGGTTCTTTTTTGTTCTTAATAACGCCACTTCTTACTATATGACGGAATGTTCTAAACAACTTTTCATTTTTACCGGTAACAACAATCAGTTGATAATCACTAGGGTACTTGTTTAGGTTCTTGTAGATTTCAAGAATGTTAGTAACACCAAAAGAACCTGCCATCATCAGTACAGTTTTCTTGTGAGGGGAAAGTCCCAACTGTTCCCTCATAGCATACTTATCACAATGCTTGTAGAACTCTTCATAAATCGGAATACCCAAAGGATAGATAATAGAGCAGTCAACATTGTATTGGTCTCTAAGCTGATGAACAATATCGTTGTTAGCTACAATATAAGCATCTACAAGGTCATTAATATATGCAGCATGAGCAGCATAGTCTGTAACAATGCTAAATAGCAGAGCATTTGTACGACCTTTCTTTTTAAGGGCAGATACCATCTCTGTGCAAAAGGCATGACAGCTGATTACACAATCAGGTTTGAATTTATCAAATAGCTTTCCTAACTTTCTTGAGTAAAAAGAAGCGATACCGTGAACTGCCTTGTCTAGGAAAGACACCTTGTCAGCAGAGTTATATATTTTACCGTAAAGTCTGGGAGTTTTGTTTGCAAAGAACAAGTAGCCCTTGGTAACAATCCAATGTAAAAATTTAGAACTGTACATTAAGGCATCTTCAATAACAACCTCATTACCCTCAACATTTTCTATTGTTTTTTTCAGAGCAAGACTGGCTCTGTGATGACCTCCACCGGTGTCGGTCAGTAATATTAACACTTTCATTTTATTCACCATATAAATTTCTAATACTAATTATATAAAAAAATATCGGACTTTTCAACAAAACTACAATAATGATACTTCTTTTTATATAAATAATTTGTCATTATATGTAACTTCCCTAAAAACTAATGTTTTAGCTAAAATATCTTTGTCATTAATTCGACAAAAAGTTACAAGGTTGTCACTTTAATTTTTCGGTTTATTGTAGTATTCTTATAAGTAGGACATTATACGATTATTAAGAAATGATTAAGAGAAAGAGAATATGTAAGAAGGAGAGTTTTCTGTGAGTAGAGATTTGGATGAACTAAATTATCTTGCTGATTTAGAAGATGATGACAACTTTGAGCCATCTGACTATAATACACAAGATATGCGTAATATAAATGAAAAAGTAAATCGTATTCTTTATGGTAAAAACGATGAACAGCCTAAAAATGAAAAGTCAGAGAAGAAAGAGTCTGACCAAGTAGATATTAGCAAAAAGGCAACAAAGCCTGAACACAAAGAAGAAAAGAAACCTGAATACAAAGAAAAAAAAGTAGAACATAAAGAGAAAAAAGAAAATAAAAAACAAGAAGAAAAGAAAGAAACAAAGCCTTCTAACAGTAACCCTACCGAGGAATTAGTTGATATAACTAAAGATCCGGAAATGGTTGATGATGTTAAAGAAGAAACAAAGAAGCCTAAGAACAAAAAGGCGATTGTTGGCTCTATTATTGGTGTAGCAGTTGTACTTTGTGTTGTATTGGTATTTGTTGTTCAAGGTGTTGTTTCTCCTAGTAACAATAATGCACAGCAAGAAACAACTACTTCAGAAACAAAGCCAACTGTAGCTATTACAAATGACAAAGGTGAATTTGTTTTTGCAAAAGGTACTAAAGTTTCCGGTGTTGATATTGGTGGCTTAACAGTAGTACAGGCTAGAATTCTTCTAAAAAGTGAAGAAATTAAGTCTAGACCAAAGATGAACATTACAGTTAATGTTGACGGTGAAAAAACAACTTATACCGAAGATGACTTTACTTTTAAGTATGATACTTCTACTGTTCTTGATGATGAAAAGATTATTTCAAAGAGAATGGCTGACGGTACAACTTATCCAACAACAACTGATAGCAACGGTAATGAGTATGCTAAAGAACAGGTAATGAAGATTTCTGCCAGTCTAAACCAGTCATCAGTTGACAAGCTAATTAATAAGATTTATAAGAAATATAATGTAAAAGCAAAGGATGCAAGGGTAACTAAGTTTAACCCTAATTCAAGTCCTATGTTTACTTATGAAGAAGGTAAGTCTGGTCTTGAAGTAGATAAAGATGATTTACAGTCACAGATAAATTCAATTGTCGAAAAAGGCAATGCTTCCGGTACATATACAGGTACGGTTACAGTAACAAGAAATGCAACTCAGCCTAAGTATGATGTTGCATTCCTAAAGAAAAATATGCAGTTACTTGCTGCTTGGGAAACTTATTCAACAAATGATGCTAACGGTAATCAGAATATGAAAGTTTCTCTAAAGGCTTGTAACGGTAGTATTATTGACCCTGGTGAAACTTGGTCATTTAATGGTTGCACAGGTAACAGTAACGATACTTCTCTGGGTTATGCATCAGCAGGTGTTATTGTTGACGGTGACTTTACTGATGGCGTTGGTGGTGGTATCTGCCAGTCCAGTACAACAATTTACAATGCAGCAGTAAGAAGTAACCTAACTATTGCTGAGCGTTCACCTCATACTTATCCATCAGTATATGCTAAGAGTGGCTTTGATGCTGCTATTGACTATGGTAATCTTGACCTAAAGCTAAAGAATGATTCTAAATATCAAGTATTTCTGGCTTGTTATATGGAGGGTACAACTCTTCACGCAGCATTCTATGGTATTAAGGATGATTCTTATGATGTAATTGATACATATAGTGAGAACTATGACATTCAATCATCTTACTATAGGGCAAGATCGTATAGAATTTATAGAGATAAGAAAGGCAAGGAAATCAGCAGAGAAGAATTGCCAAGTTCATATTATAGTCTAAAGAACGGTGCTTCTGTTCAGACACCTGATAGTGGCGGTACAGACTATAAGCATGGTGGTCATGTAGAATAAAATATGTTGAATTTTTAAGGGAGTCTTTGTGACTCTCTTATTTTTATGAACAACTTAACAGAATATATTATGTTTGTTCATAGTCTTGTAATTTAGTTTGTGTTATTTGTCTCATAATTCTCTTGCTTCTTTGTTCAAAGATACAAAATAAATCAAATGTATTGTACGAATGTGTTTAATATGCTATAATTATTCACAAAGAGTCTTTGGAGGGTAACTATGAAATATATGAAAAGGTATGTAAGCGTACTACTAACACTTGCAATTATGCTAAGTTGCACATTAATCACAATGGGTTCAGTCTCAGCTGCTGAAGGTTCTAGGGCATATTTTGATAATTCAAAGTACAATTGGGCAAAGGTCTATGTATATGCCTATGGTACAAAACAAAATGCAAAATGGCCTGGTCAGTTAATGGAAAAAGGTGCAGATGGTCTTTACTCTATTGATTTTCCGGCTACATACAAATCTGAGAATGTAATTTTCAACAATGGTCTTGAAAAAGGTGCAGGTAAAGAACAGTTCCCTGAAAATTCAGGTCTTAGCCTAAAGACAGGGGAATGTAAACTTTTAACTGCTGATTCTAAGTGGGTTAATTATGGTAAGATGGACGACCATGCTTATGGTTTTTCTTACACACCATCAGGTACTGCTTTCAGCAAAGATTACATTGAAGTAAAACTTGGTCTAAAGGGTAGCAAGACAGGTTTTTATTCTATTGACGGTTCAGCTAAGAAAACTTATGCTAACGGTGATACAATCAGAGTCGGTGAAGGTAAAATCGGTAACAGTACAATTAAACTAACTCTTACAACTAAGGGTAGTGATGCTGTTGAAACAACTCAAGAATATACATTTAAGAAAAGATTTACATCAACAAAGACAACTTTCTCTGCTAAGTCAGATGGTCACGCAACTGAGGCAGAGGGTGGTTACTACGGTACAAACCCTAATAAGCAATTAGGTAAGTATAAGAAAGTCACAGTTGATGGTAAGACAGATGATTGGGATAGCTCAATGATTATTGCTCAGGGTGTTGCAAACGATGACCCAAGAGTATATATGCCATCTTCAATGCACGAACAGCCTTGGGATGCATACGCACTATATGGTGCATGGGATGATGATAACCTATACTTTATGTGGGAAATGGCAAACACAACTTATATCGTTTCACCAAATGATGACTTTGCTACATCAAACGAAGCAAGACCATGGAGAAACAGTATTCCAATGTACCTAGCACTTTCTATTGACCCTGACAAACAGGCAACAGGCAAGGCGATAGGCACAAATAAAGACGGTTCAACTTTTACAAATCCATTTGTTTGGGGTTGTGACGGTGGTGTTGCTAAAGATGGTAATGTATCTTTCACAACACATATTGATACACTTGTAGCGATGGATTCAAACAACTCTAACGGTGGTGCATCAATCTTTAAGGCAGATACTAAGGATACAGATGGAACATATATGTTCAACTATGACACAAGAATTCCTATCGGTGTTAATTCGTTCCAAGCTCAGGATAACCGAAACGGTTTCAAGATTAAGTATGCTAACGGTACAAAGAGTGATTCAATTATTGGTATAAACGGTGCAAAGGGTGACCGTAAACTTGGTGATAATCTTGACCCTAACTCAAGCTGGGTTGACTTTAAAGACCTTGGTTACAAATCAGAATATGGTTACATCTATGAAGTAGCTATTCCACTAAAAACTCTAGGCATTGACAGAAACTATATTGAAACTAAGGGTATTGGTGCAATGCAGATTTTAACATACGGTACTTCCGGTATGGATACATTACCACACGACCCATCAATGTTAGATAATGCAAATGTTGAATATAGCTATGACCCATCAACTTCACACGAAAAGGAAGATGTTGATAATATTACAGTACCACTAGCTAGAATGGGTGCTTTACTATCAGATACAGTTGTAAACGAAGCTCCTCTAGAAATTAACTGTGGTGCAGATAAAAATTCCGGTCAGAGTGTTGGTGCTGCAATTACTCTACAGTCAGAAGCATATAACAATAAGGGTAATGTTTCTTATGAATTCTATGTAAATAACGAAAAGCTAACTAACACAACAACAAATACTGCTAAGTGGACACCATCAAAGGATGGTAGCTATTCACTAAAGTTTGTTGCTAAGGATTCTAACGGTAAAACTGTAGAGAAAACAATGCTATATAATGTTGGTGAAGCTAGTAGCGAAAAGCTATTGGGGGACGCTAATGGTGACGGTAAGGTAGACGTTAAGGATGCAACATTAATTCAGAAGTATGTTGTTCTAATGGCAGATATTGCCCCTGAAAACCTATCAGTAGCTGACTATAACAAAGATGGTAAAATTGATGTTAAGGATTCATCAGCTATTCAAAAGTCAGTATTAAATGTGTAATTTGGTTAATAGATTTTGTTCATTAAAATTTTTTCTCCAGAAAAAAGAATATTTTAAGAAAAGAACTGTCGTTAGGCAGTTCTTTTCTTTTTGTTATTTATGCACATTCACTAAATTTTGTTCAGTCTAGTCTTTTTTTTGTAAATTATAACTGTTGCAAAAATTTCTTATATAATAGTATAATTGTAGTATAATATTGAGGAGGTTATTTATGAATAAAACTAAAAGATTAATTTCAATTCTAATGGCAATAAGTATTGCAGTTAGCGTACTAATGGTAGGTTCTGTTTCAGCATCAGCAGTAACAAATGCAACTGCTATTAAGAATGTTCCTACATACAAAAGCAGAACTGCTTATATTGACAGTGTAAGAAAAGGCACAACTCAAGCATCAGACAGTTTTGTTGATACTTTTGAAAAGGTTTATTCTTTTACTTTAAAGAATGATGCAAACTTTATGCTTAACTTTGGTTTTACTAATCATACACAGTATGAATGGAATGAATCATATCTTGTTGAAGTTTATACTGACCCTAACTTGCTTTATAAGAAAGATTTGACTGTAATTAAAAACGATAACAACAATGAAGCAATGTATGGTTTCTTAGGCAAAGGTACTTATTATGTAAAGGTGTACTATAAAAATAAAACTAAAGAACAAATAAACAGTACTTTCTTTATGTCACTAGGTCAAGTTAGCAAAAAAACTAAATTCGCTACAGTTTCTTATGTAAGAACTAATAGAGACAAGACTGTTACATATAGATTAAACACTGTAGATGCTCCACAAACTGTTTATGTTCATACTTGTAATTACGGTAGAACATCAGGTACTACTATAACTGTTTGTGGTCAGGCGATAACTTTAAATGCAAAGAATGAATTTAACTATACCTACAAAAATTATGATCCTAATGCACATATGAGCATTTGGGTTAAAGATGTAAACGGTTATGTTAGTGAAACATATGCTCTTTGTCTAAATAAGTATACTGCAACAGTAGTTGGCGTTAAGAATAAAGATTATACCGGTAGAAATGTTGGTCAAAGTGGTCTAACTGTAAAGGCAGGTTATGATGCTGCAAGTTATAGATTAAGCTATAGAAATAACAAGAATGTTGGTACTGCAACAGTTTATATTAACGGTAGTGGCAACACAATCGGTTCTGTTGCAAAAACATTTAAAATTGTACCTAGCAAGATTACTAAGGCAACTTCTAAAGTAAAGGGTAGCAAGGCTACTTTATCTTGGAGTAAGTCAAAGGGTGCTAAGAAGTATGTTCTTCAGAAAAATGTTAAGGGCAAGTGGAAAAATGTAAAAACTCTTACAAAGACTTCTTACAAATTAACTGTTTCTAAGGGCAAAACTAAGTTCAGAGTTTACGGTACTGCAACAGTAAGAAAAAAGGCTTATAACGGCTATGGAAAAACATTTACAGTAAACAGAAAGAAATAATTTTAATTTAATAAAATAAAAGAACCTCTTTTGCACATAATAAGTGTAAAAGGGGTTTTTCTTATGATAAAAAGAGTTGGCTCATATACAGTAGAATTTTTACATCCACCGGTAATAACAGGTTATAGTTCAGTAGTTGGCAAGAAAGAGGCTGAAGGTCCTTTAGAAAAATATTTTGATAAGATTTTTTACGACTCAAGGGCTGGTCAACCTACTTGGGAAAAAGCTGAAGCTAAGTTTCAGCAAGAGGCTTTTATCGGTGCAATGACAAAAAGCAAAACACATCCGGAGGATATTGACTTTGTATTTGCAGGGGATTTATTAAATCAGCTTATAAGCTCCAGTTACTCAATGAGAAGTTTTAATATCCCTTACCTTGGTCAGTATGGTGCTTGTTCAACAATGGCTCAGGGGATAATTATGGCTTCATTTACAGTAGGTGGTGGAAGTGCAAGGGAAACAGCCGTTGTAACTTCATCACATTTTTGTACAGCAGAAAGGCAGTACCGTTATCCACTTGAATATGGTGGTGTAAGACCTCAAACTGCTCAATGGACAGTAACAGGTTCAGGCTCTGTAATTGTCAGTAATGAGGGGAAAGGCGTTGAAGTGGTAAATGCTACAGTAGGGAAAATTGTGGATAAAGGGGTAAAGGACATAAATAATATGGGTGCTGCAATGGCACCGGCTGCTTATGACACAATTTTAACCTACTTTAATGATACCAAAACCACACCTAATGATTATGACAGAATTTTTACAGGTGACTTAGGACAAGTAGGTTCAGAACTTTTGCATCAATTGCTAAATGATGATGGATATAACATTGATAGTGTTCATAGGGATTGTGGACTGATGATTTTTGACAGAGATACTCAAGATGTTCATGCAGGTGGTTCAGGCTGTGGATGTGGTGCATCGGTACTTTGTGGCAAAATATTAAAGGATATGGAAAGTGAAAAGTACCGAAATGTACTGTTTATAGCTACAGGTGCGTTGATGAGTCCAACTGCAAATCAGCAAGGAGAGAGTATTCCGGGGGTTGCACATTTGATACATTTAAAATGTCAATAGTAAATAGTAACAACAAAAGTGCCTCTATAATAGGGGTGCTTTTGTTGTTTATGTAAGAAATTTTAAATTTTTTGTTTTATTTTTGTAACTTCCTTGACAGAGGCAATATTACTATTTGTAATATATTTATGTTGAAAACCATATGGAAATTGTTAATGTGAAAAACTTTCCTTGTAGAAAAATGCATTATTTTTAGAGTATTAGTGGATAACTTCAAGGGTTTTCCTAGTTGCCAACATAGTTTTCCACATAAATGTTAGTAAAATGATAGTTTACTAACTGTATAATTGTAATTTTAATTATTACAAAGAATTATCAAATTTGTTTTATTTTTGTTGATTACATACTAAATACTAGGTCAAAAATATAGATAGAAAGAGGGTTTTGCTATGTTAAGAGGCATAAACAGACAGGTTCTGGAGATTACAGAAACCAACAATATGTATTACGAAAAGGCTTTGCTTGTGGTTCGTCCGGAATATACAGATGCTCAGAAAAATGTTTTGGAAAGAGAAGCAAAGTTAATGCTAAGGCGAATGTACCCGCCATCAGCGATAAAAATAAAATCTAAGATTATTTATTGGTCAATTAGGTTGGGTGTTTCAGCCTTAATGGGTGGACTGGCTACTGCTATAATAATATTACTTTCTATGTAATCTTATACCTAAGCTATTCATATAATTTTATATAAATTATATGGAGGCTGTTATGAAAGTTAAATTTTTTCGTAACCTTGAAATAGTAGGTGCTTTCTTTGTGTTTTCTTTGGCGTTTTTGTTGCACTATATTTATCAGCTAACTGAAGGTACGGTTTTTTCGATTCTTTTTGGTTCGGTTAATGAGTCTGTGTGGGAAAACACAAAAATATTTCTCATTGCCTATGCCATTTGGGGACTTGTTGAGCTTTTGGTTTCCAATGTGTATTTCAAGCCATTTGTTGTGGGTAAAGTCCTTGGCATTTACTTTATGGGATTTTTCATAATCATTATGCACTATTTATTTTCACTTTTTGTTGGAGATAAAATGGTTGGTGTTGATATTGCTATGGGCATTTTTGCAGTTATTTTTTCTCAGATTATTTCTTATAAGGTTACTTTAAGTGATAAAAATTTCAGTACTTACTTTGTACCGTCATTATTTTTGTTGGGACTGTTCCTTATTGCATATTTTTCCTTTACGGTTTTTCCACCACATATGGGACTTTTCAAAGATGAAACAACAGGCTTTTACGGAATTTTGCCGAATTATGTAGATAAAGGTGCAGCAGTTTTAAATAATCTGTAAAACCCCATAATTATTTTAGTTTTTTTATGTTTTTGCTTTTACTTAATTTCCTTTTGTGTTATACTTATTCTGTACAAATTACTAGAAAAGGTATAAACAAAAGGAATTTTTTATGGAACAAAATAAACAGAATTTAGATAATCAAAGAAATGATATAATTGCAGGTCGTAACCCTGTTATGGAAGCAATCCGTAGTGGCAGAAGTATTGAGTCAATCCTTGTAGCAAAGGGAGAGAGAAGTGGCTCGGTTGTTGCGATTATTGCAAAAGCAAAACAGAAGAATATCCCTGTTAAAGATGTTGACTCGAAAAAGCTGGATTTCTTAGCTAAAGGTGTAAACCATCAGGGTATTGTTGCTCAATGTGCAGTAAAGGAATACAGTACACTTGAGGATATTTTTGCTTTAGCAGAAGAGAGAGGGGAAAGTCCTTTCATTATTGTTCTTGACAAGATAGAAGACCCACACAACCTAGGTGCTATTATTCGTACTGCAGAATGTGCCGGTGCTCACGGTGTAATTATTCCTGAAAGAAGAAGTGCAGGACTTTCTTATACAGTAGAAAAAACTTCTGCCGGTGCATTAGAGTATATGCCGGTTGTAAGAGTTAAGAATATTTCAGCAGTACTCCAAAAGCTAAAGGATAAGGGTATTTGGGTTTATGGTGCTGATATGGACGGTGAGCATTACAAGAAAGTTAACTTTGACGGTGCAGTTGCCCTAGTAATCGGTAATGAGGGTAAGGGTATCAGTCCACTTGTTGCAAAGGATTGTGATGTTATTGTTTCCCTTCCTATGAAGGGAAAAATCAATTCTCTTAACGCTTCTGTTGCAGCAGGTATTTTAATGTATGAAATTGCAGACAAAAGATAAATAGGAGAGAAGTAATGGAGTTTAAGAAACCTGACTTCCTAAAGAATAAGGTTAAGAAAAAGCCTAAAAAAGAAGTCAAAAAGGTAACTAAGAAAGAAAATCAAGCTCCACCGGAGGTAACAGAGGATATTAAGACTATGTTTTACTCAATGGCTCCTGTGGATGATGAAGATGAAGAAAATAATACAATTGTAGGAGAGAAAATCGGCACTACCATGAACGCTGAGGTTATGATGGAACGCCAAGGTGACGAAAACGGTAAAGTGACCGATGATGAAGAAGATTTACCGGACTATAGTGGTGACTTTTTCAATGCTCCTGTTCCTGTTGAAGAGGATGTTGAACTTAGCAGTGATGTACCGGAGGGTACACTGGTAGCTGACGATGTTATTGAGAGTGTTCCTCAGTTTGACATTAAGCCTATTGAAATTGAAGATATAGATACTATTGATATAGATATTCCTGATGTACCGGAAAAAAAGGAAGAAGATACTTTTCCTATTGCTATGGCTAATGAGGACTTTGACGAAGAAAAGTTCAAGAAAGACAGCCTTGATGAATTGATTAAGGAAAAAAATCTTCCTCCACTGCCTAAGCATGAGGATGAGGAAGAACCTGATGATTTCCATTATGAAAAGCTTTTCGGAAAGCAAAAGCCTGTACCACAAGGTACAACTCAAGTTTCTAAAGTGCCGATTTATAAGCCTGAAAGTCCTTTGGAACAGTTAAATGTTAATGTAGGTAAGTTTTCAGTTGTAGTTAGGCAAGAGTATGAAGAATATCTAAAAAGCAAGAATCCTGAAATTTCTGCTACATATAAGCCTACTTCAACTGTAGTTACAGAAGAACCAATAAATAATAAAAATAAATTTGCACAATCAGTTATCAACCTATTTACTTCAAAGGGTAAGGATACTGTAGAAAACAGAACAACTGCAGAAAAGGTTGTTACTGTTGATGACTATGATGACGAAAATGATAAGGAAAGTGTTGCTGATGAAATTAACAGTAACCTAAGTAAACTAAAGTTCCAAAGTTTTGCTTTAGGTGTTTTAGCTGTGGCAACATTGTTCTTTGTATTTTTACAGAGAACATTGCCATCAACTTTAGGTGCAGGTTATGTAGCACCTGTAATTTACGGTGTGCTAAACTTAATTGTTATTTTAGTAGCAGGTGCCGTTTCAAGAGTAGCACTAAAGAATGGCTTATCCTCACTTATCAAGTTTAAGGGTAATTCCGATACGGCAGTAGCAGTAGGTTATGTTTGTGGTGTGCTTTCAAGTATAGTGGGACTGTTTGCCAGCCAAAGTTACTTTATGGGTAAGTACAGTTACTATACAGTTATCCTTATTGTAGGGCTACTGTGCAACTCTGTTGGTAAGTATTATATGGTTAGCAGAGTTGACAAGAACTTTAAGTTTATTGCTGATGATAATAAGAAAATGTATTCAGCAAAAATTTATACTGATGAAAATATTGCCTCAAAGATGATGAGTGGTACTGTTGTAGAAAAGCCTATTGTTGCTTATCAGCACAAAACAGACTTTTTGACAAACTACTTGCAACTTTCCTATGCACCTGACCCATCAGAGGAGGCAGCCGGTAAAATTGCACCATACACCACAATTTGTGCAATAGTTGTTGCAATTTTATTCGGATTAATTAAGAAAGATTTTGTAGGTGCAATCAGTACACTTTCACTTATTACAACAGTAAGTATCCCTATTTGCACTTTAATGGCAGTTAATGTGCCTATGAGAAAACTTTGTAAAACACTACTGAAAAAGGGTGCAATGCTTTGTGGTTATCAAGGTGTAAATCAGTTTTGTGATACATCGGCAATTATGGTTGATGCCAGTGAACTATATCCTGAAGGCTCAATTATTCTAAACAACATTCAAGCATTTAATGAAGTGAAACTTGATGAATCTTGTTTATGTGCTGCAGCAGTACTAAAAGAAGTAAACAGTCCACTTTCTTATGTGTTTGATAAAGCACTTCAAGAGAGCAGAATGGTACTTCCTGATGTTGAGTCTGTAATGTATGAAGATGGTCTTGGACTTGTTGGTTGGGTAAACGGTGACAGAATTCTTGTAGGTAACAGAGAACTTATGAGAAAGTACAGTATCAATATGCCTGAAAGAAATATTGAAGAAACATACCACCATCAGCATAAGCAAACAACTTTTATTGCTCAGTCAGGTGTACTTGTTGCAATGCTAATTACAACATACAGACCTAGTATTGAAATTTCAAGAGAACTTCAAAGAGCTGAGTACAATGGCATTAGCCTACTAATCAGCACAAGTGATTGTAATATTACATCAGAACAAGTTTCTGAGGACTTTGGAGTATTCTATAGAAGTGTAAAGGTACTTCCAACAGGACTTGGCAATGTTTGTAAGGAAGTAACCGGTGTACATGAAGAAAAATCCAGAGCATACTTAGCAACAAGAGGTAAATTTACTCAGATTGCCAGAGCACTCTCCGGATGTGTACAGATGAGAACAAATATAAGCATTTCTGTAATTATTCAGCTAATCGGTGTGGCACTTGGCATTATGATTATGTCAACAATTGCCCTTTATGCCGGTACTTCAATTTTGGGTACAGTAGAAATGCTACTTTATACAATTTTCTGGGGAATAGCAACAATGATTGTCCCTATGATTAAGAAACCTTAGGAGGAATTTTATTATGTTAATCGCACCATCACTACTATCATGTGACTTTTCAGTTATGGGTGAAGAAATAGAGAGAATGGACAAGTCAGGAGCAGACTATATGCACCTTGATGTTATGGACGGTCACTTTGTACCGAATATTACATTTGGTGCACCGGTAATTAAAACGGTTAGAAAATATACCGAAAAGCCTTTTGATGTACATTTAATGATTTCTGAACCACTAAAGTATATTGAAGACTTTGCGAATGCCGGTGCTGATATTATTACTTTCCATATTGAAAGTGACAGTGATGTACAGGAAACTATTGATAAAATCAAGGCTTGTGGTAAAAAGCCCGGACTTGTAATTAAGCCTAATACAAAGGCTGAAGAAGTTTTCCCTTATCTAAAAGATTTATTTATGGTTCTTGTAATGACAGTTGAACCCGGTTTTGGTGGTCAGTCATTTATGGCAGATATGCTACCAAAGGTTAAAGAAATCAGAGAAGAAGCTAACAAGGTAAATCCTGAACTTCTTATCGAAGTTGATGGTGGTATCGGTGAGGCTACTATTAAACAGGCATATGATGCCGGTGTTGATGTTTGTGTTGCAGGTACAGCAGTATTTAAGGCTGACTCAGCTACTGAGGCTATTAACAACCTTAAGGCTCTTTGTAAGTAAGATTTTTACTGATATTTTCTACACAATTTTCACCGATATATTTTCCGTATTCCTTTAGCCTAGCTAAGAGAATATTACTGTTTTCGCATTTTTCTCCGTATTGACACACAAGGAGTTTTGTCTTTTTAGAGATAAATGAATTGGAAAAACATAGGTAGTATTTGTTATTCATTATGTAACTATGGTTTCTTGATAATGGATAAGAAGATTTGTGTAAGGTAAATATACATTTTAAGTAATCATCACAATTTTCAAAAGAATATATGGTGTGGTCAAGGTTTCTTTTTACTTTAAATCTTTTTCTGCCATATCTAATGGTCAAGAGAAAGATTGAACCTTTCCTTGACTTAACAGCCTCTAACACAAATGCACAGTACTTTGTGTTTAACTTTTCAACAGTTGCAACAATGTTCAGAATGTGATATATTAAATTGTCCTCAGTATTAAAGGTAAGTTCGTCTTGTAAAAATTCAAACATAAATGAAGTATTATTTATCTTTGTAATAGTCATACTATTACCTCCTTTATATAAAGGATAAATGGTACTAAGGGCGTTATCAACTGATTATTGTTTACAGTAAATAAAACACTAAATTAATTTCAAAAATTTACTATCGAAAGGAAGATGAAATATGCCACAGTGGTTAAGTGACGCAGTATTTTACGAAATTTATCCTCAGTCTTTTAACGATACTAACGGTGATGGTATCGGTGATATTCAGGGTATTATTGAAAAACTTGATTATGTAAAGGGTCTTGGTTGTAACGCAATTTGGCTAAACCCTGTTTACGATTCACCGTTTATGGATGCCGGTTATGATGTAAGAGATTACAAGAAGGTTGCTCCTAGATATGGTACAAATGAAGATTTGGTAAGACTTTTTGATGAGGCTCACAAAAAGGGCATTAAGATTTTGCTGGATCTAGTTCCGGGTCATACAAGTGACCAACATCCTTGGTTCTTAGAAAGTAAAAAAGCTAAGGAAAGTGAATATACAAACAGATATATCTTTACAAAGTCAGTATGGGATGCACCACCTGAATATAGAATGATGTGTGGTTTATGTGAGCGTGACGGTAACTATATGGTTAACTACTTTAGCAGCCAACCTGCTCTTAACTATGGCTTCTATGAAGTAACTCATCCTGAATGGCAGTTACCATATGACCATCCTGATGCTTTAGCTACAGCAGAAGCAATTAAGGATGTTATGAGATTTTGGCTAGATAAGGGTGCTGATGGTTTCAGAGTTGATATGGCTGACTCTCTTGTAAAGAACGATGATGAAAAAATCGCTACTGCTAAGATTTGGCGTGGTGTCAGAGAAATGTTAGACAAGGATTATCCTGAGGCTGCTATGGTTTCAGAATGGTGTAACCCTGAAAGAGCTATTAACAATGCCGGTTTCCATATGGACTTTTATCTTGACCATTACGGAAATGGTTATAGCCGTCTGTTTAGATATGAAAAAGATGGTGAAAACAAAGCATTCTTCCATAAGAACGGTAAGGGCGATATTACTGCCACTATGGATGAGTATGTTCCTAACTATGAAAAAACTAAGGCTAACGGTTACATTAGCTTTATGACTAATAACCACGATATGCCAAGAATGACTCACTATGCAGATAAAGAAACAATCCGACTTGCTTTTGCAACTCTGTTTACTTTACCGGGTGTACCATTCCTATATTATGGTGATGAAATCGGTATGAGATACCAGGGTGACCTTGTTTCTAAGGAAGGTGGTTATTCTCGTACAGGTTCAAGAACACCTATGCAGTGGAATAGTGAAAAGAACCTAGGTTTCTCAACTGCTGATGAATGTTATCTACCTGTTGATAAGAATACTGATGCTCCAACTGTTGAAAATCAGAAGAATGACCCTGACTCAATTTATAAGGTTGTAACTGATGTTATTGCACTTCGTCATAATAACAAAGACCTAGGCAATGACGGTGACTTTGAAGTTGTTTATGCTGAGAAAGAAAAGTATCCTTTCATCTACAAGAGGGGTAAGTTTGTTCTTGTTGTAAACCCATCTGCAAATGACGAAACTGTACCATTTGATTTTGATGTTGCTTCAACTCTATACCAAATCGGCAAAACAGAAGTAAAGGATAATAAGGTTACTGCTTATGGTAGTTCTTTCGCTATCTTTGAAGTAAAGTGATTTTCGAATTTTATTCTGTTGCTTTATAGTAGAAAATAAATTTTATAACTAATTAAAGGCTAGTTGCTTAAATAGTAACTAGCCTTTTTTGTTAGTATAGTAGACTTTTTCAATTTTGATTGTGGGTTAAGGTTAGTTAGATAAATTAGGGTTTGTAGGGCTATTCAAAAGTTTTATTTAATATGGAATTGTAAATGAATTTACAATTCCAACCACTCCTTCCGTCTTTGCATACGCAAAGCCACCTCCCTCAGCGAGGGAGGC